>Ga0157364_1000233_pt1 | contig 31946 bp, 9 predicted proteins | sample AttsexASBM2_FD_111476 | JGI IMG/M metagenome (GOLD analysis project Ga0157364, IMG submission 111476) | Fungus gardens microbial communities from leaf cutter ant in Ribeirão Preto, State of São Paulo, Brazil - Atta sexdens ASBM2 | ecosystem: Host-associated > Fungi > Mycelium > Unclassified ...
CCGAGACTAAAAAGATGAAGAGTTGAAGACTGCGTTTCGTGGGAATCGATTCAACGCGATACGATCGCCGTCGTTGTTAATTCCTATCAGGCATCGCGAGTGTGATACTAATCCGGCAGTCGATCCGATCCCCCGAAGAGAAAAACATCCGCGCCTTCAGTCCCGTATATACATTTTCTTATTTCGAATGAAGCGCAAAAGTGTCTTAATCTGACGCAAGAATGGGTGCCGTGACGACTCCTTCCTTTGGTTGCACTCAAAGAAGGTAACCGATACTCGCCCGCATACGATCAGTAAATCCTCGACTCGATGTCCTCCTCATCTCGCCATCCATGTCTGTAACCGATCTGCTGCTGTCATCACTGATCTCGCATCGATTAAAAAAAAATAGATATGTAACAAATGTTATCGGATAAATATAAAGGAAGCTTAACTTTCTAAAAAATTATTCGCTCTTTTAAGAAGAACAACAACTTCTGCTATACGAACATATATTAATATCTAGAAACTAACACAAATAATAATGATTTGAAATAGTCTTTTATACTAAATCAAAATTGTACGTAAATACAATAAAATATTCATTGAATTAATGAAAATTGGTTTAATGAATTCTCATAATGATTTATAAAACTATTACTAAAATTCATTGCAATTATATAAATGAATCCAATTATTGTATCAATAAATTAACTACATTAAGTCGGACATTTATTAATGATCATTCATTGGATCTAAAATGATCAAAATTTTTTTCAGTGTAAATTTACGAGTTGAAAATTGCATAATTATGTTAATTGATTATTTATTCCGTTTTAGAACACAAAGACTTTTTGAATTCTCTTTAGAATATACAAGGATTTTTTGGGTACTTGCAATTTGTAATATACACGAAAAGAACAATTTTAAAGTATTTAAAAATTTAGATAGATACAGATCTGAAAATAATTTTGTTAGACCAAAGTAATTACGTGGAAAACATGATAAGTAATGCTGCAAAAAGTTTTGACATTTTAGTTTGAACGTTTTACATAATTATTTTGACAATTCAACAAAATTATTTTTAAATTTGTATCTAAATAAATTTTTAGGTACTTCAGCAAAACGTTCCTTCCGTGTAAAGATAAATGCTCTACGCGCCTTTCGCACATTATCATAAGAATCACGTTTATGTATTCTCGTGCATTATCGTAAAAGATACGCGTGGGAAGGCATAAAGAATAGCGATAAGCTCAGCTTGGCGCGGTTCAATTGAAACGCGGTAGGTGCTGCTACACAGGGTCCATTGTGCGTCCTCATAATATATGCGATTCAAATGAAATGGTACGAATGTAGTAAGTTGGAGGAAGCAAATAGTGCTGATTTTTTTCTACATTCAGACACTGCGATAGCTGCTTTCTCTCGTTTTCTTCCTATTCCTCTTCTTTCTTCGAATTTGTGGCAGTTACGAAGTATTGTGCCATTTACGAGCATGCAGGCGCCTTCTTTTTGTCCTATTCAACTCGCATTATCTAGATTGAAGTTCATGAATTTTAGGAAGGATTCTTCTCGGTATTAGAAAAAATTTCAGGACACCATCTGAACAGTCAAGTCAGCTGTCCACTAAATCGCTACGATATTTTTGACTGTTGGAGCGAATCGTCTCTCGGTTGAATCTGGCTACGCCAGAGACTGCAGCTTTTCACCTCCGTCTTAAACGGGATAATTAACCGTCTCTGCTCGCTTAACGGTAAAGCACAATATTTCAGGCTGGAGCGCGACGACGGTATACCGGACACCATCATATATTGTATCCAAAGGCAGAATGCAACCTCTCTCGCGCGCGTAAACCGCCCCTATGTTCTGCCCGCGCATTACGCACCTTGTAATTTTGTCCAATTAAAAGCGGTCGATAGTGATAGTCGAGAGGATCCAGCGTTCGACCCTGCAGAAAGACCGTGAGCGCATTCCTATTAACGCCGATAATTGCACCATACGAGTATACTGCGTGGCGCTGGAAGAAAAATTGTCTACGGTTTTTACATCGATATGAAAGGATTATTGTGCATCATAATTTCGACGATATTCACTTCAGGTGCAACGAGAATTTTTTTAAGGATCGAAAGCAACCCGCAGGATTCGTCTTCTCTATCTGTAGGATCTACGTCACGTACAGCCAATAAAAAAAATAAAATATAAGTAGACGTTAAACGAGCATCTTGATTTCATGATGGTATATATGGAATTTAAATGATATCGTAAATTATTATAAATAGGGATTGCGAGAGTGATTCCTAGTCTGACAACAAAGTTGCAACGGAAATTATCCGCCCAATGCGTGTAAGGCTACGCACCGCGGTGCACCTGCTCTCCTTGCACGCATCGCCGCTGTCGCGCATGATAAGGGGAATCCAATTTAAAAGACACTCTTGTAATTTTATACGGAGCGAACAAACAATAAAATTCATTTTCTCAGAAGCATGGCCACGCGCGCCCTATAGTTAGCCAGATGAAATCATCAATTTTGAAAGTTATATGATAATTTTAATCGCATACAGGTTCATTGTAGTAGTAATAATAATAATAATAATAATAATAATGTAACGAATAACGAGATAATAACGTATAGCTATATCGGACATAATACTCACATTAGTATTCATACGAATTCTCTTCATTATTTCTACATCAAACAAAGATCTGTCGCGTGCCAACCATGCATTTTCGTATTATGTACTTTTATAGTACAAACATGTACATTATTATGTTTTATTAAAAAGCAATGAGGGGACAAATACAGAAATAACAAAAACGTAATGAGAGGACAATAGCAGAACTTAATTTACTGGCATTGACTCAAGGGTTTAAGTTTTATAGTACAAACGTAAATGAATTGTGTTGTAAGAATAACCGACTGCACTTGTGCTTATAAATACTCGTATATCTGGATTCATGTCTGTGCCATTAAAAGTCCATGCAAACAAATGTATATTTGCGACGTAAATTAAGTGATAAAACGTAAAACGATAGATATGTCCTGGACGCAATTAACATGTCTGCTACGTTCCGCGTATCTCGCGAAGCAAGAAGAAAGACTCGAAGCGAGTTCATACTCACGTCGGCTTTTAGTGCTCATTAATAACATGATTATTAGGCGCGGTGCCAACGACTTAACGCTATTCGGATCTTAACCCAATTGGCATCGGACAATTGGCCGCGCCACGGATCGTTTTACCTTCCAATACGATTTATCTTCTTTCTTGCGATGACCGCGTGGCAATGCCATCCATAATTCTCCTGCTCTGTTTTCGTTTGCGTAGCTCGAATAAATTTTTACTTGTCACCAATAACCTCGGCGCCTACGCGTGCATCGAGAATAATACACCCGGAGAATAATACTCGAGAATAAGACTCGAGAAGAGAAAAGTATCTTTTACAAAGTAATTTGATTGCCATTCGTCATTGCTTTGAGTTCTGTTTATATAATTTCCATTTTTACGATCAAATGTCTCTCCAATAGCTTTTAAAAATCTTCGATTCAAACTTGACACAACTTAAACGTATCGAAAATTTGAATATTACTATTCCGTAACTTGAAAGTAATAATAAAAGAAATAGATAGGAATAGGCGATGTTCAAGGTGCGCTAGTTGTTCAAGAAAAATTTCTCAGTATACAGATTAAATTTATTTCGATTAGTCTTCTAATCATCTTCAGCGATAATAGACAAAAATTACATACTTAGTTGCTCGTTGTCTACGCATACAAAATTGAAAAATGCAATTCTAATATTTTACTCCAGGAAAACCAAAATAAATTCTCTGTCGAGAAAACAATCTCCAATGCCAGTTACTTTCAACTAACCGAAAATATACGAGATTATTATAATTTAACGATTTTTGCTTGCTCTGCGGTCTCTTCAATAAATCTAATCTGTGTATTGAGAGATTTTTCTTGAGCAACTAGCGCACCTTGAACAACGTCTATTCCTTCGAGTCCTTTTATTTCTTTTATTATTATTTAAATGTATTGACTGTTCGTTGTTTTATCAATTATCTTTTCTCTTAAATATGCGATACCTTTTATATGTTCGAGGTAGGAGGTGGCACAGGCGAAAGTAACATTCCGGAAAAGAGCTCGCTTGCTCGCGCGCTACATTCGCGTAGGTGGAAGGTCGAAACAGGATTCACGGATCAATATGTTTTTGCGGTGGAGGCGAAAAGCAGAACATGTAGTTGACAAGCTCTTGAGAACTTTCGTTGAACGTAATCGGAACGCGGCCAATCACTGGCCGGCTCGTCATCGACGGGCGAAAGTATTCTTATCAAACATAACAATCATCTGAAATCAAGAGGTGGCACGGTGCGATTATATCGACGAACACCGATTGCGGTTGATAGTAGAAGACTTCTCGAGGAAAGAAAATCGGGACAAGTGATTTGCCAAGGAACAGAAGAGAAAGGATATCGATATAGTCACGGAAGCAAGCAGCGTCCGTTCGAGATCGATATCGATCTTCGCGAATTAAATCTCGATGTGTGCCGGCGCGCTTCCGGTTACCGAAGATTCGATCGCGAAATTGCAATCGCCAACAGCTATCCTCTCGCTATCCTGTCGATACAAGGCATATCTTTTTTTTCACGCATGATTTCTAATAAGATTAAAGAGCCGGTTGTGTGCGCAAGTCGGCACTGTAACAAATAGATCGTAGCGTTTGCAATAATATAACGATCGCAACTAGGCCGCGACCTAGGCGTGTAAACTGTTTTGAAATATCGAATAGCCAGATAATTACAGCGACAGGTGGTGTTGGATTAAGATCAGAACTTTTATCAATGAAATTTGCAAGCGGACGTTTAATGCCCGGTTCGAGCAGCCCGCATTGACGTATTATCGAGTGAATAACAACGTTCTGTCTACGGCCTCTTTCTTATTCTTGATAATAGATACAAGAAATGTGGTTTTTCTAGTCTCTTAAACTTTTCTGATTGAATTTATTTAACTCTCTTTCACTCTCTCTCTCTCTCTCTCTCTCTCTCTCTCTTATTTTTTTATTATTTTTAGTTCTTATTCGCAATTCTTATTATCCTGTACATTCTTAAAGGGTTTATTCTAGAATGTTAATAAATGCTATCTATCTTCTTTCTCTTTTTCTCCTTCCTTCTCTCTTCTCCCTCTTTTTTTCTTTTTCTGTTTCTTATTGTTCTTTTAGTCTTTCTGCATTCGTATTAAGACTATAATCTCCGATTATATAAGGATTAATGTCAGTATCGATTAATAAACACACCAGTAGAGACATATTAAGACGGTAAAAATCGCAGCATCCTGTTCTGCAGATCACGTTGACACTTGGTTTCCAGTATGCCAGGTATCATACGTTTATTAAGATTTCGCAGTGGATCGATCACATATACGTTTCCAGTCACGTATCGTTCGTCTAATAATCAGCCGATCGAGCTACGAACAGTACGCAATGCGCCTTGCACTACCGCAAACGCGACGTTTGCGATTTGCATACAATGGCACGACCTGACGCAGAGTTTCACGCGTTTTCGTCGCTGTTCTCTTAGACGTTGTCCTCTTAGACGCTATCCTCTTAGACGTTGCGTATCGCTGATTAACTTCCTGAAGCTGGTGACATTTATTACACAAACTCCATGCATAAGCCAACGTATATAACAGCTTCTATTATATATCCTCCACGAACATGTCTAAATTATTGTAAAAATATCGCGTAATAAACGTGCGAAAATTACACATTTACAAATAAAAAAGACATATGACTATCATGACATCTCTTAGGAAAAATTTTCCATTTTATTTGAGCATGAGACTCATAAATTTTGAAAGATAAAGATTAATAAAAATGTAAATTAATTAATATGCTATAAATGAATAGGTTCTTTGATATAAGTGAAAAATGTATAAAAAAATTAAACGTGGCACTTTTGTTCGAAGGTCAGCTATCGATAGTTAATATAGATGGTTATCGGAATTATGGCAGATCCCAAATTGGGTGTTATATACGCATTATAAATTGGTCGAGGTATACTTTTTTCAGGATCGAGCCGACGAATCATCCGCATTAGTGGTGCGTTCTGACGAAGTTCACATTTGGAGGACCGTTACGCGAAGAAACAGCTATAAATCTGTTGGACCGACACTGATTGCATCCATAAATCGATCGACTTATTAAATCAATTAAATCGATTTATTAATTTTGACGCAGAAATCATGCGGGACCGGTTGCCATCTCTCCAGGGTGACTGATTTATCGGCCTTAATCAATTTCCATGCCGAAAGTTTCTTATGAATAAGTAATTCTTTCTGCGTGGTCCTTGGCTATTAGCAAGTCGTTCAAATATGGGTATTATCCGGATGACTTTCGGCGTCGTGACGTAGCGTGCTCCATTTTTCAAAATGACCAGAGTTTCTCGAGAAGAGAAAGGATCGTTATATTTACCCTTATGAAGAGGTATGATCTTGTAATGAGTACTGCGAAAACTGGTATAAAAGATAAATGAGACAAATTTAAAAAGCAGTTTAAAGATTCGCTGCAACAGAAGCCGCAAAGAGACGTTGCGAGACTTTGTCATGCTTTTAAGCAGTATCCATTACAGATAATGGAGCAATGTGAAATATACGTCGATGTCCCACGTCAGTAAACATGTTATTAATCATTCCTGCATTAAAAAAAATTTGTTTACAAACATCCTTTATTTTTTCCTTTGATAGATTTCATAATGTTGATAGATGATTTAGAATTAATGATTACCCTTTGATTTTATCTGAGTCCGTGACTTTCGTTATTTAGACACGTTATATTTATACATCTTAGTCACGACGATCCGTTATCGTCACGAGATAACAATATTATGTAATACACGGTCGCTCCTATCTGTTACTACTGAAAGATCAGCAATACGTGTCGATGACTATCTGAATGACACTCGACTGTCTTCGAGTGCTCCAATTTGTTTACTGATGCGTGTATTACCTTGATAGAGATACCTCCTGTTGAGATCGACCATTTTAAGTAGCATTCAAAACTCTTAAATCGTGTTAAAATTATGATCAGAATGGAGATTTGTGTCCGATGTTTTTTTTTTTAACGTATTGTAAGTGGAGCCTCTAAATTAGATTTTGAAGGATTAATATTTAATCTCTTCCAAGTAGCTAATGATACTTTCGTGAAAATGGAATGTAATCGATGACACATTAAATCATCGGGGAGATTTTGTAACAATCAACAGACATCGAACGTATAATCGATGATTATAAGTATTATTAGTATAATTATGAGATTATTAGTGTAATTATGAGATATGGTCGAATACGAATCTGCGATTGAAAATAATGATGTTTTCATAAGCGTTTTAGCGAAAGTTTCCTCCGATATGAAAGATCATGAGTTACAAATATCATGTCTTCGGAATTAATGATCACTGTGAATGCACCTTTAATCCTCGGACCCTGCCAACTCCGCGGGATGCCATGCCTCGAGTCAAGCATTCCTGACACCCTGAAGTGACTGTCGGAACCAGAAATGGAAGGAGAAAGAAAGCGAAGCAGAAAGAGACTGGAAGTTAAACCAAGAGATCGAGAAAATATCTAGAGTTTCATGACAATAAAAGGACACACTCTCTCGTCATCCTCACCTATTATTTGCGACCGACATTTATCCAGAACCAACAATCACATAATAACGCCTTCATCAGAATCTAGGTTGGCCAATTGGTGTGTTCTCACTTGGTGCTAAAAGTGCCTCACGGCGATTCAGTTTAAATAGTTTATCTAGAGAACTACTGAGTGATTTCTGCTTTGTGGTATTATCTGTCTTGTTTGGAGAGAAAATATCGTACTAACAAATTAGCGTACCATATTGTGTACCACATATCAAAAATATTTTGCGTGACAAGAATTGATTTCACGCAGGAATGCAATGCGGAAATTTCAGTAAGGACGTCCGCCCCAACCTCCCCACTTTTCGCTTTGGTCACCATGCTCGTTGACTCTTTTAGTAACCTCACAATGTACCGACATTGCGACGCCGAAATGGCATTAAGAGATAATGGCGCGGCGCCTCAGTCTTCTCATAAATACCACACGCGACCATTCAAGAGTGTGCCTAGTGTCTTCTTGAAATACTTTATCTTTGACACCACCCATGGAACTTTAACTAATCATCTGATGTTTTTTAAATTTGTTTAAAATTGGTGCGGCTTTTGAAAAGTGAGATTCATTCTTGATCGTGAAATTTGTTTCGAAACATGCTGGTTAGATTTTAATATGATATTATAATTAAATATTATTACAGTAATACTTTATAATAAAGTAATTACTTTATAATATAGTATTATAATATGGTACTATAATTAAAATAATCTTGTGTATTTATCTTAAGAATTTCAGCATAGAAACGACAATCTCTTTATACATTCTTTTAAAAAAAAATACTATGATGACTGTGTTAATTGCATAAGAACGGGTAACATATCGGATTATTACCACTATAGTCCCGTAAGCTGTTGTAAATACACGTGTAGCAAAGCATAAAAGCTAATCCGTCCAACTTTCCAGTGGCGTCGATTAGCCGTTAGTCATAAAAGAATTACGAAAAGGAGGGGGAGGGAGAGGTGAGACGAAGAAAATGCGTGAACAGAATCAACGACGTGCGAATACACGCGAAAAATCATCTACGACAGCGTTTCAGCACTGCTAGTCGACGGTCGAGAAAATAAGAGTACATCTACCGCAATCCCTGACGGAAATAGCAGCCAGACTACAGACGGAGTCTCGTTGCACGATATTTTAAGTGATATCAAGTTATTAATACTACGCGGTAGGTATCCCGCGCCTAAATATACATTTTTGGCGCGAGTTCAAGTCATCCCCGGCTGGTTTTAATCGCAGGGGGATAATGTTTTATTCGATAATTGGAAACTGTACAACGTGTCTCACGTGATTCCTCTTGGATTTAATAACCTTTCGAGTCTTGCCGATGACAATCTGTCGCCAACGATACCGTGCTATCGATATTCTTCGAAAATAATCGGGAATAATAAACCTTAATGAATCCCTTCGAATTCGATGGTTCTTTAACATTCTTTCGTAGTTTTTTAAATTTTCTTTCTTTGTTTTTCTTTGTTAGGCAAAACGTCATTACGTGATTCAATAATATTTGTTATAAAGTTAGACAAAAAAAGAGAAATTTTTTAAGCATCTTATTCATGCATATTACATAAATGCTTCATTCAATTATCAATCGATCGATCAAGATGTTTATCAAAATGAATATCAATATTTTATGATTAAATGAGAGACGTCGGTTACGTCCTGCGGGAAGGAGGAGGTCAATGGTCTATCAAAAGACGGTCGAAGAACCTTCTCGCGACAGCCTTAGTGGTGGGAGGGTTGATAGTTAGTAGCCGAAGAAGCATCTGTTAGCGCCAAGCATTCACATGTAAATCAAGCACCACTAAGAGAAATAAACAATTGGAAACAAGCGTGCAAGACGAGCCTTGACGTACGGGAAGATGCGCAAGCAAGTTTCTGCTTTGAAAAAAAAAAAGGACGAAGCGAGAAAGATCCGACGTTGAGTGCGAGAAGGGTGTGTATGAATTAAAATCGTTGCTCGTAGCACCATTGTCACTCGATCTGCTCCGTGAAAGTCACTGTATATTATCTAAGATTCCGCGCTTCATTTTGCAAAAAGCAACCACTTGCATTCTGTACCCGGACGTGCTTTCCAAGTAACGTTAAATATATTATTATATCAATGTTGGTCAAGTTGAATGGTTTCCAATTCAGCTTGGATCCTTTTCAACGCGACATTATATATGAAACTTATTATAGAGATCTCACCGTAAAGAATTCTCCATCGTAGAATTTGATTTAGAAATATTCTTTTTTCACATAAGATTTGAATTTAAGATAAATTCTTCTTCTCTCTTTTAATAGCCTTTATTAGGCTGTAAAGTAAATTGAAATTCTATATCTATATTTTATTGCATCAAGAACAATCTCGGTAGCTTAATAATCGCGTCACGTAGAAAATAGCGGTCGAGGAAAAAGATTAAACGTCCGCCTGAAATCGGACTCTAATTACCTGAAGAGTAAGGTCACCGCATTAAATCGGCTCTCTACGCTGCGCGTATATCGAGGTTCGGTGAACCCACACGCTATCAATCTTGAGACGTAATCGTCGACGTTTCATTAGAGCGGCACAATGTATCCGCGCGAACAATTTCCGTTCGCGTTCCTCTCGGATGTACAAATATCGCCGTAACGGAGCAGCAACATTAATTCGCAACGTAATTCGCATCCTTCTAATTTCGAGTTCTCATTATTTATTCTCCCCACGTTCCAAATAAAGCGCAGCATGCCGCCCATGCCTTTCGTATAGTTCGACAGTAGTTTCGTATTTTTTCTCATTAAACCGATATCATTATTGGTAGCGCACGCACACGAGAGCGAGCACTTTTGAAGGGCGAGAGATAATTGCAGGTGTAATACGTTCCTCGTTATGGACGATTTATTCGTTTCTGTTTGAAAGTTAACTGATCGCGATCTGCGCGAATATTTCAGGATCTCGTCCGGTCTTCGTTTCAGCTTGCGTTTCCGCCTTTTTCTTGTTTCTTACACTTCTATATTGCTTCAACATATCGCAGAAATCGAGGTATGTAATAGCCAAGTAGCAGCAGCTGGTTTTAATGTCGTCCTCCTGCATTTTGATAACATTAAATCCTTGTCAGTTATATGCTTTATGCTTTGTATAAAATAAAAATAATAATTTTGATTTCAACATCTTATGAACGGAATTTAAATTAAGTGCCAGACTACACTGCTACTTGTATAAATAATTTTATACGCATATGATTATTATATAAAACGTAAATAAATCGTTATATAAATGTAAATAACGCTTTCTCTCTTGTATATTTTAAGGTTACTAATTACAGATCTGGTCGAATCCCTTATTGCCAAACGCGAGGTGCTCGAAAATACTTATGATACCGATACCGATAGTAGCGTCGACCTTGCAAAGTGAGCGAGGGTAGCAATTTCGTCGCGGTTTAATAAAATATCAAACAACTCTTCTCTCTCTCTCTCTCTCTCTCTCTCTCTCTCTCTCTTTCTCTCTCGACGAATCCTTTTCATCTAAACGAGCGGGTATAGGATTAAAGTGAGTTCATTGAGAATTTCTGAATCACGTTCGCCCCATTCCCGAGAGGCAGACTCGTGCCCGCCAATTACGAGAGAAGTTGCTTCCCTCTACGATTCTTCCCGTACTTCATCCTCGCCTCTTGCTTACAACCGCGAAGGTCACGATATGCACTCGACCGCAGTTACGGCCTCGGGGAAACAACGTGAACAAGAGGAGGTGACGGTGGGAGGCATCTGGGCACCTGGCCTTTAACCTGCACTTCTTGATACCGCGAGATTCGTGATCGTATATTGCTTTCCTTTTTATTTGTCCTGTGAGGTCATCGATTATGGTAATCGAGAATACGTTGACTGTGAGTCATTGAGTAATGTGTGAGTAAGATAGAATTAAAAATAAATTATATTATACATATGTTGAAAAGATTTTAAATTTCTAGAAAAATGTGTGTAATCGTTCTAATCGATTAAAATTATTTTATTTATTAATTATAAATAATTTATTCTTTTTAACATATACGTTACACTGTAAATGTTACAAAATATAATTCTGAAAATTCACTTATGCGTGGGTCTAACTGAAATATTTTTATCTCTGGATTTGGTTCTTTTTAAATTTGATTCGAATAATATTATCTGATAGAAATCGAAACAATTGAATCAAGAAACATGACAGAATCGAAGAAATAAATGAAAAATATCATGTTTAATGTCGGCGTTATCAATAGATCTGTCTTTTGTGTACTGACTGAATCAGTGTACACTTTTAGAACTAAAGTGAAATAGGTATAGGTTTGATATTTATCGAAAGTGAAAAAGAGAATTCTGCAGTCTAGTACAAGAATAGAAAACAGACTATATGAATCACGTGTGAACTATTTTTGTTTATTTTTGTCTTTTTGTTACTTAAGCGCTATATTTTGATTTTGAAGAAGATATATTTTATCTTTAATGAACAGCATTTCAATGTTTCTGTCACAAGTTATCTTCAATTAAACAATTAGCCTCCGCAATAATAATTTTTAACTTAATTATTCTTGAGAACAAGTAGTAATTCGTACAGAATTTCCAAGAAGCTAATGTGAAACTTGGCATAAATATTGGTATGAATATAAATATCATTTATACGTGGTGAAGAGTGAAGTACCTAGCGGTGGAGAATGACGTTGACCTAATTTCAGATTAGTAACTGTCGCACGCGAGGATAGAACACACATGTTTCATTTGATTTGTGTCGTAACACCACGAAGACAAGTTGTCCAAGCAGTCTCAGTCTTCCCCCATCACATCACAAACCACATCTTAATTAGATTAGTGTAAATACAATAAATTGGATCAATATTGCAGAGAGAATTGCGTATTAACAGAATGATAATTACAAATCCATATTAATGGAAAGAAATTTCGATTAAAAACTCACATCTACTAAAAATATGAAATTTTTTTATTAATATTGGATTTTAATTGTATTATTATGTATAATGGTCATTATATTTTTGGATCTATTTCTGTAATATTAATGTATTCATATAATATTACATATTTCTATTCAAATCTCTATATAAAGATATATAATAGATAGATATATAATAGATAGATATGTAATGAAGATATATACACTGAGAGAAAAATATATACTAAATTTTAATAAATATTTATTTGAATAGTGAATATTTACTAAATGTAAACATATATTTATTTGATACAAGAACTATTAATTTGATTGATTTATTTATTATATTTTATTTAATAAATATTTATTTTGCGTAAATAAATTATATTATATTAGTACTATTCAAATAATTTATTAAAATTTAATATATTTTTTCTCTCAGTATAAATCTCTATCTACAAAAATATATAAAATAAGAACCAAATATGAAATATAATAGATGAAACTCGATAAAACGAAAGCATAAAAAATTTAATCGTATAAAGATTCATAAAAGAAAATTCATAAAAGAAAATATCTGAAAGAATCTATTCCGATAAACTTAACTGAATCTAAAAAGAAATGTGGAAGAAACGCGTCTGTAACGCGTGCTCGTATCCATTCTCACGGACGACTTATGAACAACGTGTGTGTGTGTGTATGTGTGTGTGTGTGTGTGTGTGTGTGTGTGTGTGTGTGTGCGTGCGTGCGTGCGTGCACGCGCGTGTGTTTGTGTGTTTGATCGATAAAAAAATCAATCTTCTTCTAGAAAGTCATCGTGAACACTCATTTTCACGGTCGAGGGAAATCGTGGGTGTGCGGAAGAAACGAGCGACGGGAGAGATAGAGGTGGAGGCGAATATGCGCACCCTTGCCCGTTACGAGAGAACGTGCGCCGGCTTTCGTGCCTCGCCAAGATAAGTGGTGTATGATTTGGCGATGATTGATGGGGTCGTAGGTCAAAGTGATCAGCGGCGCTCCGGGCACCTCGGCTCACCTGACTCAGCGCGGACCTGAAAGCCTGGAATACCGGGGGCCTTCCCTGTGTAATACGCCTTCACTTGTATCTTCCTTCGCTGTTCCCTTGCGGTTTTTTCCTCCCCCTCCCCCACCCCCCCTTCTCTCTCTCTCTCTCTTTTCTCTTTGTTGATGCCACATGCGAGTACTCTTCGCGCTTGATATCGCAATGTACCGTCGTTCTCGTCGACACTTTCGAACAGGCCTCGAGCGACGTGACGATTTAAGACTTCGATGCGTGTTTGGATGATGTTTCATTCGCTGCAAAACGACATGCCGCTGGCTTGGATTGAAAGAAAATTATCGCGGCGTTTTATACATGCCATAGGAAATGCACTGGGTCCGAAGAATATTTCGACGAAGTTTTGATTGCTGAGTTTGTTTTATGTCTTATTTTGTTTTTATATTATTATATTTGAAAAAGTAATTAATAAAATCAGTATTATATATTAATAATACTTTCTTCACACAAATATAAAAATTATTTTACAAAATATTGAAATCAATAACGAGATCAAAAAAAATTTTTTTTAATATTTCCGAACGTAATAAATATACATATTTAATCATTAGGTTTAATCGAGATGCATCCTTAGTTGTCCCAATCGAGAAACAATATAACTTTAGCATTTTCAAGCAGATTTTTAATTTATAAGAATGGTCAATCATTACACGGGACGATGATATACGCAGTAATAAATAAATACCAGTAAAAGTCTAGATGTTGAATACGGACATAAATTTAGATTTATCGGCAAAAGTTTAGCGATGTCGGTTGACTCTTGCAATCCTCAGGGGCGAAAGAACTTACTCGTCCCGCAATTAAAATATATCGCCATCCGCGTGTAATAAAATAAAATCTCGCGGATATGTATTCTTCATAATCCATTCAATTTTCACCTGTGTGCGTACCAATTAATCATTCGATCGGATGGTTAATCATCAACACTTATAATAACAAAATAGATGGATTTGACGTAGCAAGAAATGTTGTCCATTGAACCTTTGACACCATCACCATCACCATGATTGAATATTTTTAGTTGTGGCATTTAAAGTCGCATTTTTGGTCCCTAATGTGTGATTCTGCGTATCAATGAGAAAAATGACCATCCGACGTGAAAACAAACAGAACGAAAATCTACTCCTTACAAACTTTTTTCGACTCGGTGCATTTACGAAGTCTGCTCAAGCAATGTCAACCGCATTAATTCGGGATAATCAATTTGAGCCTAATTGGGGATTACGACGAACCGTTCAGAGGCCTCCAGACCCGCCTCCTCGTCCCTTTTTCTCCGTAAGAACGTGGTCGCAACCGCAGTGCTAATAGATTAATTTATTACGCCAAAGACCTCAAAGACACCGCCCGACTTCGTAGCTCGGACATATTAGTATCGTGTCATGGCCATCGTTAAAACTCAACGGAGAACCGCGAACCTTCGATGGAATGTTAATTCCATTGCAATGCGCGCACCAAATGTTTAGGAATGCATACGTGATGTAGGTGACATCAGATCTTTTTTTTAACCCATCTTTATAAGTCTTCGTAAAATCGAAGTCGATTTTTATGATTTTTCTAATTACTATAAATTCAATATTAATATATTATATCAATATGTATGTATTATATATATATATATATATATATATATATATATATATATATGCATACTAAAATAAATAATCAATGTAATTTAAACTTTTATTTTAACTAGAATTATCATACGTATTAAATATATTGTATCAACCTCAAAGATTTATAAATGCTACAAATCTGAAATTCTTATTAAAAGGAAAGATCAAATATGATCCCCTCTCTGATTTGAGGGATTGATTTTATATTTATAAAGTTTAACCCTCCCACTAATTCATGCTAAAATTATAAAATGTACTTCTCAAACATTTGCAAAAAAAGGCTTTTAAAAATTTTCTTATCAATAATGTAAAATTTTTAAACGAGTTTTTCTAAACTATTATATATATATGTATAAACTTTAGCCAAATAGGAGGGAATATTTGGTGTTGAAGGGAACACCAGACATAGCCGCCCCTAATTTGGTTGAATTTTATAAAAATAATGTGTTCAAACATTTTACATTACTAACGTAAATTTTTTAATGCATTTGTTTAGAAAAACTGCTTGAGAAATGCATCCTTTAATTGTAGTATGAATTAATGAGAGAGCTAAACTATTATATGTATACAGATATGTATATAATTCCCGATATATAAATCGAAGAGGGCCATATCTGCTGCTGTTTTCTTGTAAGTTATACACTTAATCTCTGGCATATGCAGGCGTGACAAAGTGCATTATCATATAATAATATAACTGTTTTTCAACACAGGCTAGTTATAATCGCCCGCGTTACGGTTGTCTCTCTCGCATTTGTTAACATTAGATTTTATTCCTTTTACGTTCTTATGATATTATCATGCACGGAATAAAACCATTAGTGTTATCATAAAGTAGTGTCGTGAACTAATACTGGTCAATATAAACGATCTATTCCTGTCTTGCAGTTTTTCTCTTATCATCTTCGGACGATCATCGTCGACGTCTTCATAGTCTCTTCTCCATGATTGCTTTCTGCGATTGCCAATTGAATATCGACATACTTAACACATCAAGTGTTACGAGAAATATCAGTCTATGATAAAATTATTTATGTAGAATGTCTGATGAAAAGGAATCGATTACAGCCTTCAATTTACAACTATGAGAGCTGTCATTTTCGTGTTTCTCTAACAATAAATGATTAAATCTAAGTTATTTTATTTGTCATAATAAATAGTTGATTATTTCATAGATTATGATTAAATATTATAAGAAGAATTTCTGTAACGCAATTAAAAAAAACTAGTTTTAGTTTATTCGTATTACGCACACATAGATACAATATAAGCATACCTATCTATATATAAATTATAATTTAAGCTGTAAACACAGATATTATGGACAAGATTGATGATAATAGACAGTCTCGCGAATCAAATATTTCGCATATTTTAACATTTTCGTTTTTTTTTTCAGATATTGAGAGATTTTTAAATAAATCATTATAATTACGATACTTTTCGCAAGTCTGCGATTATTTATCGGAAGAGAGTACGAAAACTTCCGCGAAAGCTCAATTTACACAGTGGCGTACTCAGTCCAGCGTTCGTTTCCCCGGGAGAAACTCGCGTGAAATCGCGAGAGACCCTTAACTCTCAACACCATAAATCCAAGCCGTGTAACGTCATTAGCACCGAATAACGAGGCCGATGTTATGGTTGCTCCAGCTGGAGTCCCTATCGCGGTTCCACGTCCGAAATAACGACACCCATCACCGATACATCCGTGGCACGGGGTGCGTCACATATTCCCGGGAGATCCCAAAATAATCCCTCTCTAAACGCGACTCATTTGCATGAAGATTCCGGGATTGCGGAAATCTTTCTATTTTCCCGCAAATTTTTTATGTTTGCAATCGCTCATTACAATGTATAAGATTTGCTTTGAAAAAAATCACTTAATATTATTAAAAAATTATTAATATTATTAAAAAAATGTGTATATTGTATCATGCTTTCGATGGAACAAAGCTGTGTATAGATTTTGCTAAATTTTTATTTTTATATTTAATCTCATCTAATATAATAAATGATTCTAGATAGGTTGTTCAATTTTATGTACTACTCGTATTCCAAAAATACTTTACGTGCGAATATTGTGTAATAAAAGGGATGACTCATATTGGCAAAGAAACATCACTTACGATTTCGCGAAATCCATTTTCGACATGTTTGGTTTTCGCGTTGTATCGTTTTATGTGCTACATAATTTAAGTCCAGATTATAGAGCATATGCTCGTAACTTCCTTCCTTCTTTTACTTCCCTCGCTCCTTTTTTTCTACTTTTTCTTTTTATTTACTTGCAATACATACGATCGAGTTGAAGGACAACAAATTAAATCTAAAGCTAAAGCATTTAAAATTACAAAGGACAGTTATTTCGAAGACATTAATTTTATTTACACATTTCGAATAATAAACATGGAAATTGTGCCATAAAAATTAAGTACATTTTATTGTTTGCAAAAATTTCTTTGAGGCTGTCTGTATGTCTAGATAAATAGAGATAATTTAATCCCAGAGATTGCACAAACTGAACGAAGAACGATGACGCAGCAAGAATGAATCGATCCCGTCTCGTCATCTATTCATATCGATCTACGTGGCGCGACGAGAGTCCCATGGAAATTTATTTATCTTACGATCGGCCAGAGAACGACAACACCCACGTACACTCACGTCCCTCATTTACGGTCGTCTGGACGCACAGTGCGTATTCTCAATGCACAGAACCGTCGACATTGCTCAGTTCCACCATCGACAATTTCACTTAAAAAATTAAAATCGTTGTTGCGTGTTCTAACCGCTTTTACACATTTTTTTACCGTAACAACTACGCACAACAAGATAAAATGACTCATTTTGTTGAGAAAGCATTCACGGAATGCCGAGCTTCGTCATCCAATGATCACTCTCTTTACGGCTAACGAAATTACGTTCGTGGACGGCGAATAATGCAAGTTTAATATTCTCGTAATTTGAAAGAAATTTTTTTAGATCGGTTTAATGATAGCATCAACCGCGCAATAATCAAGAAGTACCCGCGCGTTCTCATTATATCTGTGTGCTCTATATTTTTCCGTCCTCCTTCGCCGCCCTCGACGTTGTGAGTGTGTACACATACCGGCACCGAAATCGTCGTGCAATTACTCGGCCATAAACGAGCGACGCTAAAGGAAGTTATGCGCCCGGCCAATAAAAGCATCGTCAATGACACACGCACGGCCGCCAGCAAAAAGCGTTAATGGCCGCTGCGCACCGTGCAAGGCCCACGAGCACAATGTATACGTTATACAGGGTGCTTCTCCACTCATCTGCTCATCTTAGAAGCAGAGAGGAGCTCGACGATAAAGAAAGCCGATCGGTCAAGCTGCCGCGCCGAAAATTAACGCGGTCAATCACCGCCTAACGATTCTACTGCCAGATAAGAATGACATTTTAAATATCTTTATTGCGCTTTTTACAGCGTATACCGTCCATTTAAGCTTGTCGAGGAAACGTCAACTCGTTTATATCTTTCCACTATGAAGCATAGATAATTTGTGAAACGAAATGATGAGATGTTAATATTAGAAGTGTGTTAATGAACGTGCTGAGATAGATAACGCGGCGAATGACTGATTAAAAAATGCTGTTAAGTAATTAAATTTTTCTAATAAGTGGAGGAAAAGATTAATTTTATTACACGATTATCATTAGACTATCAATAAGTTTAAAATTTTTGAATATCATTGATTTCATTCAAGAAGAATACACGCTTTAAAATTTCCGAAATATAACAAGAATGTTAAAATGATGAAATTGTTATTATAGTTTTAATATTACTAAAAAAAACTAATGACTGAAATATAATTATATACACTGAAAAAAAATTTTAATTTCAATATCTTTGCTCGTATTCAAAAAAATTATTTCTTTGGATCAATGAAAATTTCTTTAAAAATAAGATATTGTATTTTCAAAGAAATTTTCATCTAAAGAAATAATTTTTTTGAATACAAACAAAAAGATATTTCTTTGAAATTAGTTTTTTTTTCAGTGTATAATATTTTCCATTTTTGAAAAATTATAATAGAGACGTTAAAGAGGAAAGACGAGAAAATAATAAAAATTATTGATATGTACAGAAAGAGTTAACATTTAAATAGAACCTTTTTATTACGCATAATTAAAAAATTGATTTTTTTAAACATCGCTCATCTTCTTTCTCGGTCTCAATTAGGCGTCTCAATTAGGTCTATCACTCTATATAATGAAAAAAGAAGTACAATTATTCACTGTTGTGTTTGCTCTATATATGGATATCACGCGATCTTTGATAGTAAACATTCGCACTTCATCGCGATACCATCTCTAATTGAACTACTTCGAAAGTGACACCCTATGTGCATTCACGCACGCGATTAAATCACTCGGCGACGTCGAGAGCCACTGCGGTCAACAACACGCGATGGCAGCGATCGGCAGTTCGCTCATGCTTGATGCTCGTGAACCATAAATGCCTTCTTTGCTATACGCAAATATATACGCTTGTCAATAATTTATAACACAGTCGTTAACGGCTACTTTTTTCCTCGAAGCTTTTGCCGAGGAATGCCGACGGCGTACTGTTTTACGCACTTTGCGCAACGACGCGCCCGCATTCGAACATCTCTTCTTTCATCAGGTCCGATAATTATTTATGAGTTCGGCTCGATTCCATCGTCATTAAAATTTTACTTGCTCGCTCCTCCAATTAATTGCGCGCGAAATGCTTTGGCGATCGGCGTGAGCGATGGCATACCGATCGAACAGTTGCGGGTTGCTTTCCGTCGAGGGTTACTGTGTATGTACGGCTTATACCGATCGCGGCGAAGATTATGTCGGTGTTCTTGCCATCTTGAATCGGCGGTCATGGTCTGTACCATTGAGATCGATGATAACTGCGTATGGACTGCATCAGAATTAATTAAACGAGAATCTTGGAAGCTTTGTGAAAGTGCCGAAAAAAAGAGAGAAAAAGAAATTTTTGTTTTGTATTTATTATAAAAGTAAGATTGAAGTCACTACAATTTCGATAAGAATTTAGTCTCCATAGATAGGGAGAACGTATTTTATGGAATTATATTAGGTGTGGGAAAAAGTTCGTGGCGTTTTTCCCGTTAGATGGCATTAAAAAAACACCACGAACTTTTTCCTACACCTAATATTTCGGTATTATATTACACTCGATGATTGTACAATATTTCTATTAAACATAACCCTCATTTAAAACTGTCAATTTAAGCCGGTAATAAATCGAGATATTGGCTACTCTTGCACTGAGACGCTGTGGACGCTGCTTAAGAAAGACAAGCAGTACGCTGGCAGGTCAACAAAAGCATATTTTGCATTCGCTGGGCATAAGCAGCATTAACTCCAAGAATAGTGCTAGCGTGGGCAGTTCTCCCATACTTTCTTACACGTCACAAGCGCGTCACACGAAAGAAGCAAGTAAAACACTCCGTTCTGAAACAAAAATGAAGTACAATATACGTAAGTACAATATCTTCGATAGGAGAATTCTATGAATTAAATCAAATCATGCAGTAACACCTTAGAACTGAAAACACAATATTATCGATCTCGTTAGAAAAAATTATAACAAAATTCGAATGCAAAATATTTTATTTCTATATTTATACATTAAATTTGCATAATTTCTTTGTATTTATTTATTCAAATATAGAAGTAACGCGTCTTTGATTCTTACATGATATCACAGTCATAAGTCTATAAAATGACGAAAAATTATTAATTAATTACTTTCTTTATAAACCAAAATAAATTCGGATACCATATTTTTTATAAACTACTATATAAACTGCTTTTAAAAACTACAATATATAACAAAAAATAAATAAATAATATTTAAGTATAAATTATTGCAAGTACATTTCCACAAGAAAACACTTTAATGATTAAAAATAAAAGGTATTTGATAATGAAAAAAAAAAATCTAGTTACAGGCAGTAGAAGTATCCAGCAGAGAAGTGATTACAAAGTTTAAAAGTGTTTTTGCAATTACATTTATAATGTCTACATTATTATCAATGAGAAACTTAAACTACCAGCGAAACGATCAAAAGTATAAATCGTTCTTAACGTTAATGCTGCCGAACACGCAACTGATATTAATTGGCCCTTAATGAACACCCACTTAAGACGGATCGATAAACAAGTCTATTTTCGAATCGAGGAATATTTCTTTTTCTTTCTCATAATAAGGTGTCGCGTTATCTCGGAGAGGAGAGCAACTCCTTGCGAGAGAGTTGTCGTTCCTCTCTGGCGGTTCGTCACGTCGTCGGAGCGGTCGGCCTCGATTAGGCCTACAGAATAAATTTCTGCGGAGTGTGGGAGCGAAGCGGCCGAGGTCCTCGTCTCCAATTGACCCCACTTTGCTGCGAAACTCAAGTCACTATGCGGGCAGATTTCAGTATGTATACGCGGGCGCATGCCTAGATTTTCGCAGATTACACTCGGGTCTCCTGCAGGTGAAACCACCGGCCGCAGCAGATCGCGCCAGATAAACGCTCTGCACGCACTTACCTTGGTCAAGATGAAGAAAGATAAATTTTAGATAGTAATAAATAGTATAATAATAATTTATTTATGATAGTAATAAATCATGAATTATAATTACGTAATGTGTATGTATAAATCTTTTCATTCATAAATGAGAGACTGCATATGTTTATACTTAAAAAATTGGATATTTTACATTCTCAAGTTTAATGTGAGAAAATTCTATGAAATTTATATATTGTTTGTTACATGGCAAGATGGATTATTACAGTCGTTTAAATTGAAGTATTGAAGTATCTAAACAAAATTCAAGGGATTAAACAATTAAAAAATTTGATTAAAATGATATGCCTATGAGAGAGGGAGAAAAATTATATTTTGAGATCTTTATTTCTAAAATTTCTAGTTTGTGCAATATTGCACAATAAATTTTATTATATTATTATCTTTACTTATTAACCTACCTAAGAAAGTAAAAATATAGAAAGAAATTTCAGTTTGAATAGAGTATTTAGTATAGAGCATGATAATCTGTGAAATATTAAGATAAATTATACTAAATCATACATAATATTTGAAAGCTTTTATGCATTATAATTTCATAATTTATCTAAAAATAAGTGTTCATTCGATAATCATATTCGATAATCAAGCAGTGATACGATTTATTCTACATGTTAAAAGAAAGTTTATCAATTGAGAGAATTTTCGCGATTGCAACATTGTGCGTAATTTCTCGACGTTAAATTCATCTTCATTGACGTCACGCAAAAATTAAGATCATTATCGCGACTCTTCTTATAAGATAACGAGTCGGTCTCACGCGCAAATATAGTACATAAATGTAGTGGGTGGTGGTTTCGTGTGGACGAGTGTTTAAGCATTAATTGAGACAAGAGCCGCGCGTTGGTGGTCTAAATTCTTCGCTATTCCTGGAAAGCTATTTTAAGAAACATGTATCTACGACAATTCGCCAAGTCCAAGGAAACGAGGGGTGAATGATGACGTGCATCGATATGTAGGCTTCTACTATTTGTGAAATTTCACAGATGCGTCTCAGAATCTCGCATTTCATTACGTTCAACTCTCACATCTTCCACATTAATTTATTTTGCTTTATATACTAAACGATATTGATCGAAATTTAAATAACATTTATTTTTATCAATATAGATAATTTTGTACTAATGCATATAATATAAGATATAAAACTCTATAAAGTCTTCGAATAAATTAAGATATATCTACATTGATGCAATCAACGTACAAGTTTAATTTAATCTCAATTTATTTACTTATTACGACTAAGTTATAATATTTTAAGATTTGAAAAGATAAAATTTGTAATATAATTTTATTTTTTAAATCGTAATTTCATTTTATGTAATTTTTTAAATATTTTTATTATATATTTTTATTCTTATTCCATTTTCTTGCTATAAATCAATATAAAAATTTGATCATTCCGATATTTCTTAAGCCAGTTTGTACACGAAATATAATAAAATCCTTTGCTGATAAAATAATGACTCTAGTACATATACTGAATAAAATAGTAAACATTAAATAAAATAAATCTTTCAGGTGTCACAAATCAATTTGTTATTTACGACAGATTTGTGCCGATCATTAATTCAATAAATCATAGTTGTCGTCTTGGTCGCTGTCTAGAGTTATTAGTGTCAGACGTGTCCAATATCATTTAGATTAGCTGGAAATTGTCCGGCACGGAGTACCACTCTCGATCGTGTCGGACGGGGAACGACGCCCACACGCGCAACGCTACGTCGCGTCTTAAGTGGTCCCAATGAAAAAAAGCGCACGCCCGAGTCCGGGGCCGGGTTCCCCGACAGTTGCATTATAATTACTACAAATTGAATCGTTTAGCCGCTTTTAAGGTCGTGAGATAACGCCCGGCGGGAATGGAACGCACCGAATAAATCCGTCGTCCCATCCGTCCTTGATGTGCGCGCTCGCGGTTCAAGTTTATCGGTGTGAGGCCACCTTTAATGAGTGCTATTTGTGCAAGAAAGCGGCCGGTCCGCCGTTAAAACCGCTTTACCACTGATCGTCTCCATCCGTAATCTCCGTCAGCTTAAGAAAATATCTACAATAAAAGCATATACTGAATATGAATCCAATTTGGAACTCGGTTAATGGAATAATTAAATAATTAAGTTTCTCTGTTTCCTTCTTTCTTCCTCGCGAATATGAGAGACTCAGAATTGATGAAGAAAATCGATAGTTATTTATAATGAGTTTTGTTATATTCGTAAGACATTCGAATTGATTATTACGATTATATTTTTGTAAAAGAATTATAAATTACCAGGATAATTATTATTTATTGTAATGCGATAACTTTGTTAGATAAATTACCAAGATAATTATTATTTATTGTAATGCGATAACTTTGTTAGATAAATTACCAGGATAATTATTTATTGTAATGCGATAAGTTTGTTAGATAAATTTTCGGAAGAAAGCCATTAATTTTTTAAAGATCCATAAAGCTTTATAAAATCATATTCTATCTCTCTATAATTGATATTCAGTTACTGCATGTGAATTCTTATTCTTTATACTTTTAAATTTTTGAATAAGTTTTTGTTTAGAAAATGCATAAAATACACTTAAATTTTTAGGGAATTTTTGGGAATTTTTTTCAATTAAAATTTTTACTGAATAAATATAGAAAAATAATTAACTCAACATTTACAAAGATTTAATTTTCTCATGATTTAAATTTCTAAACATTCTGTACATTATATTTATGTTTTAGAGAATCTTAATCCTAGTATGATATTTGTTATTTTTTATTACCTTCCTTATAACAACCAGTTTGTGAAAACCTTGTCATGCTATATCTCTAGACTGAATATGTATTTTTTAGCTCAAAACATGTGAAATTTATACCTCGAAATCAGACAAAGACAAATAAATATGAATAAAAAATAAATAATATTTTATCTTCAATTAATTACAACATTTCAAAGAAATTTTGTTGGAAAAATTCGCAAAAAATGATTACTTCAGATAAAAAATTCTCAAATTTTTTAATTTAATGTTCAAGTAAAAATCCGTAGGATTTTTTTAACAGACTCTTTGAACTAACAAAAAAAAAATAGTACTGTATGACTCGCTCAAAAAAGTAAATTATTTGAATTATCGAAAATCGACATTCTTGAAGAATCTACATATTTTAAATTTACAATTAATAAATAAAATTTTATTATTTACAATAAAACAACAAAAGAGAGAACAATAAAAGAGTAATAATATAAATATAATAGATAAAAGATTGTACATGTAAATATTATTATAGTATATGTATAATTAAGTTTATTAGAATTTAGTTTAGAGATGATGCAACACTCGCTCTAAAGCAATAAATCCGCCTTGGTCGAGCGATCTCCAAAGACTGACAGAAATTTCTACTATTTATTATATTGAAATATAATTCTTTTTAGTTCTATACATTTTCGTGTACTTACTAATAATGAATAACTTTTATACTATCCGAAACTCAGTAAACGTTATTTAACGTATATTTAATAAAAAATAAAGAGATATCCAGAAAACCGAAAACTTACAAGCTAATCACATGTGGGTCCCAAGTACTCTCTTTAAACTTTCGTGCATTCTCACATCAAGAATAACGCAAAAAAAACTCTTGCAAACTTATCATATCTATGGACAATTAAAGTTTTTTTTTAGCCTCAATCCTTCAAATTATATTATAAAAAAGTTTACAACAATGTAAAAAATCACATAGGCTACGTTATATTCGTAAATATCATAAGGTTAATATATGCTTTTATATTAATATAGATTATATTTTATATTAATATAGACTCTGATTGTCTTTACATTCTGTAATAATTCTAGATATTAGCATTTGCTAATATCTTATTATGCCTTCTTGCATTTTTATATTTTAAGCATTCTTGTCTTCTATTATCTTATTTTACTATTCAAGCGTCACATTGTTTATTAAGCAAGATACGCTTTCATGTATTGTCTTATTTCTGTAGTTCATAATTTGTAATTCGTTTTCTTGGAGGCTTAGTAGCAGCAGTTTGTTCGTGCCTTACCATTTGTAATCTCTTAATACACAATAAAATAATAATAATAATAATAATAATAATAATTTGCTTTATGTAAACGCACTAAAAAATTGTTAAACAAAGCGAATATAAGTCGATGCATTGTCTTCGGCATCCGTTTGCATTCCTTCGAATTTTTTACTCGATGAGGGTCATAAATGCCTATAAACGTCTTGCCCTCAGATCGAAAATTTACGGCCACTGTTCTGTAAAACGAGAGACCGGCGATTATCGCTCTAATTGTAATTAACGTCTCACCGCAGTAGCATGAACCTATAATTTTTTATTCATATACGTATTTATGGCTTTTCTTCAGTCGACGATAATGACGCATGTCGCGCGAGCGTACTTTTTAATATGAAATTATGTAATCCCGATAAAATCGCAGCGCATTACGGCAAAGTCGACTTTCGTAAATGTCTTGTCGTTCCCGTGACTACAAAGAATAACGGATAATTAGTGACATAAATTGAGTCACTTCGCCATTACGCTACCTTAATTATTCTAACTAAGAGCTGACAAATTCCGTGAGCTCGTAAAATCGAGAGCTGCAATTTTCGACATAATGACTTAACTGGAAGCTTCGCAGAAACTGGCGCAATTATCGACGCTCTAAAATGTCACTACTAAGAAAGGAATTAATTTCCGATATTTCCAGAAATAAATATTTTTAAAATTCATTTCTTCTTATCGAATGACGTTGCGCATTTACGTTCCATTTCATTGTAAGATTCCGTGTGTGATTGTCGCGAAATGAAATGCGAAGATGACGCTAGCGATCGATTTTGTTCAGCCTAGCTCGAGGAGAATCTCTCCAATGTAAATATCGCGTTTCCCCCGAGGCTGATTCTCCTCGCCGAGCGAAGCGCGGCGATGAATATTCATGCCGGTAATGACGCGGATAATTGTGTGGTGCGCGCGCGGATCCTAAAGAAACTTGAAGGGACTACGCCTCTCTCTGTACGCTCGCGCCTTCCTCGAGAGCCCTCAGGGCGGATGCGCGCGTAACTCGGTGGTTAATTCAACAACCATCGGCGGATTGGAAAACACGATTGCAATCACTCCGCGGCACGGAGGTGAAAGAAACGAATGGGACGTGCGCGCGCGACTCACCGAGGCGGATTACGCGGAAGGAATATTAAGCGTGAGCGAGCGAGCGAGCGAGCACCGGTTTAAGGTAATAAAGATGCCACCGTTCGCGATTTGTTTTAATATTTAACAAACCTCGTAGCTTAATTGACTTCGTCCCGCGCGATCGTAAATTATAGAGGGAGAACGGTAGCAGCTCGACAGTAGCGAGAGTCAGCTTTCATGCGTTTTCATCTAGTCGATAGGCCACGATAAATGCTCGCGCTTCAACGTTAACGTTCGTATAATTTTACTGAATGACAGTAAGACCGATGTCTATTAATGAACAGCGGAATTTTGATATCAGAAGTATCAACTTTATAACTTTGATATACGCATAAATTAGGAAAAATATTAATTTGCTCTTATCAAGTTCTTTTAAAATTGGAGAAGGTAGATTTGCAAAGCGGTTTTTTTACGAGGAGAATGTTAGTGAATAAGCGAATTGAGAGAAAACTAACTAAATCGAAAGGATTTATGTTGGATAAAAAAGGAAGGAGAATGGAGAGCAGCAAAGTGAAACGTTTCAAGCACCCACGCGACCGCCAGTCCAGCTGAACTGTTTGTGCGTTTCAGTGAATTTACGAGCGGGCCATGGCCCCATACTATGGAGCCGTCGTATATTAGCGGCTGAAAGCCAGCAAATGAGATCCGGGAAACATTACAATTACCATCGCAAACAATATTCCGCGGCGTTCAGACCCGAGAAAACGGTTATTTACAGCCCATTATAGTCAAGGGACAGCCAAGGAAAGAGGAAGGCGCACACAACGCGCGCCGACGAACCGCCTCGCGACGACACGCGTCGTAGACGAGCCCCTCTGAAGGAACCGGTGTGTAGAAAATGATTCTATGATGAAAAGCGGATTATTGTATTGCGCTAAACGTTTCGATAATTACATTTACGAGTAATTACCTACCGTGTAATCGATTCGAACGTTAATTGTGTTGTTGATGTTTGATTTTGTTCCTTTGACTCTTTCGTAAAATCTCTACTAGTATCTTTTAAAATGATTTAATATTAGATCTACTTAAAACCATTTGCTGGATTTATGAACTGTATCAGTCTATCTTTGAGAAATTTATGAAGCGGACTGCATAATAATTTTCAACGTGCACAATTATCACGCAGAGAGAGCGAGAGAGAGAGAGAGAGAGAGAGAGAGAGAGAGAGACTGACCATTGCACATAAAATAATGAAACGCCATTAGTTCGCGGGAGTCACGATGATTTACACTAAGCTCCTTGTCATTTCGGTGCCGCACGCCACGGGATTATAAATTCCATGCGTCGCTAGAAAGTCTTAAATCCAGCATCGCACGTCAGTAAAAGTGATGAATAAAATGATCCCTCGCGAAGTATCATAAATAAATCGTCGACGACATCACGGAAACCTTATTGTACGCGAGCGACCATTTCACTGCGCGTTGACCACTTGACAGTTTAGCACGTAGAACGAACGGTTTAAAAGAATTTTTCTCCGGTCGATTCATATACACACCATCAGCTCGCACATTCTGCCGCTTGAAAATAAAATGTGTACAATCCATCAGACTGCAGATCGTTTCACGGCATGCTGTAACGCGTCATGCTTAGTTGCGGATTGAAAAAAGTACCTCAATGCAACTGGTTATTACATAGACGAGCAACGCAATCCTCTATAATATCTGAATTCACACATATCGAGAAAACTGCAACTATTACGCATAAATACATGTAAATATACGCGAACGCACGTCTATCTTTATCTATACGTTCGATTATCTATCTTGTATAAACGCATGATGTAAATCCAATCATGCAACGAAATGCGCGTGTAATTCATCGGATTGCCTGCAGGAGGGATAAAAATTCAATTAAAAAGGCACCGTGTGGTGTGAATTATGCGATGGATTTGATATTAATATTGATAAACAAACTAAATTCTATATTTCATTAAAATATCAGTGATTTTCGAGATCGGATTTATCAGATTTATGAACGTGACAACTTGATCGACTGAAATAACTGGCATGATATACCTATAGAAAACAGCGTAGAAAATTGAGTCGTTGAATTGTGGTGTTATATAACAAGAGACCACCATGTAAAGATATCTAAATGAATATGGAAGCAGGAAAAGGAGAATGTATATGAGAGTGAGAAAAATGCAACATATAATTATCGGGAATAATCACCTGTTTTTACACCTCAGCGGCGAAAAAAATCTTGCAAAAATTGTAAAATTATTGTAAAATATTCTTATTCCAAAACATTGTTTTGTATAACATTGTTTAATATATTTTCTTTCTTTATTAACTATTCTTTACGAACTTTAAAATATGCAATTCCTTCGAAAACTCACAATTAATTAAAATCTTTTTAAAAAATACTATAATAAGTTATTTAACGTACATGCATATATATATATTTTTTTTTTTATTTAATATTTGTTTCATGTTTCTGCTTCTTTTCGAAAGCTCTGGGATCCATAATGTTTCAAATACTAATAAAACATCCAATAATATACAATATATCATTATTAATAATAATTTTAATTGGGATTTAAAAACCCCAAGTGATCGTTTACGTAAAAAAAAAATTAGATGACTACTCCCAAGTTAAGGACGAAAATATTTGAGACAAGAAGACTTGCTATGATTTCATATGTTGAAAATGGAATCTAATGTCACGGCACTCTGATGAACATCTAATACATGGACAGACATAGACGAAGTTATGAAACAAGTATCTCCGCGACAGTCTTACTTCTTTCTCTTTTTTCGTTATGTCCGTGGTGCTCTGTGCCAGGGCACTGCCTAGACATTAGGCGCATTCAAAGCATTCCTTAATGTTTCACGGCAGAATTTATAACATATTTAGTGACCGGGCGCGATACAACGATGAGATAACGTTGCGCGGTTCGCGGTTCGCGTCACATATATACAGACGTATGCATATGCGGACTCCACGAGCAACCTTCGTCGGAGATTTATGTACGGCGCATGGAACGCGTCGTTGTCGCCATTGTGTGAGCATTAGGTAACTCGGTTGGTGCTTCATCATCGCCGATCTAAAGGGAATAAAAAGGGATGATCGACTGGCAACCTCGGCCGCCTCGCGATTTTGCTGTTACGAGAATAGGTGCAGGGTGAAACACAGTTTCAAAATTGAACTGGAGTACAGTATCTACTATTGAATAGAATAGAAATCGTTACAGGAAACTTTTCTACTGGTTACTTTTATGTTAATGCAAGCGATAGAACAAAATCATTTCCCTTGTCATTTCTCGAAACTTCTTTTTAATAAAATCTCATCTCCACGTACTTCGATTCTTCAATTTATGTGATACTATAAAACTCCATAATTCTCAAATTGATAAAATTATATTAAATTTTACTTTAGTCTTGATCAAGTTTTATCCAAGTACCGCATGATTCTTTAAAACCATTACATATAGTCATTCTTTAAACGACCAGAAATGATAGCGCTCAGCGCATGCTGTTGATCACACAATCAATCGTGGATTATATTCGTACGTAAGTGGTAATTTCTACACTGAAGGATCATGTTACGGTTCAGTTACCTATAGAAATCACTTCTGGAAGACTCTACGACTGACCATAACCAATCAGGACGTCCGTCAACGGAGCCGTAAAGCATAAGTGATGATCTCGTCGTCGATGAACGAGGTCACTTCCGATAAGTCTAGCAGCTAGATCTGTTCGCTCTAGGTTGCCTTCAGCCACTTGCGAGAATGAGGCCGACATCTAAATAAGACACAATCGTACCGAACAATCGCATACCATTGCTGTTGTGTACAACTTTCTAGCGTGGCGCGTCGTTGTCTCGACCGACCTTGCTAGGACTCTACCGGCAGTCGAATCGACCAGCCAGCCTGCCGGACAGTTTCTCTTCGTTCAACAACCTGTTGCTTTCCGGCGCCGCTGTGCGATAAATCGCGTCACTGGAATGCCAGCCTCGAACCAACCATTGCCAGAAGGATAGATTTCTCTGCAATGTAGAAATATTTTATACTTGCAATTCTAAAAAAATGAGAAGATCCTTAACTCCCGAAAATGTATGATTATCACACAAATCATGTTCATGTTTCTGAGAGAACGAGCGTTTTAAAAATAAACAATAATTATTGTAAAGAAAAATTACTATTGTGTTTAATATGTTATTCGCTCTCTTTTATTATACATGAAGTTTTTAATGATAATAGTAATAATAATTTTATTAAGTGTATAAGCAATTTAGAACGAATAGAAATATTTGGCTTCGCAAATGGCGAAGCGCCAACAATGCAGCTACTACAAGAAAAGTTTCTAATCAGAAAATGAAAACTAAATAAAAAGACATAACAAAAGAGTAAAAAAAGTTTCAGATTTATGAATGGTGAGATAAAATATATAGAAAGCAGCAGATCGAAAAGAAGAAAGTGATAAAAAATAGTTGATGAAAGGTAATGTATGTATTATAAATGTATTATATGTATAATGTTTTTGAAAAACGACTTAAGAATTTTTTACGGTGTTAAGTGTGAAAAATTTGTTTCGAAGAAATTTCAATAAATTCTTACAATGTAGCGCGAAGTGGAACGAAGAACGAGAAAAGACCCGTTTGAAGAGATGACTTAGTGATCGAGACTGGTGCTCGACTTGCTTTCGATGGCGGCAGTTAATTAACATTAAGCGGATGTCTTTTACGGGCTGTTTTCGCTTATTCTCCCTTTTCCTTTTTCCCTCAGCGACCATGTAACTATGTACATATGTAAATACAACAGCTATCTTCTCTCTCTCTCTCTCTCTCTCTCTCTCTCTCTCTCTCTCTGTTCTTTTGCGGCTTGTGTTTCGTACCATCACGAGATTTTCGAGATATACGATATGCTTCGATACATATATTTGACCGATAATTAAAATTAATATAAAGATTAAGAATATTTATGATGCGCAGTACCGCTTGCAGATTCCAAGCGAC
>Ga0157364_1000234_pt1 | contig 31926 bp, 34 predicted proteins | sample AttsexASBM2_FD_111476 | JGI IMG/M metagenome (GOLD analysis project Ga0157364, IMG submission 111476) | Fungus gardens microbial communities from leaf cutter ant in Ribeirão Preto, State of São Paulo, Brazil - Atta sexdens ASBM2 | ecosystem: Host-associated > Fungi > Mycelium > Unclassified ...
AGTACGTCTGAACTGCACCAGTGGGCTTTGATGCAATCAGCCGGCTAAGCTTCCCCTGCCTAGCTAGTGTACCCCTTATGCCTAGGGCCCGGCAATGATCTTCTTGACTAAAGGTCTGTGTTGACCTTTGGTCGAGGATGATAGAGAATAAATTTAGGGAAGGCTAATGTTAAGTGGTCCCAAGGATAGGAATCGAGTTCTAATGTTATGGCTTAGAGCTCAATTGTTAAGCAGTAAGACAACTCTTGTATTGAGTAATACAAGAGAACTCGATAGAGTTCCTAGTACAAAGTAGTCTACCTTATATACTAATCCTCATGGTCCATGCTAACTACTGTGCACCCTACCCTAAATAACCATGAGTCTAACATGAGGCCAGCATATGTTGTCCATGCTGTATGACATCACTTTGTTCCAGAATCTTTTTCCTTCTTCTCCTATGTCTCGTGATCAGTCTTGTGACTTCGCCATCAATTTGTGAATGATGTGACAGCATGACTGATAAACCCCAAACCCAAGTTGTTTTAAAAATAGAAAAATAAAATGAAATGAAGAAAGAGAAATGAAATTAAAGTCCACCGTCAACGATCTTGACAACTATACTACTCTAATGTTCTTGCCAGCTTTGCCTTCTCTCCCTGCTGATATTCCTCTGAAATTTACTAGCCACCTTTACCACAAGAAGGCTAAATTCAAGTTTTTAGCTTTTATTCCTTTCAGTAAGCTTAGATACTTTTTATCAAACATTTTTACTGTCTTGGTCTTTTTTATTAGTATATAATCTAGTTTCTTTCTATGTGCTCTTTGCTGAAGATCCTTTCCTAGCTTTTGTTCTCAGTCTCTTTATACTTCCTAATTGTGAAGACATAATATATTCACTAGTTTCTCTCTTTTCTGTTTTATTTCTGAGTTTTTTATAGAGTCCTGCTAGAAAGCTGAAGTATCTTTCCTGTATCAGTTTTGGCTCCAAATATTGTACTCTAAGACCTTCTCTCTCTAAGACTGCTACTATAGTGGCTTGGACCATTTGCTTTCAATTAGTAGATGGCTTTAAAAGCTGTAAGAAGTGTATTGCTTCCCACATATTCCACTACTATCTGGCAGTTCTGGGCTGAGCAGCTTCATATGCCTTCCTTTGCTAGTCATACTCATAAGTGGCTTCTTTATTCTGAATTTTACATGTTCTACTGATCTTTTTTGCTCTTTCTTAGATATCTCATCTTACTTACACTTTCTTGCTGCTTTATGAAACTATGTGAAGATTGTTTATTCTTCTCTTGAGGCCCTTATGTTCCACTATTATACTCTGGTAGCAGAGTTTGCTAAAAAGCTTTTGGTTACTGAAGAGTATTATTTTTGAAACCTCTATTCTGGGTTGATAGCAGGCTAGTATCTGATTAACCCACTCAAGATGAAACTTTTGCTATTCTTTTCCTAAGGCCTTGGATTGGTACTATCATCATCATTATTTTCCTCATCTAGCTGGCAGCTCTTCTTATGTCAAGAAGATAGCTAAATCTGCCAAGTAAATATAGAAAGGACATATTCTTTCTAGTATTTTGTGTTTTCTGCCATGTAATCAATATGAATAATCATTTGCTATTGTGTCTCTGATTTCATTGTATGAATTGAGTTCTGTTCTAATATGAGACTAAATCCATCTCTGGTATGAGTAGTAAATACTAAGTTTAATCTTCACTTATTTGTGATATGACTAAATCCTCAATTCTCAACTCTTTTTCTAAACTCTATATATATGATTCTAAGTTTACTTTTGCTGAGTTTACTTCTGTTATCTTGTTCTAAATATGAGATCTCTACTAAGACAGCCTTTGGCTTTTTCCTATAAATTTCTAGCTTTTCACTTCTTTTTATGATGTCTCTTTTTATATCTGTGTTTGTTGTTCACTCATAATATTTTCTTTTCTATTCACAAGTTTCTATTCTTTCATATCTATCTTTATTCTCTCCCTCTCTATAAATAAAGATTGTGATTTTTGCTTAGAAGAGAGGAGTTTATTTCTAAAACCTTTCTCATTTCTCATTTTACATATTCGTTTCTATCACAAACCAACTGGTATAATCAATCTAGGAGCAGCTCTTTTGAGATATATTTAAACAAGTTTGCTTCTTGTAAAAACTCCTGCAGATTTATTTCTACCATATTTTTCTAGTAGATATGCTTAGTGAACTTATTAGAGAGTTTGTAAATGCTTATCTTAAGCTTATGAATATGTTGTCCAACATCATCTATCTATCCAATATTAACAGAGATTAAGTAGAAAAAAGATTATGCTAGAGTGCAATAAGAACTATATAATACTAGTTTTTAACTGCATACTAAAAAATTCAAAGAGGATAATATTGGCTTCAGGAATTAAGAGAAAAGATAGAAACAATAATATAAGATTAAAACACATAGAACTTTTAAAAAAGCTTTTGTGAATATAAAAGGATTAAGTTAGAAAGGATATTAAAAAGAATATATAAATAAAATCTGCTTGTGAACACTTTCTCTTACTAACATACTTCTAAATAGTAAACCTTATATTGTATAACAAACTCCTTTAGAAAAACATTCTTCAAGTTAAATCTTACAACTAAAGATATCAACTAATACTCATCTTGCTAATATTTTTCAGGTTGTTAGAACTCTCCAAAACTTGTCTGAAAGTGATAGCAAGTACTAATGATACTTACTTGATAAAATAAAGATTAAACTACTCTTAAGTGGAGAAATTTGGATTGAGTTTCTCTTTTCTACTTTACTCAACTTGTGGCTTGTATATTAATCTAAAAATACAGAGAATGAATCTAAAGAATGGAAACCAAACTATTAGAAAAATTTCTAAAGTCTCATAAGTATATAGTTCTCTCTCCACTTGCAACCTAACATTAAGCTAATGATTGTTTCTTGCTCATATATATCTATTTCATTCCTCCTTAATTATTTTCATAAGCTGTCCCTACTTGTGAACTCATTCTAAACTTTGTTAGCTTCTAATCTAGTATATTTCTACCTTATCCTACCATTCAAATATCTGTAACTATGTGAATTGTGCTTGCAAGTGTCTATACTTTGTAGCTAGTCTTTTATAAGTACAGTAGTATTTATTATCTCTAAAAACCTCATCTTTCTAAGATTCAGTTTGATTAACAGCTATCATACTATCTCTTGAGTAGGTTTCTGCTTGAGAGAACTTGAGGTGTTATTTAGAAGTATAAATTTTTCTTGCTAATACCTTTATAGAGGTCTTACATATTTAAAAATCTTATAAGAGTATGTTCTTTTATGAAAAAGTATTTTATGGCATAATAATGTCTTTTTTGAAAGGAAACCACACTATATTTCTTTCATATAACTATTAATTCATATGCTAAATTTACTGTAAGCATTCTAGAATAGAGTTTCTATTTTCTTATAGTTATTAACTACTCACAGCACATTTTTCTCCAATGTTTAAATAGTAATCCTAGTACTCTTATGAAGGCTGATTATGTCAAGCAAATTTTCAAAGTCAAACATATCTATAAGGGGTTTAAGAAAGAATATAACTCTTTCTTCCATTTTCTAGCTGTATTTAAATAGGTATCTCAACTTGTATCTTAGTATGGTAAAATCTTTTGGGCTTTTAAGGCACTATATTTTGTAGTTTCTCCTGCTACTGCTCCTTCTGGCTTCTAGGCCTCAGCTTTAACTAGCCAGCTTTTTATAGTCACTTAGAACAAGGTACAAATATCTATTTTCATGTTATATTCATTCCTAGTTACTTCCCTATTCTTTTTGGCTACTTGTGTTAACACTGCTATATTAGAAAGAATATCCTTTCTCCAATAACTGGTACTTCTAACAGTGAGCAGTCTAGTAGTAATGAAGTAGAGATAATTATGCTAACTTCTTATAATCAGTTCTTTATTTACAGACTCTTATCTATATCTTTTCATCTACTATTCTTTGCTCATTCTCAACCCCCTTCTTAGGTTCCTATATAGGTAAACAACACAGGTAGGCCTTCTATGTCTCATCCTCATAGTTTGTTTCTCATAGTAAGTCTTTCTCACTTATTATGATTTCTTATTCCAGCTTAACTTGATGAGTCTCTTTCAAACTAATTTTTCACAAATACTTGTCTTATTTTACTATTCTATCTTATTCCAATAGCTTGTTTCTTTCATGTATAAGATAGACTTTTTTGGCAATTATAAGTGTTTTATTATATATTTTTTGTAAATACTCAACCTATTACTTTTTTTTAGCTCAGACTTTGTTTAATATGACTTAGACTTTTTACTAGCAAAATATTATTCTCTAGAGCAACATAGCTACTATTTATAGTAAGCAGACAATGAAGTTCATTCTTTTTCAAGTCTTTACCAATATTCTACATACTATCTACAATTTCAAGTATACTACTTACTAGTGTAAATATGCTACTAATAAGTATAATTAGATATTCTATATCTAAAAGACAAAGAATACCAAGTCTTATCAGAAGTAGTAACTAGCTAACTTATTTATTTTTCAATTATTGCCTAATAAATACTAGGAGCTAAAGCTCTATTTTTATGTTTTATCTTTCTCTATTTGCAAGTAATATTTTAATCTAAGCTATTTCAACTGAGCTTTTTTAACTTTTCTATACTTAATTCTAGCATATCTAGTAAGACTTATACTTCACTTTCAAATACTATCTTTTTATGTACCAAGTAAGAAATTACTCTAAAAACTAATACTTTATTCTGTTATACTAAGTGTTAAAATTGAAAACAGTAGATTTTATTTATTTTTATTTTCTATTTTATTTTTCAAACTTAGTATTAGGGTTTAGTATAACATCATATGTAACTGTTACAAACTGTCACAAGTTATAGTCATAAGATTACATAGAATATAGAACATTATAGAAGGACCTAGAATAATAACATCATACTACATATCAATGATATGTAATATATATGTTCTTTAGAGTAGGCTAGGTTTAGTATAACATGAACCATTAGCTGAGTGTATATAAGATAGACACTTTATAACTAAAACTTCATCAAGTTCTCTTGTGTTAATCCAATACAAGATTTATCTTTTACTCTTACACTTGAGCTTAAGTTATAATACTAAGCTATTTAATTCTACTAGAATGAAAGTCTCTCTCTTGAGTTGTCTAATTACTATTATAAAATCAAGGTTTCATCTTTTTATTTGCTGATAATTCTATAATTGAGTTCTTTACTAGCACCAAGCTTGTTAATTTCAATGCAAACTTTTGAATCTTATATTAAACTTTGTTCTCAAGATATAAAATCTTCTGTATTTTTTTTGTGAGATGCTCCCACATCTCTTCTATATGGCTGATATGTTTTGCTAGTACACAAGTTTTTAAATCTACAAGATCTTATGAAACAATTTTAACAAAATATAGTAAACAATCTATTTCTTTCCTAATAGTTATTCTGTTCACTTACATTATATGGTGCAGCAACTAATATCACTTTTTGATGTTTTCTTCTGTTGCTTTATATAACATTTGTTGAAGATTCCAGTGCAATCTCTTGAAAATTACATTTACTCATGAGTTGTAGAAAGATATGGTAATTCTTTTAATTCCATCCTTTTTTTCAACTATTTTACAGCTTTCTTAAAAGATACACCATTATCTGTAACAATTTTAACCAGACTGTCCTATCTATATATTATATCTTTGAAAAGCTATTGTTTTATCACTCTTGAGTTCTCTTGTCTAAGTATTCTAGTCTCTATTTATGAAAAAAATCCATACTTCCTATATACTATATATTTGCAACTATTTGACACTGGACTAATATATACTATATCTACATATAAGACTTGAAAAAGCAACAGTGTATGTATTACAACTGGCAGGATTTTCAAAGCTATTTTTTACTTAATACAGATAACATATCTTCATATATTACACTATGTCTTTTTTTAACTCTGACTACTAAAAATACAGCAATAATAATTTTCCAGTTATAAATATCTCTTAGTATTCTACTTTGTTATGACAAATCTTTAATAATCTTAACTAATCTTCAATAGATACTACTAATTACAAATTACTACTTCTAATGACTCTTTTATAAAACTTTTCCAGATCCAACTAGTAGTAAAAATTATATCTCATAAGCTACACTTGTCCTTCTATCATTATTTATAAGAAACTCTGATCTCATATTATCAGGTATTCTTTAACTTTTACTAGACATTGTTCTAGTCTATATGTGTGGTCACTTCTACATTTATCATTGTATTCTAATAGGTTTTTACGAGCCAATAGTTCTTTTGTATCTGTTACTTCTCTAGTTAACACTACTAAAAGAAAACTTCTTTCTTTTGGTTAGTGATAGATATTCAGGCAAATATATTTCTTTTACCTTCTTGTTACTTACTTTTCTAGCTAATAGACTAAATCTTTTTCAAGCTCTTTATAAAAATTTGGAGAAGAGTTTCCAAAGTACTATTTTCTTCTCAAGAGTCCATCTAGTCTGAAGGTTTTTCTTTTCTTATAGACTATTTCACAAAAGACATTTGTTCTAATATAATCTACTTAGCAGTTAATAGTTGTATTGTCCATTTTTTCTAAATTATTTGGTATTCTTACTAAATATTTCTATATCCTCATAATAAGTATATTTTCTGCTCAAGAATATATCTCAGACTACAAAGCTCTTGCTTTGGTTAAGAATATTTCTACTATTTAGAATACATTAATAGCAAGTTAAATTTTACATAATATATTTTCTTGGGCTTATCCTTGTTTCTTTAGTAAATATAGTATTGTTGTAGCAACCACTCGCCGGAATGGCACTCGTAGTTTACTTACTTCAGCAAAGCTCTCAATAGGCTATCTAGTAGTGGGAATTACAAGAGAACTCGACAAGGAGCCCTCACTGCATTCATCTACTATATATATACATGGCTTCTGGTCCGTGCTACAACAATATCTATCCAGTCCTTAAGTCCATGCGTCTTCCTCATGTCCTATTACTCATCCACATATGTTTTCCATAAGGCCACTATGCTTCCTACATGTGCCCTGACGCCATACTCTTAATCTCCACTGTACATGTGCACACCATGTGTACATCATGAGGAACTCATGTCCCTTGACGTTACTCCTAACCCTAACTCCTTCTCTAGACTCTTCTCGATCCTTCTAGACCCTAAGTCCTTCTAGACCGTTCTAGCCTCTGTCACATGACTTCATGTGCTCTCCATCCATTGTAGACTAATAATTACTACTGTCCTATATCTGTCCTAACCCTAACCCTACCTAAAGTCTGTCCACACTCTCGTCTTATAACAAGTATTCTACTACCTATCAGAGTTGTGAACATTAGACTTTATTTTATTTTTTCCTTTTCTTATTTTGTTTTTATTTTTATTTCTCTTTTATTTAGGGTTAGAGTTTAGTATGATACTACAGTCACACAGTAACATAGTGATGATAAAACATGATAGATGCTTCTGAAACAATGATGTCATACAATATACTTAATATATATTAACTTTATGGTTTACACATAGTCTTTAGAGTAGGCTAGATGTAGTAGTAGTATGGACTATCTGTGGTAATATATAAGGTAGATACATTGTACCAGGAACTCCATAAAGTTCTCTTGTATTAATTCTAATATAAGGTTTTACTTATAGATCAACTTTAAGATCTTTGAGTTGTAACACTGCCCTTCAAAAAGTATTGAATACTAAAACAATTAGTTGCTTACTAGGGAACTTTGGATTCTGAGTATGAAAACAACTCTTTATCAAAGTCTTCAATCTAAGAAGACTTTTATATTTGTAATATCTTTACAAACTCCCTATTTAAAAATCTTTCTTATAATATCTGGAATTGGTTTCCTTCTCTGATATGAATAATCAAACTCTACAATAGTGATGTAATAACTACACATTATAGTCTTAGGTCCTGGAAATATTCCTTCAATGTATTTTATTTATTATAGTATCTGATTCACTGTAGTTAGGTACTTGAATATGAATCTTCTTATTTCAGGATTGCTTGTAAACATCTCATAACTTCTATTCTTTAACTTATATTAGATTGCCAGTTCTCTAACTAAAACATTATTGATGTAGAGCAAGATATACTTTGGGATCTTCTTTTTCAGTATATAAGTTATATTTTCATGGAAGATTGGTACAAAATTCATTCAACCCATAGATAACATAATTAATCTAAATGCCCTGAATAGTATTTGAAACATAGTAAGATATCACAAATACTCTACTAACATTTGTTTATTATACCTCACATATAAATCTAGTATTCTGTTACAAGTTTTTCTTGCAAAATGCATGGCCAATTTTTTCATAGTTAAGGATCTTAAGTAGGCAATAGTGACCTTATTAAGCAGCTTTAAACTGTGTACTATCCAAAGACTTTTCTCATCTTTCTTAATAACATAAAACTATCTTAACTAATAGGACAAGTTAAATAGCTCATATACTCTAGTATTGAGTTTCCTCTTAATCATAGTACATACTTTCTCATATATAGCAAGTGATATTTTAAACAAATGTTTGATCTATAGTACATATACTACTATATGTATCTCTATAGCTGGAAAGAATTTCTCTTTAAAATTTTCTTTTTCTAAATCATTTTAGACAAAAACTTTGTTCTGTTGTGCTATCAACTAGTGCATAAGCTTTTTTCTCTGGCTATAGAAATTCAGAACTATAGTTCTTATTTATCTTTTCTTTTCTCTCAAGTGAGTATTGTTTCTTTGATACAAACTTAGATAGCTACTCTGATAGCTCTGGTATTTCCTCTAGAGTATTTCTCTGAATATTCCCAATAATTCTGAATCTGTTAGAAAAAGTCTTGAAAACAAGCTTCATTTTTAAAACTACTGGCTTATACTTCCTAGCAAAGCAAGCTACACTTTCTTCTTATAAGTATTCATTCTTACTTTTGACCAGTACTACTACTAGCTATGATCTATGTCTAAAACTTTCTAGCTATTGGAAATTCTATTCTAGAATATTGTAATCTTCTTTTTCTAGTGTTCCTACTGACTGTTATAAGTATAACAGTCAAATTTCATCTTTTGAGAGCTCATCTATCTGTACTGGTAACACTTCTCAAGTGAACAGCTTTCTTTTTGTATCTACTTCTATTATACAGGAAATCTCTTCTCTAAACTATTCTGCTAACTACTTGAGATTCAATGAAAATTTGAAATCCTGTTTATCCTTCTAGGCAAAGTTTCTCTTTTATAGATAGAAAGTACTATCTTCATTACTGTATTTGAGCAGGTAATGTTAATAATCTAATTTCCTTTCTTATCATTAATAACTCAACTCTCAGTAATAGTGTCAAAGAGTCTATATTCTTTACTAATTTTGTTAATAGCAGCTATATCTCTGCTTATGAATATTATCTATGATCTATTATCTAATAATACCTCTTCTTTATATATTCTGTTTACAAGTATTGGGATAACTCTGAGATGGGCCATATCTAAGGCCTCTTTCTCTTATTCATACTCTTCTATTACAAAAATCTGATACTTCTTTTTCTTGAAAGCCAACTTATTTAGAAACTAAACTACTAGATCATTAATAGTTCAGAATTCCACAGTTTTTCTATTTTTCATATTTATAATCTTCTATATCCTTTTGAGTTCATTCAGAACATTTACTGAAACAATCTTCTCTTTCTTATTTGTTAGTTAGTACCTTTTTTAGTACTATTTGCAACTTAATAGCAACTGTACTATACCATAGCTTCTTAGGTATCACTTATATCTCTTCTTTTAACATTTTTTTAAAGATTTCATCTGAGTTAACTTTTTATTTTATTAAAGCTTTTATCTTATAAAGTTTTTTTTTTTTGAAATTGTTTAAAGTACTTAGCTAGTATAAGCAGTTGATTGATAGCTACAGCTATCTTAGACACTCTTTTATATAGGAATTTATATTGGTCTTCTTATCTACTTTCTTATAAGTAGCTAATATTTTTTTTTGCTATCAGAAGTAGGGTTTTTCTCTCCTCTGAATTCTCTTTTTTGTTTTTTAAGACTGATAACCTCTAAAAGCAAACTGTTGTAGCAACCACTAGTCACAAGACTAATAGTGTCACTAAGGTAAACTCAATAAAGAATATCTTGTGGGAATCATAAGAAAACTTGACAAGGAGTTTCTAATAGATTGCTACTATATTTATATTATACATACATGGTCCATGCTAATGATAAATAACCTTGCCCTAAAGTCCATATATTATCCATAAGATAAACATACCATTAACATACTTTTTGACATCATCTTTTTGGCCTCTTCTCCTAGAATCTAGGCTTATGATCTTACATCATGTGATATATCATGTGGCCACAGTCATGTGCCTCTTCCTTGTTCAAGAAAAAGAAAAAAAAATATTAAATTAAGAAAAATAGATAAAAAGAAAAGAAAAATATTAGTGTCTAAGCATACCATGACACAAACCATCTTTTGAGATATGATATTCTTCATTGGTTTTTCTAAAAATTCAACTTCTTCTTGGCCATCTTTTCTGCTCTAGTTTGTATGTATTCAGTAGCCATTCAATAAAGATAGAACTTTATGCTCTTATTCTTCTCTTTTGGCTGTATTTTATTCATATTCATATTTATATTTTGTAACATAACTTCTAAACTCTTAATTTTCTCCAAGAACTAGAACAGCTTTCACAAGTATGACTTTTCCCTACCTATTCTCATTAGCTACTTCTACATTACAACTTTGGCTGGAAAAGGAGCCATATAACTAGTGTTTAGTTATTAATCTAAGTATTCACAGTTATCAAGTTTTAGATCACCTTACATCATGACTACTATTGATGTCAGCATGTGCTTTCTCACATATTTCTTTTATCAATAGGTTTTGTTTTATGGAAATAGATTTCTTGTTTGTGAACTATACTGTAAATTTATTTATAAGAATATATTTTTTATTCTTGTTTTTAGTTTTAGCAGAGTAAAACAAAAACAGATAGTTAGTTTTGAAACAGTAAAAATACTTTTAAGATGCTTGCAAGTGCATTTCTATATTGGCATCAGGCTAAAATCTGGGTGCACTCACTAAATACTCTCTTGAAGATGCTTCCTAACTCTATAAAAGTGACTTCATATTGTCTAGAATACTTTGTACTGCCTATTTATGTCTTTCTCAACCCTTTTTCTATTTTTTTTCGTATATAGTTTTTAACATATTTATTTTCTGCTGTAGACTCTCTATATTGGAAGATAATTTCACTTTCCAGACTACTTTCTTTTTGAAGAATATGACCAGTACTCTTGAATCTGGATCTACTCTCATTTTTCTAACCATTACTACAGGAGTTTGCTTTAAAGTTCAGGCAATAGTCTTTCTACTGATAAGCTCTATAGCTTTCTGAATGACATGTTCAAAATTGTAAGAGTTTTTTACTCTACTTCTTCCAAACTTGTCTATCTTTACTTCACTCAGTAGACTTAGCTTTAAGCTCAAAATATTCTAAAATATAGTATCTAGATTTTTTACAAAGAGTTCTACCAACCCTTTGTTTTCAGTAGTAACAGGTGACTCCAAATACTTCTAAGCAATATATATAAAATGTCTCTTGAAAGCCAAAAGACAATATTCTTCCAATATAAAAATTTCTTGATATTCACAAGTCAGCTTTCTTAACTGATCCATAGTACCTTGTTCCTTGCTCATGAGTTCAAGAAACTTAAGCTTTAATTTTTCTAAAAACTACTTTTGGTTGCTAACTTCAAACTTCTTAAAGCTAGACCATTTGGTACAAATATCTAGTTCAATATAGAATACCAGCTAATTCAGTTTATCTATCAAATTGGAGATATCTGCCATCTTAAATAATTGTTCTATGATTCTTAGAAAACTTTAAAAGGTTCTTAACTATCTCTTCTATTTCAGGCTTAAAAGACATAAGCATGTTAGGTTTAGAAGACATTTTGGCCTGTCTATCATGTTTTTGAGGATAGAGAGAGGTTAATAACTGAGATATCAAAGATTTTGGAGGTAGTAAAAACAATAGTATACTGAAGTTTTGTTTAAGAGTAAACTTTTTGATTCTAGCCAGTATTTGTAAAATGTTGAAATATTTGGAAAATGCTAAACCAAAAAATTGGTTTTGGTTGTCAATAAAAGAAATTTGGCTCTCTATCACTTAGAAAGTCTAGAATTAAAGTTTTGTGTTAAGAAGGTTGTCTTGGATAGAAAAACAGACCAAAATTATAGTTTATTCATCTATGACCACCTCTTCTTGAAAGCAATCTTTTTAAATTATTGAAAGATACTGTTTCACTAGCTTAATTAGCTACAGAGGTCTATCAGCCTCTAGTTCTTATTTTTACAGGAATTTCTACTTGAGAATAGAAAATAGTGAAAATCTAAAGTTGTTGTAATAAAATGCTAAAGTATTAAATGAGCAGAAATAAAATGATTTCTTCAAGCTAAAAGTTACCTTACAATAGACTTTAGATGACAGAAGTCAAGTAGAAAAAAGATTATACTAGAATACAACAAGAACTATACAACATTAGCTCTTAACTGTATACTAAAGAATTCAAAGAATATTATAAAGGCTCTTATTAATATAAAAGAATATAGTTAGAAAGAATATTAAAAGGATTATATAAATAACATCTCTCACAAATACTTTTTCTTGCTAACATACTTCTAAAAAGTGAACCTTATATTATGTAACAAGCTCCTTTGAAAAATCTACTGAATAGATTGTAAAGCTGAACTTTTAATAATACTATCTATTTCAGATAATAAGTAGAGAATTTAAATGGAATTCTCTCTCTTGCTCTCCTTTACTTATGGCTTATATATCAGTCTAAAAATATATATAGAGAATAAAAATACAAAATGAAAACCAAAACTATAAGGAAAACTGCTAAGATCTTACAAGCATATAGTTCTCTCTGTATTTGCAACCTAAAATCAACCTAATGATCTTTATCTGCTTGCAAGTACTAATTCAATTCTTTTTTAGTCATTCTTACTGGTTGCCTATACTCACAAGTCTATTCTAGACTCCTCTAGTTTTTGATCCATTATATCCCTGCCTTATTCTATTATCCAAATATTTATAGCTATGCCAATCATACTCACAAGTGTCTATACTTTGTAGTTAGTCTTTTACAAGTATAATAGCATCTTTTATTCCTAAAAATCTTATCTTTTTGAGATTTAGTTTGATTAATGGCTATCATACTATCTTCTAAATGGAAACCTATTTGAGAGAGCCTGAGATGTTACCTAAAAGCATTAAGTTTTCTTACTAAAGCTCTTAAATAGGTTTTAAGTACTTGAAAACTTAATAACAAATATCTTTTTATAAAAAAGTGTTTTTCAATATTATACCAGAACCTTCTATGTCTTTCTGTGTGATAAATAATCATGTGACCATAACCATGACAGTTTGTAACAGTTTGTAACAGTCATGTATAATATTATGCTGACTCTAAGCCCAAAATTAAAAAAATAGGTTAAATTTATTGTCTTCAACTCTAACAAGATATGGGTTCCAACCAGAGGTGGCCAAGCTACTCTTATTCAATAAAGATGTAAACAAGATAGCAGATTTTGTAATAGTATGTGAATTATATATTAGAATAAGAATGAGTATTAGAGGATCTGGAATTAGAAAAATTAAAGTTCAAGTTAGTTGTAGAGTTATTAGCAAAATTAAAAAAGAAGTTTAGAAAAGAAAATGATAAGTTAACAAAGATAGTAGAGCTCAAACAAGCAAAACAATATTTTTAGACTATAAACAAATTTGTCTAGAAAGTTAAATGAACAGCAAGAGATAGTGAATATAAAAGTTAGGTATTAGTTGAAGAATTTAAGAAAAAAATGAATAGTACTATAGAATAAAAGCTAATGGAGACAGAACAACCTCTAAGAGATATTGAATAGTGATATAAGTAAGCAATTAATTTAGACAAACATTAGAGAAAAAAACAGAAGAAAAAAGGAGAGGTTAAGGAAAAAGAAAGAGGTAGAAAGTCAAGCATGAAGACAGGCTGGATTGGCAACTAGCTAAGAGGGGTATAGGATGCATCTGATCCTATACTAAGTTTGATCAAAAAAGTAGAAAGTTCAGTAGACACTGGTAAAGCCTACTCTAATAGAAGAAGTTGAGAGAACACATATAATAGTTATAAATCTAGAGCAGCAGCAGCAGTTTTCACCTAGGTCTAACCCTTATACAATGGAGATAGACAGTAAAAGAAACTGCTACAACTATAAAGGATTTAGATATATAGTAAGACATTGTAAGAATTAGGGATTTATAAAGCAAGAAAAAAGAATGGAATATGGGGAAAAATGAACAATTTAAAAGAGAAAGAGAGTCTTGTAGTTCTTGACTAAGCTCTGATTACACTGAGCTCAGTAAAGTGGTAGACAATATATTGCTTAATAGTATTTCTAATGAGGATCTTTTGAGAGAATCTATAGCAAAGATTGGACTAGAAAGGATAAATATACAAGAAGGGATCATGGTGAAAGCTTTGTTAGATAATGGTGCAACAGAGTTGGTGATGAGTTAAGAGTTTACAAGAAAGCAAGAATTTAAGCTTAAGAAGATAGAAAGATCAATATATGTGAGAAATGTAAACAGTACATTTAACAAGAAAGGGCTGATAGAGCAGGATATCATAGCTTGCTTGTCACAACTATGAAACTGATTGGAGAATAGGAGAGGTAAAAATGATAAGATATTCTGAGAAGTATAAAAAGTAGTGGAGGCCAGAGTAGAAAAAATTGGGATGACAAAAATAAAAGAAAAAGAAGTAGAAGAAATAAGAGGGCAAGAGACAAGAGGAGAAAGAGAAGGCCAGAAAACCAAAAAGAGAGTGTATAATGGAAGTAAATAGAATGGTAGAGAAATGGAAGATATAAGATGAGGAGGAGGCTAAGAAGTTAATACCTCCAAGTTTCCATAAATGGATTCATATCTTTGGAAAGAAAGCAAGTGAGAGGATGCCAACAAAGAAGATGTGAGACCATGCAATCAAGCTGAAGAAAGTGTTTGTATCAAAGAAAGGAAAGATCTATTTCTTGTCTAGAGAAGAGAGAGAAGAGATATACAAGTTTATAAACAAATAATTGAGGAAGAAATACATTATGCCTTTGAAATCACTTCAAATGGCACTGTTGTTCTTTGTAGGAAAGAGGGATGGTAAGAAGCATATAGTACAGGAATATAAGTACTTAAATAATATATAATTAAAAATAATTATTCTCTTCCTTTAATGTACAAATAAAGGAGGGAGACAAGTGGAAGATGGTGTTCACAAACCTAGAAAGGTTTTTTGAATCAACAGTAACATTCTTCAGTCTAACAAGCTCACTAGCAATGTTTTAGATAATAATGAATAAGATCCTCAGAAACTTGATTAATACTGGAGAAGTAGCAAGTTTTATGGATGATGTATCAGTAGAAACAGAAGAAGAAGAATATAATAAGATAGTAAAGGAAGTTTTAAGAAAGCTGGCAAAAAATAACTTATGTATAAAACCAGAAAAATGCAAGTGGAAGATCAGAGAAGTAGAATTCATAGAAGTAGTAATAGAACTAGATGAGATTAAGATGGAGAAAGAGAAGGTGAAAGGAATATTGGAGTAGTTAACTCCCAAAGAAGTTAAGGACATTCAAAAGTTTCTAGAACTTGCCAACTACTATTGGTGGTTTATTAAAGATTTTGTGGCTATAGCCAGACCATTACATGATCTGGTAAAAAAGACAACAGAAGTGAGAATAGACAAAAAAAACAAAAAGTGAGGATGGAAGTGAATGTGTTAGACTATACAATAGAAAGTGAAGACTAGTAGCATACTTATCAAAGTCTCTCAATGAGACTAAGAAGAATTATAGAATCTATTATAAGGAGATATTAGCAGTAATTAGAGAATTGGAAATTTGAAGATATTTATTAGAAGGTACTAAGTACAAGTTCAAAGTCTAGACAAATCATAAGAATTTAGAGTACTTTATAAAAACATAAAAGTTGATCACAGACAAGATGAGCATTATGCTTTTCAAGATTCAATTTTACTTTGAAAACATGTACCAGAAACAAAAATAGAAAAGGCAGACAGGCTAATCAAGAAGCCAGATTAGAAGATAAAAGTAGAAAACAATAACAAAAACTAAAAACTAATAAAAGAAGAATAGATTTGAGGTTTAGTAGAAATAGTAGTAAACAGATTGGAAGTAGACTTCTCCAGTATCTTATTTACTATTATTTTCTCTACCAAAGGTTCTGTATAGTTCTTTATTCTTTGGTACAAGTTGTAGCCATCTATATATCTCCCTACATTCTTTATTACTTTTGGCCACTAGTAATTTCTTGTCACCAATTCCATTGTCTTCTACCTTTCTCCATGTCCTATTACTAGTACATGATGATACAATTGAATGATTTTCATCTTCAACTCCTTATCCTTTAGTACATAATCTTTTTTTCTCTTTTAATACTGACTCTTCTTCTATCTGCTACTTGTCTCTTCTCAGCACCTCAACTCCCATCTTCTTTATATTATCTATTACTTTAACTACTTCTTCATCTTTTCCTCTTGTATTTTTAATTTTTTTCTACTATACCCTAAACTCATCTAATAGTTGACTTTATTACAAAGTTATTATTGGTAGCAGAAAAGAATACAATACTAGTAGTATACAATAGATTATCTGAGATGATCTATTTTGTAGTGAGAATCATGGCAGAAAAATTAGTGAGACTGTTTAGAGACAATGTATAGAAGTTGTACAGATTACTAAAAAGTATGATATCTGACAGAGAACTGTAATTTGCAGCAAAACTAATGAAGAAGTTGAACAGGATATTAGGTATTAAGATGAGATTGTTGATAACCTTTCATCTACAAATAGATAGACAAACTAAATGCATGAACTAGGAGTTAGAACAATACTTACAGTTCTTTGTAAATTATAGACAGAAAGATTGGCTAGAGTGGCTGACTTGAACAGAGTTTGCAGTGAACAGTAAAATTTACTTAGTAACAAAGATGTCTCTATTCATGGCAAACTATAGAAGAGAGCTAAAAATAGAAGTGAACATTAGAAGAAAAGAAAAGATAGAAAAGGTGACAGAGTTTGCAGAGAGGATGAAAAGGATTCAGAAAGAGATAGGAGCAGTATTAGAAAGAGTGTAAGAGAAAATAAAAAAGCAAGCAGATAAAAAAAGAAAAAAGATAGAAGTATGAAAGAAGGAAGATAAGATAATGCTGAGTACAAAAGAATTAGTGTTTAAGAAATAACCAGCAAGGAAGCTAGTAGACCAATATGTTGGTCTATATATTATTGAGGAAGTAATATTTACTAATACAGTCAAACTAAGACTGCTGACTTTAATGAGAATTTATCTGGTTATAAATATAAGTTGAGTAGTAAGATATGGAGAGTTAGTAAAGGGACAGAAGATGGAGAAACCAAAGCCAGTAAAAGTTAACAAAGTAAAAAAATAGAAAGTTAAGATATTACTAAATAAGCAAAAAATAAGAGATGTAGTAAAGTACTTGATACATTGGAAAGGATTTATAGTGGAATATGATATATGAGAGAGGAAAGAGGACTTAAAAAATATAAAGAAAGTAGTAACAAACTTTAAGAAGAAGAAGAATATGGAGATAAGGAGATAAAATAAACTGAATATAGTAGATGTCAGAGTTGTAAATGATGGACTTGGTTTTATTCTATTTTCCTTTTCTTTTATTTTCCTTTATTTTATTTTGAGTTTCTTTTTCTTTTTCTTTATTTGGACATAGGCAAAGAAGACAAAACATGACATTACATGTCATATCAGTCACATGCCCACATGATGTGATAGAATGACATAGAAGGTTCTAGAGATGATGATATCATACAGCATAGATAACACATGTTGACCTTAAGGAGAACACATGGTTATTAGGGTAGGGCTAAAGAGGTGTAGCATGGACCCACAGTAGTTCATATATAAGGTAGATGATTTGTACTTAGAAACTCTATTGAGTTCTCTTGTGTTACTCAATACAAAAGTGTGTCTTTTACTTAACTCAAAGCTTAAAGTCATAATAGTAGAGAAATGTTGAATGCAAATTATACCTCATTATTCAAGATCCAATAATGGGCTCCTGGAAGTCTAAAAATATATTATCTGAAAACATGGAATGTAAAAGTCAGAATGACTTTCAGCTTTAGCTTATATACTGTATCTCTACAAGTTATATATTTCAGAAGATATACTTAAAATGTGATGGATAGCTAAGTCCACCAGAAGGTGAGAGGTGTGTTTTTGCTAGTACTAGAAGCTAGTAATAGTTTTAGTTGATTTTCAGAATAAGACTTATAGTGTAAACTACCAGCTTATATACTAAGTATACTATCTAGAGTAGTTATCTAGGAATAGAAACTGTGAAGTGTTACCCTAGTTTCTGTTAATCCTTGGATACTAGAGATGGAGATCCATAGAGTTCAACAAGGAAGTCTAAGGTAAAATGAAAACTTGTAATTTGTACTGGAAGTAATTAAGAAGTGTATATAAGGAAAAAGTTACTGAAAAGATATACAGTAAAGATGTTGTATAGGTAGGATAATAAAAAGTACTTAAGGAAGTTAGAAAGAAATTAGCAAAAGTAGAAGTCTGTTTATCTAGAGAAGAAACCTTAAAGGAGAAGTAATGCTAGACTTGAAGATAGTATACTTATACTTATTCTATTTTCTTCTTTATTATTTATTTTCTCTTATTTTTTTATCTTTATTAAAGCTTAGCTAAGGGAAATGATATGATGTCACAACTATTACAAGAATATGACAAAACATAACAGCTATCACAAGTCAATTACACATATCATGGTTATAATCACAACATTACATTACATGAAGAAAGGTATAGAAGGATCTAGAAGAATAACATTATATAACATGATAACTCTTATATATATAAATTATATTTAGGATAGACTAGATATAGGCATACATAGACTATACTCTAAAAGAAATCTTGTACTGGTTAATATAAGAGAACTCAATAAAATTGTTTATAGTATGAGTGAGTTTATTTTATATTCTTTTTTTGTTCTAATTCTTAAGTCATAACAACTATAAAATATATAACAAAAAGATATTAGCCATTATTTTATTAGAGATGATTTATATTTGAGGGTAAAAGTCCATGAAGTTAGTCAAAGTTCAATAAGTATGAAAACTTATCAAAGTCTGCAATGTTGTAGGCTTTCTGAATAACCTTAGCTTTAACTTATATGTTGTACTGTCTATATGTTGCTTAGTTACAACTTTAGAAGTTGAAGCAGAGTCCAACAGAGAAAGTATTAATGAAAATAAGTATGTTAATCTAATACTAGAGATTAGTACTAATAATAAAAAACTATGATCAATTATCAGACTGGAGAATTACAGAGTATCCACTAGTCATTAAATATAGGAATAAGTATCTAAATACTTGGAAACTTGAGTAATGCAATTACTACATAGTTATACATTTATCTATATTAAGTGAAGTCAATATCTAAGCCTAGCTCCAAGCTGGGTAAATATTTGATCAAATTTATTTACAGAGAAACACTGACTAAGAATGGAGTTTAATAAGAGTAAACTCTACTATAAAAGACCAAGTACTTAAAAAGTTTGAACAGAAGTAAACTCTACTATAGAAGACTGAGTACTTGTAAGATTTGAACAGAAGTAAAAACTACTATAAAAGATGGATTACTTACAAAGTTGGACTATGTTATATAACAGTATTTTCTTTTTAGGACTAAGTATTCAAAGTTCTATTGAGTTTAGCTAAAAAAAACATAACTATTTCATAAGTCAACTTACTATCATATCCTTCTATAACCCCTAACAATATCCCCAACCTTCCCAGATCTAGAAGCTAATATTTTAGCATGGAAAAAAAAAGATGCAATAATATTACATTGAAAATAAAGCTCAACTAGCTCATCTAGAAGAGACAGAAAAGATATAACACAAAGTGAGAGCAGCTGAAAAGACATAGCTTGCTATGAAAGTTAGAGTGAAGAAAAAGACTAAAGGAAAACAGTGTAAGGAAGAGAAGAAGAGAAAGCAGGTTAAGAAGGAGGTATGTTAGTAGCAAAAGGAGAAGCTGGAGAAGCTTTGGCTAGCAGTACTAAAAAAAGAGTCTAATATAATAGAAAATATTGAGATTTCTGTAGTAGAAAAGAAAAGAAGACAAGAGATTATCAAAATCTTTTCTGAAAATGAGACTGAGCTATGGCTCTTAAAGAAATTGAAAAAAAGCAGATGAAAAAAGACAACAGAGAAGAACTTGTAAAGATAGAGATAGCAAGAACTATGATAGATGTGTGTAAGCTAGACATGAGTATCTATTGTATGACATTATCTCTTCCAGAATGTTCTATGTTTTTCCATGCATCTTATGACCTGTGACTGTGACTGTCACCTCATCTGATATGACTGATGTGTGACAGAGTGATGTCATCACTAACCCTAACCCTAAGTTCTAAAAATAGTAAAATAAAAATAAATCTAAAATAAGATAAAAATAAAAATAAGAAAATAAGAAAGAACTAAGTCCACTTCTTGCAATCTTGACATTATCCCCTCTTTAAGATTTCTCCTTTAGAGAAACTAATTTCCATCTTTGTCAGTTTCTCTCCAACTTCCTCAAATACTCTTCAAACTTTCTGTCATCCCATCTATAACATCTTTGCCATATATTTTTCTGGTAATTCTCCTCTTCTAAAGTCCTTTTTCTCCACCATATCTAACTTCTCTTGCCTTCTTACTTCTGTATTCATTCTTCCCTCAAATTCCTCCAATGCCTTCTTTGCATGTTCTAGATCCTCTCTCTTTTCCCATATATCATGTTCTGCTATAAATCTCTTCCATCTTACCAAGTACTTCTCCGTTTCTCTTATTTTTCTTTTATTTAAGATTTTTTCTACTTCCCATTCCTCAACTCCTTCTACTTCAATTGGTTTACTCTCTTTCTTTTTCTGTCCTCTTACTTGTTCTTTGTATTGTACTATCCGACTGACATTTACAACTGAATGGATTCTCATTGAGATTGGCAGTCATAGTTTGACTGTATTAATAGATATTACTTTCTCAATTCTGTATGGCCCAATGTATTGATCCACCAATTTTCTTGTCGGCTTTTCCTTGAACACCAAGTCTTTGGTACTCAACAATATCCTATTTCCCTTCTTCTAATTTTCATTTTCTTTCCTCCTCCTATCCACTTATCTCTTCATATCTTCTTGTGCTTTTTTCAAAGCCACTCCTGCCTCTTTGTGTACCTTCTTCATTCTTTCTACAAACTCTGTCACTTTCTCCACTTTTTCTTTCTTCCTTATATCTCCCCCCATTCTCAATTCTCTGCCATAGTTTGCTATGAAAGATGAAACCTTTGTTGCCGTGTGAGTCTTGTTGTTCACCACAAACTCTGCTGATACCAACTGCTCTGGCCAATCCTTTTGTCTGTGATCTACAAAGAACCTAAGATACTGTTCAAGTTCTTGGTTCATTCATTCCATCTGCCCATCCATTTATAGGTGGAACGCTATCAATAGTCTCATCTCTATCCCCAACATCCTATTCAATTCTTTTGTCAATTCTGCTACAAACTGAGGTCCTCTGTCTGATATCACACTCTCTAGCAACCTATGCAACCTCCATACATTATTCCTAAATAATCTTGCTAATCCTTCTGCTGATGTCTCTTCTGTAGTTGCCACAAAATGTGTCATTTTAGACAACCTATTGCAAACAACTAGGATAGCATTCTTTCCAGCTACCACTGGTAACTTTGTGATAAAGTCCACTGTTAGGTGAGTCTATGGCTTCTGTAGTACCTCACTCAGCTCTAGCTTTCCCGCCATCTTCTCTGTCCTATTCTTTATCCACTGACATAAATTGCATTCTTTCACATATCTCCCTATGTCTCTTGTTACTCCTGGCCACCAATAGTTTTTAGTGACCAATTCTACTGTTTTCCATCGACCACCATGTCCTGCTACCAGTACATCATGATGTAACTGGATTATCTCTGCTCTTAACTCTTCATCCTTTGGCACATACACCTTTCCTTTCTTCAACACCAAATCTCCCTCTATTTGCCACTTGTTTCCTCATAGTTCCTTCACTTTTGCCTTTTTCATCTCTTCTACTACTCTAACTACATCTTTGTCCTTACTCCTGGCCTTTTTTATCTTTTCCACTATTTCTACTTCAAGTCTTTTTATTACTACTTCTTCTAATCTACAAATTCAGTTGTTCTTAATAAGTACCTGATTCTCATTATCATTCTCTATTCCTACTTTCCAATCTAGTCTTTTACTTAATTTGTCTGTCTTCCCCATTTTTATTCCCAGAACATGTTTCAGAATAAAATCAAATCTTGACAAATACAATGTCCATCTTGCCTGTTGTCGATTTAACTTTTGTACCTTCATAAAATATTATAAGTTCTTGTGATCTGTCCAAATTTCGAACTTAAATTTAGCACCCTTCAATAAATGTCTCCAATTTTCCAATCCTCTTATAATTGCCACCATTTCTTTATCATAGATTTTGTAGTTCCTTTCGGTCTCATTTAACGACTTTAAAAGAAATGCTACTGGCCTCCATAATCCATCCTCATATTCCATCAACAAAACTCCACCTGTTGCATAATTCAATATATTCACCTCCATCCTCATTCTCTTATCCAAGTCTAGTGCTGCTAGCACCAGTTTCTTCATAAACTGCTTTTTTAATTCTCTAAATTGTTATGAGACACTTTGGACACTAACAATTTTTATTTTATTTTATTTTATTTTTCTGATTTTATATTGATTTTGTTTTGTTTTGTTTTTCTTTTGGACAATGAAGAGGCATGTGACACCACAGTTACATGACATGTCACATGATGTGACATCATAGGCCTAGAATGTGATGGAAGGATCTAGAAAGATGATATCAGGGTATATGTATACAACATGGTAGCCTTGAGTAAGGAATGAGACGGACATGAGGTTGTAGCATGGACATAAGGGCAGGCATAATTATTAGTAGCATGGACCATATGTACTTTGTATATATAGGACTCTAATTTAGCAGAGACTCCTTGTCAAGTTCTCTTGTGAACTTCCCACTTGATATCTATACTAAGAGATTTACCGCTTGTGTACTCATTGGTCTTTGTGACTAGTGGTTGCCACAACATAAATGCCTCTTCTTGTTTCCCTGTCTAATTCCACTTTTGATCCTCCTTTACCAGATCATACAGAGGTCTGGCTATCGATACAAATCCCTCAATAAATTGGCAGTAGTAATTTGCCAATCCTAAGAATTTCTGCACATCTTTGACACACTTCAGTGTTGGCCATTCCAATACTCCCTTTACCTTCTCTACCTCCATTTTTATCCCATCTGGTCCTATCACTACCCCTAAAAATTCCATCTCTCTAATCTTCCACTTACATTTCTCCAGTTTCACGTATAAATCTTTTTTCTCTAATCTTTTCACTATCTCTGCTACTAATTCATCATGTCCTTCTTCACTCTCTATTCTTTATCATAGCCTGAAAGGTGGCTAGTGAATTTGTTAACCCAAAAAACATAATCATGGGTTTGAAAGATCCTTAAGGTGTCATAAATGCAGCCTTCCACTTATCTCCCTTCTTAATCCTTACATTATTGTAACCCCACCTCAAGTCCATCTTTGTAAACACCTTCTTAATACTAATGTTCTCTAATACGTCTGAAATTAATGGCAATGGGTAGTTATTTTTCACTGTCCACTCATTCAGGTATCGATAGTCTTGTACTATTCTCTTCTTTCCATTCTTTTTTCCACAAAGAACACAGGTGCCGTTTGAGGCAACTTTGAGGGTCTAATATACCCTTTTCTTAGTTATTCTTTAATAAACTCTCTTACTTCCTCTCTCTCTCCTCTCAATAATGAATACACCTTCCCTTTTCTTGGCATAAATCTCTCCTTCATATCAATAGTGTGGTCCCAAATCTTTCTAGTAGGCATTCTCTCCGATTGTTTCTTGCCAAAGACCTTTATTCACTTGTGAAATTTCTCTGGGACCAATTTCTTTGCTTCTGCTTCTGACTTTGCTGCTTCTTCTTCATCCCATATCTCCCATTCTTCTGCTACTTTCTTTACTTCCATTGTCTTTCCCTTCTTTTGTTTCTTTTTCTCTGTCTCAGTTATCTTGCATTTGGGGCTGTAAGAGTTTTCTGACTTTTGTTTCTCTCTTTCTTCTCATTTCCTTTCTGCCTCTTCTTTCTCTTCTTCCTCCTTCTGTTTCTACCATCCTGACTTTCCCTGCTTTGGTCTCTACTGTCTTCTATATTTCTCTGGATATCTCGTCATCTTCACTTCTCCTGTTTTCCAGTTGATTTTAGGATTATGTCTAGCTAGCCATGGCATTACTAAAATTACACTCCACTTCTGACCTCCTATTACATCTATCTCTGTCCTTTCTCTATGTCCTTGGTAATATATATTGACTTCTACCATGTGTTCTATTAGTCCTTCTTTGTTAAAAGACCCATCCATATTTCTCACATATATGGGCCTTTCAATCTTTTTCAGCTGAAATCCCTGCTTTTTTGCAAATTCTGAGCTCATGACTAACTCTGTTGCCCCACTATCCAATAATGCTTTCACCATAATTCCTTCCTGTGTGTCTATTCTTTCTAGACCTATTTTTATTGTTATTTCTCTCAGTAGTTCTCCTTCTTTTACTTTCCTTACTTTAATCTCCTCCTTTTCCTTCTTCTTAATTCCCTCTGAGTTTGGTACACCAACTTTCATTCTAGCTAGTACACTGAATCTGTTATTAGAATCTAGTTAAGGAACTCTAGATTCTTCTTCTCTTTTAAATTGTCCAAATATTCAATAGTTCCCTCTCTTCTTCTTCCATATTCCAGTCTTCTTCCCTTCCCAATTCTAATTATCTCTCCTCTATTCCTACAATGTCAGGCCATATGCCCAAATCCCCTACAAGTATAACAATTTCTCCCTTTATCTATTTCCATTATATAATAATCCCTTCTTAACGGCCCCTCCCTTGGTCCTTCCTGTCCCCTTACTATCACTGCACTTGTTTTTTCTACTCCCTCTATTGGCACTGATTCTATCAGTGCCTGTTACTAAGGCACTTGCTGCCTCCTTGACCATACCTGAGGTTGTAGCCATAGTTGCTTTGTGACCTCTGATTGTTTTGGGACTGATGTTCCCTGTTACTCCCTCAGTCTTTCTGTTTCCCTCCTACTCTCTCTCCCATTCCTGTCTAAGATGATAGCCCTTTCATACCATTGCTCTATAGTTGTAGGAGGCCTTTCTGTCTCCATCAGCTTTCTCCTGATTCCACTATTTATCTCCCTCTTAAACTCTTCAATCAACAGCCTCTTCTCATATCCACTTTCTTGAGCTGTCCTCTTAAACTCTTGCACAAATTCCTCTATCATCCTTCCTCCCTGCTCCAACTTCTTCAACTTTGCTACCTTCACTGATTTTTTATCTCCACCCCCAAACTCTTTTTTTATTGCCATCAAAAATTCCTCTACTGATTCATATTCTACTAATCTCTCCTCTAAATCCTCTAATATATTTTCCTTCCAGATGTCTGCTAATTCTCCTTGTACAAAAGACAACACCTATCAAACTTGCTCTTCCACTGTTGCTTCTAACATTCTTGCCTTGATGTACAGCTTGCAAGCTGTAATAAATCCTGACACTTTCTCTACCTCTCCATTAAATACTAGTAGCTTGGCCACCTCCCTATGTACTCTTTCTTGTTACGATTGATACCTCATGGTGGAAGCATGTACAAGGATAAAGGGTATGACGATATGATCGGCTGCGCTGCATGTAGTCTCAGTTAGTGCCTCATACAGTAGATGTTATTACCTTACTTTATCTCTGTGGTCTCCTCATGTTTTACTCCTCATGTATGTCTCGTTGCTGTACTATGGACTTGTATATATAGCATAGATACACTCCTGCATTCTTATGCTTTACCACTTGATAAATCCCCTTATCTACTCTCAGACCTTTGCCTAAGATTGCAACCTGAGCTCTAGCTTAAGGTCGTAACATTTGGTAAAGCGTCGACGAGCTCACCTTGCAAGAGAGGTGTATACAAATGATACTAGACAGAGTTACCTGTTGGGAAACAAAACATATGTAGTATAAAACTATGAGGAACCAAGACGAGCTCAAGAAGAACAAACGATATAGAGGCATTGTCAGAACGACTAGGATCTTTACAGATCAACGAAGAAGCCTCAACAAACTATGAACCAATGGACACAGAGATGTCAACAGCACCAGCAGTAATACCAGCAGTAAACGAGTCAGCAGGAATGCCAAAAAGCATGGTTCTGGACCCAGGGTGGTTTGACGGTGACCGAACGAAATTTGAAGACTGGTAGAGAGGGATTAGGTTATTCCTCAAGAGCAACAGAGTCAACAGAACAGATGATAGGATCACAGTGATCCTAGTTCGCCTCAGAGGAGGTGTAGTGGGAATCTATACACAGAAGAAGCTCGATGAGCTAGATGAAGATAATGATACCCAGGACTGGGACAAGTTTGTCCGAGAAATCAAGAACACGTTCAGTGACAAAATGAAGGCAGCAGATGCCAAATGGAAGATCAAAACCTTCAAGCAAGGAAAGAGAAATACAGCGGATTTCATGATCAAATTCGATGCACTAGCCACAAAAACGGATACAAATGAATTACATGTGATCTTCTTACTAAAGAAGAATGTATGACAAGACATTATCAAGACAATATTGGGATACCCACCCATAGCTATGCCAGAGTCACTCAAAGAATGGAAGGTGGCAATAACATCAGTAGGATAAGAATATGAATTAGCAGAAGGATATCATGACTACAAGATGGGTACAGGAACGACTTACAGAGGAAGGGAACAACCAATGGATATTGGGAAGTCCAACGACAACTTCAAAGATGGAAAACCAAAGTGTTTTAACTGCAACAAGTACAGCCACATGGCAAAGGAATGCCGAGCAGAGAAGAAAGAGACAAGAACTTGTTTCAAATGTGACAAAAAGGGGCACATAGCCAAAGATTGTAGAAGCAAACAAACAATGAAGACACACAAAGTTCAGAAAGAATCTGACAACAAAGAAGACCAGAAGGAGGAGAGTTTTGGCGACGATCTCGAGTAGGTATGGTACAAGAGATCTCCCATGTAAATTCCCAAAATAAATATATCATTCCAAATTGCTGAACCAGCAAAGGAAAGAGGGAATTAAACGTGTAAGCAGAAGTCAAGACAAAGAACGGCAAGAAACTGAAAGTGAAGGCACTGGTGGACTCAGGGTGCACACACACTGGAATTGATGAACAACTAGTCAAGGACAAGAGAATTCAAACGAAATCGATAGACTTCTCTTTTGAGGTATTCAATGCCGATGGAACAAAGAATGGAGAGGTGACCAAAGTGGCGCCTTTAGAAATCGAAATCAACAGACACAAGGAAACCCTAGAGGCAGCAGTAACAGATCTGGATAAAACAGACATGTTCCTAGAACATGACTGGCTGGTTAAACATAACCCAGAAGTTAATTGGAAAAATGGCACCATCAAATTCACAAGATGTCCAGGGAACTGTACAATGACACACAAGGATATATGATTTAATTCTAGGAGAACCAAGGTAACAGAAACAAAAGACAAGTAGGAACAAGACAATGGAGAAATCAGAAAGGAACCAGACAAGACAAATCCAGAAGATTTACCCAACTACATTTGACCCTTCACACACCTATTCAACAAAAAGAAGTTTGAAAAGCTACCAAAAAGACGTGAATGGGACCATGAAATAAATCTAACAGAGGAAGCACCAAAGGAATTAAACGCAAAGGCCTACACAATGACATTAAAAGAGGAAGAAGCCTTAAACCAATGGTTAGATGAACAACTCAAGGCAAAACTTATTGTGGAATCAAAGTCAAGATACATGGCACCTTGTTTCTACATTCTGAAGAAAGATGGTTTATTACGATTGATTCAAGATTACAGGAAGTTAAACCAAGTCACAATAAAAGACAAAACGCTACTACCTCTGATTGGAGAAGTAATCGACAAACTCAAGGAAGTGAAATACTTCAACAAATTAGATTTGATTTGGGGATACAACAACGTATGAATCAAAGAGGGAGACAAATGGAAGGCTGCATTCTTAACCAACAAGAGATTATTCGAACTACGAGTAATGTATTTTGGACTATGCAACTCGCCAGGAACCTTTCAAAGGATGATGAACAGTGTGTTCCGGGAATTACTTCATGAAGATATACTGGCAAACTACATGGACGACTTCGTAATACTAGCAAGGACAAAAGAAGAATTGGAAGAACAAACGGTCAGATTCCTGAAGATAGCAGAGAAACACAACTTGTGTTTTAAACGATCGAAATGTGACTTCAATATGGAAGAGATACCCATCTTAGGAGTAATAGTTGGAAAAGGACAGGTCAAAATGGAACAAGAGAAGATCAAAGCAGTAAAGGAATAGAAGACACTGACAAGGCTCAAAGACATGGAGAGTTTCCTCAGATTTGCGAACTTCTATCGACGCTTTATTCAAAACTTCAGTCATGCAGCAAGACCACTAAACAAGCTGAAAGGAAAGAAAGACTGGAAATGGGAAGAAGAACACCAGAAAGCATTTGACGAACTCAAAGATAAAATCACAAGCCAACCAGTCCTGTCTTTACCTAGAAGAGAAGGAAAATTTAGAGTGGAGACAGACGCCTCAGGACATGCTATAGGAGGAGTACTATCCCAAGAACAAAACGGGAAGTGGAAACACATAGCATTTTTATCAAGGACAATGCAACCAGCGGAATGGAATTACGAGATCTACAACAAAGAACTACTAGCAATAGTAGAAGCTCTTGCAAAATGGAGACAATATCTATTAGATGCAGCAGAACCTTTCAAAGTTTGGACAGATCATGAAAACCTCAAGTACTTTAGAGAACCACACAAATTAAATGGATGACAGGCTCGATGGTATTTGAAATTACAAGATTACAACTTCACATTAAAGCACATACCAGAGAAAATGAACATCAAAGCAGACATCTTATCATGAAAGGAACAGGTAGACACCAAGGAAGACAACAAGGATGTCCAACTATTGAAAGAAGAATTATAACAATGAAGGACAACGGCAGAGATCACAATGATCAAGAGAAAAACAACAATAGAAGAAAGCGACATACTGAAGGAGATCAGAAGAAACACGACAAGAGAAAAAGAAGTAATCCAAGCACTAGAAAAAAAGGACAGTTTAACCTGGGAAGAAGACGGAATTGTTTACATGGATGGAAGGATCTATGTACCAAATAACAGGAAAACCAGAGAGATGATCTTGAAAGAAAATCATAACGAAGCCGATATAGAACATCCAGAACAACACAGAATGATGGAATTAATCAAGAGAATATATTGGTGGCCAGGGTTAAAGGAAGATATCAAGAACTACGTACAAGGATGTTTCAAATGCCAACAAAACAAAGTCCAACATCAAAAGAAAGCAGGAGAATTGCATCCATTGGATATATCTCAAGGACCATGGTAAGAAATCAGCATCGACATCATTGGACCTTTACCAAAATCAAATGGAATGGATGCTATAGTGGTTATCGTGGACCGATTCACAAAGATGATTCATTTGAAAGCAACTACAACGAATATCTCATCTGAAGAAATAGCAAAGATCTACTGAGATAACATCTGGAAACTATATGGAATACCTAGGAAGGTCTTAAGCGACAGAGGACCACAGTTTGCATCGAAATTCATGGAAGAACTCATGAAAGCACTAGGAATGAAAAGACAACTATTGACGGCATACCATCCTCAAACAGATGGTCAAACCAAAAGGATCAATCAAGAGATAGGAACATTTCTACGACATTACGTGAATTACCAACAAGATAATTGGACAAATTGGTTAGCCATGGCAGAATTCCAATACAATGACAAGAAACATACGGCAACCGGATGAACTCCATTTGAATTGAACTTTGGAAGACATCCTTGGAAAGGCGACCTTGTGATTCAGATGGATATTCCAAGAGTAGAAGATTTCCTTATTAGACTACAGAAAAGTTAGGAACAAGCAACTAAAGCAATGGAGGAAGCGCAGAAGAATATGAAGAAACAGTCCGATAAGAAAAGAAGAAATCCTCAAGGATTGAAGGTTGGCAACAACATGTGGCTAGAAAACAAAAATATCCATTTGAACTGACCCTCAAAGAAGCTGGATAACAAAAGATATGGACTATTCAGAATCTCGAAGGACATTGGATTGGAAGCATTTGAACTAGAGCTTCCAGAAGGATGGATGATTCACAACATCTTCAATGAAGACTTGCTGACATGATGCATAGAACCAAAATTCAAAGGACAACACATGGAACCAGCACCTCCACCAACGATTATTAATAAAGAAGAAGAATACAAGATAGAAGAAGTCAGGAAGCATCGGAAATGAGGAAAAGGGATGCAGTACTTGGTGTATTGGAAGGGCTATGGGAATGAGCATGATCAATGGATAGCTGAAATAGGGTTGCCTTATGCAAGAGAGGCAATAGAAGACTATTGGACAAGGTGTTCGAGTTGAAACCTATAAAGAGGGGGGGTAAAATCCCATTTTGACAGCCAAAGTATTCACTCGAACTACTACAGCAAAACAGAAAACATGTCTTCCCAGAACAACAACAACTATACAACAGCTCCCACCTCCTCCAACCCCTATATCTCAAGGAAATTAAACAACATAGACCAGGCACAAGTAATGAAGAGAGAGAGAAAAGATTGGACGAGACTATACCACAAGACGTTGAAAGGAATAGAGGCGATGATCAATATGCAAAGGATGGTAAAGGATTTAAAGAAAATAGTGGAAGAAACCAATATGATGATCACAGAGATGGAGGGAATGATTCTGACAGCCAGTATCAACAATCGAATGGTCAACACCACGAAAATTACACAAATATCAGAAGACCTTCGATACGTGGTACAAAGTGACATGGATGAACAAGCACTACAAATCCAGAGAATGTTGGCCAACGAATTAGATCAATATAAAGGAAAGGGCAACAGATATGTGAAGGAAAATATTCAAGAGATACAAGAACTCTATATGGATAACAAAAGAGAGAAAGAAGAAAAGGTAGAAGACGAGGAAGTTATTCTAATAAAGCCTTATGAGATTTCTACAACCACAACATCTTCAACATCCCAAACAAGCTTCATAACTGAAGAAGTTGAAAATCTCAGCAAATACATGAAATTCATACGAACACCAACACAGACAAGAATATTCTGACCACCGCCCCATTATCAATCGCTCAAGTCCAAAGGAGAACAAGATCCTGTATTCTGGAAAGAGGTAGCAACCACATTTGTGGAGACGAAACATAATACCGATACCTCAAGGAATAGATACCAAATCAAAATGTTCCAAGGAGGACCACCACATGAACCCTACTTCATTGCCATTGATAACATGGAACAGATCATTATAGGCCCTAGCAAAAAGATAGTGGCCACACATGTCATCAGAGAATTAACGGTTATGGTCTGATTCATGAAGACATGAATGTTGAAAAGAGAGTATTGTTACAATCGATACCTCATGATGGAAGCATGTACAAGGGTAAATGGTATGACGATATGATCGGCTGCGCTGCATGTAGTCTCAGTCAGCACCTCATGTAGTAGATGTTATTACCTTACTTTATCTCTGTGGTCTCCTCATGTTTTACTCCTCATGTATGTCTCGTTGCTGTACTATGGACTTGTATATATAGCATAGATACACTCCTG
>Ga0157364_1000235_pt1 | contig 31885 bp, 35 predicted proteins | sample AttsexASBM2_FD_111476 | JGI IMG/M metagenome (GOLD analysis project Ga0157364, IMG submission 111476) | Fungus gardens microbial communities from leaf cutter ant in Ribeirão Preto, State of São Paulo, Brazil - Atta sexdens ASBM2 | ecosystem: Host-associated > Fungi > Mycelium > Unclassified ...
CATCGTACTTTGCCCAAGCTATCGACATATCATGAGCTTCCTTCATGCTTCCCTTAATGCCTGCCTTATAACTCAGCATGTAATCATCTCTGCGTTTCTGATTGGCCACTGTGTGCTTCTCACAGAACTTCTCTCCCATTGGTACTCTTACGTTACAACCCTGCCAATTACATCTGTGCATTCTCATTGTCTGTGTCCTTTCCTATGGTAAACAAAAACACCCATCGTATCTGACAGGTGTAATGTGTGTAGTTATTTACTTATCTTATGGAGTTCTTTCAGTGTAAGCCCTAACTGCTCCATGGATAATCCTATGGGTTGCAATTCCAAGCTCTTCCAATCTGGATGGCTCTTTTGTTCTCTCGTGTTTACCTTAATCATCTATCTCTCTCCTCGTGCGCCTCTTATGTTGTTCGTTGATTAGCAGTAGTGCGATGTCGATGTCCTGCTTGACCTGGTTAACTTCAGCAGTTGATTCTTTTACCTTAGCAATCAAATTCTTCAATGTCTTATTCATATTGTTTCTCCTCTTATCCTTGATTCTTACTTACAATACGTTCAATTTCTTCAACAAAGTGATAACTGTCTCGGCGTGTCTCTGTGGTATCAAATGCCCTTACCATCTTCCCTGGGTACTTCGTTGCATCAAAGCACTTATCGAAGTATGGGTTATCCAATGCTTCCGTCAACCACTTTTGAATCCATACACTTGGTGCTCCCTGGTCAATCATCTCAAGGAATTGCTCTGCCTTCTTAACATTCTCAGAACGCATAATCTGAGCATCAGACACCAACAACCTATCAGCCTTCTCTCGTGCTCGACCTCCATCTGCCAACGTCTTCATAACATTCCGCATATGGTTATCAAACTGACGCTTGGTCATTCCAAGTTGTTCCATAGCTTCAGAGGCACCCAACGTAAGCACAGCTGTGACATATCGTGTTGATGCTTCTCCAAAGATGCTTGGTGCCAGCGCTAGGACCCTGTTGATTTCATCGTCTGAATATGAGGTCCCTTGTACTGGTGTGACTTCTAGGTTCTCAACGATTGAACGACCATCTGAGTTGGTATCGGGTTGGAATAGCTTCATCGTGGCATTCTCATAATTAAATGTCTTCCGCTCTAGGTCCTTCCTGGCAAAGACCATATCCCTGTGTTGCTTACCATTCAGCGTTGTCCCGAAGTCTTGCAATGTGTGATAGCGGTGTTCCAACAGTTCGATAAGCAATTCTTGCCTTGCGTCCATAAGGCTGATGTGAAGCTTGGATGCTAATACACCGGCTGTCTTGATAAATGTTGGGTCTGAAGTAATCATGTTAATTTGTTGTTCTGACATCTTGTTGTTGTTGTTGTTTTCCATCGTTATATCCATCTCTTTCTTTCTGTATCCCCTATGGGAGTTCTGTGTTATGTATCGGTTGCCACCTCTCTGTATTTGCGGTGGTCATCTCACGTCTCTGTCTCTGTCTGCTTTACTTAAACATGTTTCTTAACAACATCACTGTCGCCACTATCATGGTCAGCCCTAAGCCGATTTCTATGCCAATCAGGATAACCAGTAACCACTCCATTAACATGTTTACTTACCTCCCTTAGGGTTTGAATGCTTTACAGGTACAACATACAAATTCGTTGCCTGCCATGGGTTATAAATCTCAGCGTCCTTCATCAGCGTCTTGTACTTGCTGTCAGGGGTTACCAGGAAGTTCTGAGCAACCAGTGCTGATAGGCTGTATGTCTTTCCTCGGTGAGTCAGATTAATGTTGGTTGGGTACTTTGGATTTGCCACAGACATCTTAGCGGGTACCAATTGGCCATACTTCTTCTCCTTAAAGACATTTGCTTGAGCGTCAATGTATAGCCCTGGGATAACTCCCTGTCCTGGCAACACAACTGGAATCGGTGCATTCTTAGAAGCTTCGATACGCTCTGTGAGGTATTCCTGGTTATCAATCCATTCCTGGTTATCTGCACCTGAGAAATATCGAAGCACATTTGCTGAATTGCTTAGTAATGTCAGGTTATTGGAGTGGTTGTTACTTGGGTCCTGGTCAATGTGGTGGATTGATGTCTGATTTGCTTTGGATGACCAAAGTTGCTTGAAGCCATAGGCCACCAAGCGATGTACCCCTGCGTTTGCATAATGCTTTCCTGCATACGTTAGGGAGACCTCGTGGTAACCTCGGAAGATAACCTGGTGTGGCTTATGACGGCCATTTAGGTCCATGATGTATCCACCGTCAACCACCCTAAGTGGCGTCTTTAGCACGCCTTCTGGAGTAACGAATAGGGTGGCCGATGTGATTTCATGTCCGAAGACCTCTGTGGTTACGATAGGGTTCATAAACTTGCTGAACTGTGTGGTTGCTGATTGAGTTAGGTAAGTTGTTGTGTTTGTCATGTTAAATTTCCTGCTTTCTTTTCCTGTGTTTTTGTGTTAAGGTTTATATTTGGGATACTGTCGAATTTCCCTATGTCGTTAAAAAAATAAATGATTACTTACGGTTGTACTTTTGTTCGATTTGCCACAGTTCATAGCTGTGATAGATTGATAATCCAACGTATGTCAGGATAAGCCCTGTTGCTAGAGCTGGTTGATGGATAAACCATAGCCAGGCAAACTCTGCTCCGATGATGAAACTAATTGCTTTGTCCATTATGTGTTCCCCCTCTTAATACCTTGGTACCGTAACCAACTGTACATCGATTTGAATCTTCCATTGCGCATCATCTTGCTTTCCTTTGAACATCTTCAAATCACCCTCAAGCAAGACTGGGATGCCATTCAATTGGGCCTCCTTTAAGACATCAGCGTTACCAAAGTCGCTGAACTCGATGATGACCTTACCTCTGTTACCTACGCCCTCGATTGAGCCAAGACTCATCGTTTGTCCTGAAGCGGTTGGAAACTGGGTAAGTTGCTGAATCATGCCTGAGATGGCTACTTGGTTGACCTGACTAGAGGCCGTGAAGTTCTTTGCTGTTTCTGATTGTTCTTGAATCATGTTATATCCTTCTTTCTATGTGCGATAAGGTAAACTATATGCCTTTGTTATTTAACCAGACGTTCTTAATATGCAGTCAATATTTAAAAAGTATTTATTTTGAACGCTTTTGATGAAATTGTATAATAAGTTGCCTCATATCGCTGTCTTATGTATGAGTCTCTCACGGTTTGTTTATATATAGGCCTAAGGCCTTTTTGACTGTAACTTGCGTCATGTTGTATTGTGCCTTGAACTTACGTTGGCTCAGCGTCTGTACGTCATTCTTAAGTTGCTCACGTTGCTCTTCTGATAGTGAGTTAATCATGAGCTGGACCTTACCACGGCCAACCCTTTTAGAACCATTCTCAGAGTTGATTGATTGGATATAAGGCTTGTAAAACAGGTCCTTGTAATTTGGTAAGAATCCCAACTTCAAAGCTCTTCCAACTGGATATTTAGCAAATGCCCTGCGTAGTTGGTCTTCTGTGTACATCGCTGATGTGACATTATAATCCTCAAGCACACGTTCATCTTCTGCCGGTAATTCAATCGTTCCAAAGATGTCCCCAAACAATCCGTAGACCTCTTCAAACGTCTTCTCTTCACGGAGCTCTAACATACGGTTGAATAATTCCTTTACAGCCATCTCTGACTTAAGGTGCATCTTAGCTTCACGCATCGAGGCTGGACGATTTAATAGCATCTTGCGGAACTCATCCTTGTTACCTACCAGTTGCGCTAGAGCTGTGCCACGCGACATTGCGACGTATAGGTTATTATTTGTGTAATAAGATGTTGCCTTTTTACTGATTGGTTCATTTCCCAAGAACACCAACACAGAACCCTTATAAGTTGCCCCTTGCACTGTATGAGGCACTGCATATGCTGATAATTCAAGCTTCTTTAAATCAATCCCCTTATCAAGCTCCTTAACAAACGGGAATACCTTCTTCAAAGATTCATAATCTCGATTTTCTGGATTAAGCCAAACCTTGCTATCGTCTCGAACAAATGGGAAGTAGCCTAACGCATCGTCTCCAAACTCACCTAGGATAATGTCATTCAATACTTGTCCACGCTTGTGTGATAAAGCAACCATCAAACGATTGTTCTTAACAGCATCGATAACAACATCATGGTACACAACCCCTTCTGGCTCATCTGATTGAATATCAATGGCCTTATCGATAACTGTGTTGATGTATTCATCATCATATCCGTTAGAGAATCCTTGTGATGCCAATCGGTAATTCTTGTTAAGAATCGTTAACGGGATTTGGGTGTCTTCAAGGTACCAAGACTTTGGAGCTGTCAAGAACTCAAAGTCAACGTTCTGGTAAGCTTCCGCTGTCCAATCCCATACAGGCTGGTCAACGGTTGCTGATAGAAGCAACTCAAGCACTGAGTGTCCGGCTGGGACGTTTAATTGCTTCAAATCCCCGACCAAAGTGATTACAGCTCCTTGAACGTGCTGTGAGCGATACATCAATGACGTAAAGTGTGTATCTGGGAATTGAGAAGCTTCTTCGATGTAAATCCGGTCATAGGCTTCCGTGTATCCATACATAACCTTGATACGCTTGTACTTCAATTCCTTAAGAGCATTCAAGCGTTCTTCCGATGACTCAATACCCATAGCTGTATCAATCGTTGCCCTTAACGATTCTCTACTTCCGTGCGTCGGTGTTATGGCAATCACTTGGTGTCCCATCAACATATCGTCTACTGCCATTTGTACAAGCTTCGTGCTCTTTGCTGTTCCAGGTTGACCCAAGATGGCCCTAATCTTATTACTGTTTAAATTCATCTTTATTTCCTTCTCTTTCTGATTTCTGATTTGGGCTTATCACCCTCTACATATATAGTTCATTGCTCTTAGTTTATAGTCACGTTTTATGTTACGAGTTTGTTACAAATCGAGACACGTATCTCCTCATCTGTTATAATTGAAGAGACAAACTCTAAATTCCTTTGTTAATACAATTATACCACGTTCCTTTCTTTGGATGTGAGAACCTCAATCTTATGACTTGACATTCTGATTGAAGTGTGATTTTTATTACTACACTTATTAATTTACCTATAACTTTTTAAAAAGTGCCATTTTGGCCCTATTTCGTCTAACCAATAATTGATTTGAAGTTAAATTTTATATAATTTCTTGTAAACCCTTGATACATAAGTTTTCTTGGGTGTTTTGGCATTCCAACACAGGGTAATTCCAAGATTCTTAAGTGATAATTTAACGACTTGTCTTATAAGGGGACATACCTTATTTTTATCACTTTTCCGTAAGTTATCTTCATAAGTCCTTCCCAAAGAACAATCATCATACCCATAGCTGAATAAGGTTTAATTCTGAAGAAGCGGTTTTCTTCTGAAGGATTATAAGCTTATTACAGGACCTCTGGGGTCTATCCCAGTTTGGGTGAAGACAACTTGTTGTCGAGGGCTGAATAAGCCCTGTACCTTAGGTTAACTGAAGCAACTTAGGGTATTCCCAAAGTATTCCCTATGATACAGGGCAATGTTGCCCTCTCTCCAGTCGCAAAGCTCCTTACGATTCACCTCCAATTCTTTCTGATAAAGAAGCAATCCATTGATAATCCCTTGTTCATCAGGAAGAAAAAACCACTTCCTTTCAGAACAATTTCTTATCATGCTACCAACTTAGGGTCTTTTTTCAGCTTTATTACTTAAGGAAGTACACAGGGTTAACCTAAGTCCCTCAAACAGCCTAAGCCACTTATCCCCCTAAGTCATTCCCCCATCGTTAGAATGCCAAAAACCCCCTAGCAAACCAGCCGAGGAATCCACCAAGGTCAAGAATGCTAAGGGGTCTTTTTGTGCACCAATCCTATCAGGCGTATGTCAGGAATGCCAATCTCCTATGTTCCCCACTTACGGGGACGCTCAATGCTCAGTTGCTTATGGTACGCCTCCTATCACAGCCACTGAGTATCCTATCATGGGCATTTTGCCCAGCTTATGTGGCTTATGGGCGGTCACCTAACGGAGCGTTATATTTTACCGATTGAAAATAACACAAATGTTACTGTTAACGCCTGATATATCAAGCTTTCTCATGAATAACAATACGGAATTTTTGTTAATATTTTTGTAACAATAGGTCTCCGTTCAATGTTTCCGGTACATCCAGGTGTCAAGCCCTAGTTTTTAGGGAATTATCCCCTTGAAAACAAAATGAAAGCTTGTCATAATAAGGTTTGTCAGATTAATCAGCAAGCTTCTGGTGAATGCACGTCCTGTCTTCAAGAAAGGATGTTAATTTATGGCAAAACAAAAACAAAAAGGCGTTAAGTTACCCTAGTGATTATCGCCATAATAGTGTTTATGATTCATCGAGTTGAAGAATTATCTAGGCTCGTGAGTTTAATTCCAGCACCATATCGAGATGCTTGGGTTCAGGAAGCGTTTAATTACGCATCCCGTTACCTACCATCTGAATTTGTGGCCTGGTGGTACAGAATACACAAGTAGACTGTGCAACTGCCATATGCAGACAAAAAAATACACCCAGGATATAAACTTGGCCGTTTATCCTTAGGTGTCATATGTTATGCACGTGGCATTTATCTATATTTTTAAGTGTTATAAGACGTGTATATCGCCAGAATTAATTCTGACTTGAACCCTAGGAATTGCAGTTCTTAGGGTTCTTATTTTTCTTATGCATTAATAATAACACAAATGTTATATCATACAACAGACTTTGAAAGATTATGACACTTTACAATAGATTACTGCTTGTTGATGGCCTCTACGATACTTTGTGTAGCATCAGCAGTTTCTCCATCCTCAGTTTCACTCAGAATGACTTAGGAATCCGAAACTTTTGATTCTCAATCCATTCTCTATCGGTATTAGAGATATGTTCACCAACATTTACCTCCCATAATTCTATGGTTTCTAATACCGCTTCGAAGTTATGTAACCTTTTATAATTCATAGCCATACGCTTGTATAACTTACTGTGTTGGGTAAATCCATCACACAACAAGTCATTAAGGATTTTATTTGAGTATACAAAATCCTTTTCATCAATAGCAATACGATTTGCTTTAACAAACTTCTTTATAAATCTATTTTTCCTCTGTTCATCTGTTTCAACCACCCTAACCTTAGGCATTGCCCATCTCATTTTAAGTGTCGCATGAGCTTTAAAATGAGTTCCAAGTGTCATTCTTTCAATCTCATAAATACGTTGCTCATACAACACATCATTTTCAGCTGAATGTTGTGCTAAATTTAATACACCAACATCTTCTTTGTAATACGCAATATAATCATCAACTCTATGATGACTCCATCCTTTATTTGCAAAATACTTACCAATAATCATAGTATCCCCAAAGGGATTAGTTAAGTCTCCTAACTCATGTTTATGCATGTTAAATCTTAAAAACGTCAAGTCAAAACCAATATTATGACCTATTAAAACATCATTACCAATAAATGAAATAAACCCCCGTAGCAACAGTTCTATGTCTAATCCACTGTCAATATCTTCTTGTTGGATAGGTGAATTTTCTTTTAGAAATTTAGATAGGTATGATTTATTATTAAATCCCTGGAACTTGTCAATTATTGCTCCATCTCTAACTTTAACTGCAGCAATCTGAACAATTAAATCTTCCTCATAATCAAATCCAGTTGTTTCAACGTCTACAACTACATATTCATCGAAGAATTCAATTCCTGTACGCTCATAATTCAAGTAAAAATTCCGATATTCAGGGTCATCAATTCCCGAAGGAACTGGCATATCTGCTGTTCCAGATTCACGCCTAAACTCATCTATTTCATCAAGTAAAGTAGTATTATTTGTATCATTTTCAATTGAATCTGATGTTGGAGGCATATCTTCATGAATAACTTCTAGAGTAACTAATTCATCAGGTTCACCTAAATATTCATCAACATCTTCAATCATTACTTCCTCATGAATGGGCTCTTTGCCTGATTCAATATTTGAAGTTTCTTGAGGTAAAACAGTAGGAATTTCAACTAATTCTCTTTCTGCTTCAGCTTCATCTGACTCATAAATATTTTCCGTATGATTAACAACAGCATCTAACGCTTCATCATTGGTAAATTCATCTCTGTGACGCAACGAGTAAATGAAGGTGCGTATCATAAAAATGATAGCCCAAACAATCCATCCAAACACACCCAGTAACATGGGAACAGGCACTGTAATACCCAGAAGGAAGATAGGAATAACGCTGATAAACATCCACTTCATTTCCTTTTGATACTTAGCTGGCCAGTGACGATAGCTCATCTTTGACTCAGGTACATTCTCAAGGCGCTCTGTGAGGCTTCTATGTGGCTTCTGAATCTTCTTAGCACCCTTCTCATCGACCCAGCTAAGACCGGTCCCAGGTATGCCCACAGTGGTTCTAGTGCGACCATTGGCCGTCTTAGTGTAGCGTGCCCCTTTAGTCCCCACAGACCAGCCAACACCCGACTTAGAGGCGTTAATTCTGACCGGTCCCATCTTAATTGATTTGCGGTATCTCATTCCCATAATCCGTACTCCTATCTTACTATTTTAACAATCGTGACCAAAAACCTTGCTTAGGAGCCTTCTCTGTGGCTGGTGTCTCCCCTGTACGTTCTACAACCCTAACTTGCTCAACTACACTGCCGTCTTCAAGTTCAACCTTGGTAGTCGTGGTTGTGACTACCTTTTCAGTCATCGAATTTGTTACTTGTTTACTTTGGAATACTTCGAGAGCAACAGGAATAATCAGCAACTCACCAAGCTTTGATAACAAGGCAATTATCATTCCATCAGCTGACCGTTTACAGTATCAATAAGTATAAAAAATGTATAAGTAAGTAAAACTAACCCAGTTAGCGTATAAAACAATCTTCTACGCAGTACCGGATGACGCTTACCAAAACTACCACCAGACACAATACTGACAAATACTGTGAATACGATAAAACACAAGCCAAAAATTTGATACCCATCCAAATCCATAACCCCTACTCCTTATCTTATTACTCAGAACCCACCTATCAGGGTCCATTGTATACAAATAACCCCCATAGAATGCTTTAGAATGGGCATCAACGCCCAGACTATCACACCATGGGGGTTATCATACAGCCTTGACCGATTTATGGCCCCTGCTATTGAGCGTCCATATCGTCATCGTTATCAGTGTCAAATAATCCAACCAACTCACCATTTGAGTCTCTAATTTCAACAACAAAAACATTAGCACCAGAGATTACAGGAGACGAACTTCCTCCAGCATAAAGGTATATTCCTGGAGTATCTTTTTCAAAAACAAGCCCCGTCTTCTCATAAATGTCCTTTTTCAATTCATCCTGGTAGTCTGATTTAAATAACCTATGCACTTCTTCATACGAAACAATTGAGTCCCCCATAAAATGCTTTATAATCCAACGCTTCATGGGTTCTTTTTCTTCAAACAATTTATTAATATCGGCTTCAAGAAGAGGCAACTTCTGATTCAAATCTCTTGAAAATCTTCTTACATGTTCAATCTTTACATTGTATTGCTTTGACGTTTCCATAATAAAAATCTCCACTTGTATTGTGTTTACTTAAACAGTTTACTCCAGAACCCTTGCTTATGGTTGTTATCAGCTGGTGTCTCCCCTGTACGTTCACCCTGCAATACGCTCTCTTCAATCTGCTTTGTGGCCTGAGCTTGAAGACGCTGGCTCTGGTCTGCTAGTTGCGCAAACTTATCGGCATAGGTCCTAACATCCTCCAGAGCTGAGATGTATTTCTCATTGAGCGCATCATGGTCCTGAGACAGCTTCTCAACTTGTTCCTTAAGTTCATCGTTGGCGTCTTGTATCATAGACCGTTCACTCTTAAGCACCTCAGCTTCTTTGGTGATACGTGTATTCTCTTCCTTTAAACGTTCGATTTCTGCCTGAACACTTGCCAATTCCTTCAGTCGTAAAGCGTTCCCTGATACAGCACCACTACTCTGGTCAATCGTCAACTTTTGGTAGTCCTCATCAGAAATACCTGCATCCGCTAAGTCATCGATGTTGATTCCCAATCGGTCTGCACGCCTGTATAGAGTGGCCCTGGTAATGCCAATGTCCGTAGCAAGCTTTGCTTTTGAATCAAAGTGTTTCATGGTGTACCTCCGTATAATCCATAGTTCAGCTATTTACTTACATGATACCACGCAGTACGAACCGCGATACGATACAAATCAGACGATAGGGGAATCTTTATAAAAGAATGGTTGTTCACTTATACGTATCAAGGCCTGTATCGTCATAACAACTGAATAGGGGTCTGTTTTACGATACAAAAAAGACATCCCAAGATGGTGCTCTGGAATGTCCTAAAAGATTACGCTTGATTTCAGCAAAGTCATTATATCCACAAAGGTCCATATAAAGCCAGCATCACGTATACCAATCAAAGGTTACATAATCTTGATTATACTGAGTTGCCCAATTACCAAGGGCTCAAGGTGGATTGCTCAATCAGCCAATTTCACAAAGTCATATAAGTCCCTCTGGGGCATTTCACAAGCGCCATAGGTGGTCAAATTTCACAAAGTAGACCACTGATACATAATAGGCTGTGGTATCACTGGCTATCGCATCCAGTGAACCTAAGAGGCAACCAAACGCTATCCACCACGCACGCTGGACAAGTTCGATAATGTGAAGCCGATAAGGTTGGAATCACGCACGATAGGTAACAACCGGCACTTAGTAGCCTCACCGGCAGGCCAGCCACCTGATTGATTCCATCAATAAAAGCTCTTGACGTGCAAGACCCAATCAGCCACTTTGAGCGCTTGTCATGCTCCGGAGTATACAGTTGTCCCCTGAGTAGGAATCACAGAACAAATAAATGCTCTATGATGTTGGACAACTGCTCTAAAGCCACTTCTCACGAAGCCACGACCATCGAAACTCTGCTTGTTGTTAATCAAATCCTCACGCCTCTGATACTCCTACGTGTAATGGTTTCCCATCGTGGACATGCCTTTCTGTACCTCTGCCCTCAAACGCCCTATATGAGCCTCTGAGAGCCTTTTAGCCACCCTGTCTGTTACCGGTAAGTAACTTCTGTTTTTACCATGCGATTTCTCGTTTAGGCTTTGCCATTTGGCTTGGAAGCATCAAAGACCGCTTACGCTCCCCGCACCCCTTAGATGTGAAGCAGTCACACCTTTGGGCATCTATTTGAATAATCGGGGTTGATGTTCCCCGCCATTGCTGGATAACCTGCTAACGGGGGTCTAACCCGTTGCCAAATGAACCTATAAGTACAAAAAAAAGATTCCATACATTACGTGCCTTCATCTAACACGCTCTGTACGGAATCCTTGAGTAATCTCCTGACCTTTTACAGTCCTGTTTGGAGCCTTACCTGTTGATTACACTTCTTGATATGGTATAATGATTATACGAAATCAGGAAGTTAAAAACGTGCCATATGAGTTCTGGTCATTTGGCACAGCTCGTAACTGAAGTTGGTAGCTTCTGTCACTTGCCTTTACTGATATTTAATTGATAGACTAAGTTTATCAATTAATCCGGCGTTTTGTCAAGATAACCCCTTGGGCTATCAAGGTTTAAGCGCATACACAGCATATTTCTACTCCATAGAATTGCTAAACATACTGAAGCTTGTTGTTTGTCCTCCAAGACACAACAGGCTTTTTTATTACCCTAAAAACACTCCCTGACAGCGTTTCTGTGTAACAAAGTGGACCAAATACCACTAAGTAATGAACTTTTTGGACCTCTGAGAGCAATTCTTATACACAAAAAAAGCCCCCTGACCGAGCATAGGACCGTTAAATCCTAAGCCAATCAGAGGGCTTTATCTTACTTCTTTAGCAATTCTCCGGCGTTATACCAGACCATGCCATAGCTACCTTCAACGATTCCAGCACCGTTTGAAGCGCCATCATAGGCATCAATCGTACCATTATCATATCCAGCCATAAACTTCACTGTGTCACCCACCTTAGTTGGCGCAACATTTCCACGTGTCACGTTGTCTAATATGGCCAAAGGAATACCGTTCATTGTACAATCAACATCCTTACCACCGGCCATATCATAGTTGATAGCTTGCCACATGCCGTTTACATAGGCAATCTTGTCCACCTTGAACGTGCCATAGGCTGTGAACCTATCACCGGCGTTCTTGAATTGGTCAATGGCGCTTACCTTAGCAGGCTTAGCTGGCTCCACAACAGGGTCTGACTTATCATCTGAGTTAACCACTGGTGTTTGACCAGACGTGAAGAAATTATCATACAGCTGGTTCACATCGAACACACCATAAGAGCTACGGAACGTTGCTGAAGAGCTCCATTGCCAAGCGTGCTCAGTTGAGTAGTAATTTTGCGTTGACGTAGGCACATATGGGTATGACGCAATCCAGGCCTTCTCACCAGCTGGCGTCACATCCATATGAGAGCCCATTGTGTACGATGTTGAGCGATACCCACCAACACGGGATACCTCGTTCTCAAAGGCAGTTGCTACGGCTTGCATGTTTGCTCCCATTGCCATTTGCGCTGGTTCTTCAATATCAGCTACCAACACAGCACCGACTGTCAACCCGTCAGCTTGCGCCATTGATACAGCATATTGTGCTTCTGCAATCGCACCAGCCACCGTTGTTGCGTGGAGGTAGTGATAACCGTTCACATAGATGCCAGCCTGTTGAGCTGAGGCGATGTTACCCTTGGCCGTCCAGTCATGATAGGTGGTACCCTCGGAAATCTTGGTCACCATGGCTTTGACACCATAGGTATTCCGCATATCTGTCCACTCAGGGGCCGACATAGCGCCATTGTGATTTGATACATCGACCATGTCAGTTCGTGGAGTGTCCGCATGAGCCACCGTTTGATAGCCGGCCGTCAAAAATACCGCTCCAGCAATTGCCAGGGCGGTTCTAAGAATTTTATTCATTTATCGTCTCCTTCATCATCTTTACTGCGGTCTCGATAGCATCATCAATCTGCTTAGCAGTAAACCATTTGCCCATACCGTGCTTTAGCAAAGCATCGTTAAGTTGCCTAAGAGCCTGAGCCTTCTGTGTCTGGCCTCCAGTGAAGGTAACCTCTGTGTACTGAACAGCCCGTGATGCAATCTTGAGTAACTCGACCAGGCGCCTATTGTTGGCAAAATGCTTTGATAGGTACCCAATGAGCAAAATTAAAAGCGCTGGAGCAATACCTGACTGCCATAGCGCTTCTGCAAACGTTATTAAGTTATTCATCGTGATGCTCTCTCCAATCTTCGATTATAGATAGACGCTTCTCATGGTCATCAAGTCGTCTGTCGTAGGACTTAAGGGTTTCTTGTAGCCCAGCAATGGTCTTATTTAAGCTGTTGATTGACTTAACAAATGTATGTTGAATGACAAACCACATCGCACCAGCTAATGTCGCAACCACTGTAAGCCAACCTGCTAAGTCGTGTGGGAAGAATCCCATAATTCTACCCCGCTATTCCGCTACTGTATTAGCAACCTTATCGGCCACCTTATCGGCTTCTGCAAACACCGTGTCTTGGAATGCTGACCATGCTGTCCGAAAATCAGATAGATGTTCACGATAAATGACACCATCGTTGATGTAGTAGCCCATTGATGGAACACCATATTGGTCAATCGAACCACTCAAAGTTGCGTAGTTCACTGTGCCACCATCTTCTGCGGTGATTGATAGCTGTTCGTTGAATTGCGTTGTCTTATCAATTTGTGCCATTACTTCTCCTCCTTGCCAAGCTCGTCAATGCGTGACTTCAATTGTTCGTTCTCTGATTGCAAAGTGCTCAATTGCGCCCGAAGTTGGGCATTTTCAATTGCCTTGTTAGCAATCTCAAAACCGAGATTTTGCAAAGTTTGTTGTTGTGCTTGTTCCATGTTTATTCTCCAATCTTATAAAGTGACGTTGAGCCACTTAGCAACTGTTCCATTTGAATTAATTGTTTGCGGTATTTTTACAGCACCAAGCCCACTTAAGGCCTTAATAACACGACTTAAAAAGTAGTAGTTTGTTCCTGATAACAAGTAAGTTTCACCTGAACCATAGGCCAGCCCAGCTTGCCCACGATTATCACCAAAGTATGGATAATTGAAACCATTAAATGTTTGAGTGCTAAAGCCAAGTTTCTGGTTAGTTTTACCTTGTACATTTATATCGTTATTGAATGTTACTTGGTCATAAAATGTCCAACCAGTGTCAGCACCAGCAGGCTTTTGTGCGTTACCTCCTCTAAACCATGCCAGCTTAGTAGGATAAGTCCCAGATGTTGTACCGTTGTTTCTTGCGGAAAACGCCATAAAATCACCTGTTCCATCAAGATTGAATGACAGTCCCTTATAGTTAGATGGCATGCCAGTATTACCAATTATTCCGATACCACCAATGGATTTTCCAGCCGCCGTTTGGTTCAGACCATCATAACCGAACGATGTCGTAATATTGCTTGTGCTAACTGTCATACCATCAGCAGTTATTTGGGTAGATTCATATCTACCGTTCCAATTGGATTGGATAAAGTTCGACACGTTACCAGAAATCTTGTTCACATCAAGGCTGGCAATTTTAGCATTTGTAATCGAAGCGTCTGCAATTTGTGCAGTTCCAATCGAGGCGTTCTTAATCAGTGCACCGTCCATGAAATTCTTTCCAATAAAGGCAGTATCACCAGTAACAGTTAGCTTTTTACCAACGATGTTAAGGCCAGATGAGTCCCCGTTAATTCCAGAAATTAACGCACCAGTGTTATCTTGAATACCAAGCGCAAAGAAATCATTGAACAGCTTTAAAGTTGTTGAGTTATCTGTGCTTGCACCAGGAATATAAGCGCCCGTAGGTAGCTTCGTTGACCCTAAGTAAGGCCGTGATACTGACACATTACCGTGGCTGTACTGCGTGAATTGCCAGTATAGTGATTTTGTCCTCAAATCAAGCGTAATATCAGCACTGTAAGTGTTCCAGCCACTTGTTGCCGTATCAAATGACCCGCCAATTGGTGTTGACTTGGTAGTTTGACCATTAACATCTTGTTGAATAACCTCGGCTTTAAAGTAGGCGTTAGGCCCAAACGAACGGGCATACATGTCAAAACTTGCATGGAACTGATTACCACCCAAGCTCCCTGTGCTGATTGGTACGCTTGCCAGTGTCGAGATTTTGCGGTAAAAATCAACACTTCCATTGTAGAAGTTAGCAATACGGGCACCCTCGTGCATGTCTGAATTATCAATTCTCCAAAGTATGTCGCCTGATAGTGACCAGTTAGCAAGGCCATTAACGAATGATGAATCCACAATCAAATTGGTTGCTGATACTTGGGCCATTATGCCATCACTCACTTGGGAAATTTGGCTCTGCATACCGGTGTCATAACTTTTAATTTGGCTGGTTACGAAGTCCTTACCCGCTTGCAATGTAACGCTATCACCAGATTCTCTATCGGCAATCTCTTGCTTTAATACTGCTTCTCCATTGGTGACTTTATCATTTAGGTCACTGGTCAACTTAGCCTGCTTATCATTGAGTTCATCTGTGTAAGCCTTGGATGTATCAATTGCGTCATCAACAGCATTATCAATACGCTTTTGTGTTTGAGTGTCCACTGAATCAACCCACTTACCGTTGGTGAATACACGAATGCCTGAATCAGAGCCATCGTCCCAGAACCATGTGTCACCTTCTTGTGGGTGTGCAGGCTCATTACGACCAGAGTAGTTTGAATTCTTACCATTGGCACTAATAACGGCCTGTGTGGCTTGCTCTTGGGCGTGAGTAACCTTACCTTGCAAATCTGATAAAGCGTTCTGGTTGGCTTCTGCAAATGATAGCTTGGCGGTTCCCACGACCATGCTGGTTACACGTTCTCCGATTGGGTCATAATGCAACTCATTTACGATGGCAGTAACGTTTACACCATATTCTGGTACGTAAACTGTTACCGTGTCGGTCAAGCCAATAGTCTCCAACTTAGCAAACTTGTCATTGTAATCAGCTGAATCCTGTAAGCTCAACACATCAACCTCGATTGTTACATCAGGCAAATCTTTCCCAGTATTCTCAGACTTGGTAAACCAGTTGCTGGCATACGCATTTATCCGCTCAATAATAGTCACATCACTGTCACTCTCGTTAATCGTAATCTTATCGGTTACATCAACAGACTGCGTGTAGTAAATCGGGTAGCTATACACACGCTTGGAATAAACTGTGTTCCCCTCAACATAGCGTGTTGTATCACCCTGCGATACGTTTACCATTGGAATAATCTGTGTGACCAAGTTTGATGTATCGACCGTGTATCGTAATCCATTGATGTTCTTACCAAGTCGGAATGTTGCCACGTTATCTCGACCACGTCTGTTTAACATAGCCACTCTGCGGTTCTCCCGCTTCATTTCACCGCCCCAATATTGTAGGAATGACCCTTGTGTACCAGCAATGGCTTCCATTGGGTTCACGTAATTGAGAACAGATGTTGAGCTTGTCGTGATGTCGGAATACAGCGTGAAGATACTTGGGTTAACGATGGCTTTTTGTAATTGGCTCATGGCTGTGGAACCATTCCCCTGCATCGTCACTGACTTCACAAGATTATGCGTCAAATCATAGGTAATTGAATCAGCCTCAATCTGTAATGAATGACCGGAAATATCCAACTGTGTATTCACGATACGAAAGGCGTGGTTATCATCAAGGGGTGATGGCTTAGCAAGGATAATCCGACCTTCTGTAATATCGGCATAATGTTGTCCTGTAACTGGATATGACCCTGTGAACGTTAACAAGCCGTTTCGTTGCTCTTGAATATCAACTGAGTAAAGTTCATTCAATTGTCCCAATCCGTTGTTAGTGAAATCAATCTCATCACTTTTGTACAAAATCGGTGTCATTTATAGTGTCCTCCATCTTGGCTCTATCGTTGCATTACCACTGCTGACCCAAAGGGTGTTGTTACCAGGCTTCAACGTTGGGAACGGCCCAACAGCCATCTTAGCGTTTTCGTTAATCATGACACCATTGTTAACCCGCCACACGTTCTGCATAGCGCTGTCCAACTCGATTGAACCAGTAACGTTCGTGAAGTTGTACTCGACTCCGTTTATCCTTAATATCACGTTATTATCACCGATAATCTTGATGTATGGTTTGGCCACATAATTGGTTGGATTAACCAGTGTTAATGTGGTACGGGTAATCGTAGCTGGTGCTTGTGCTGGTGCCACATAGCGATATGGTGCTGAAGACAATGTAATGGTTAACTCACGGTAACTGTCCGAGTAGGTTGGGCGTGCAATTGTACCCGTGGATTGCCTGATGACTTGATACGTGTAATCAGGGTCAGAATACATTTGAAAATCAATGTACTTGCCTGTGTCCAATGCAGATAAGAACTTTTGAATGTTGCTATCTGCCTGTTTACCCTCGAAACCAATAATCAATTGAATGTCTCTGTTGTTATAAGCACCATCGTCAAACAAAATAGCCCTATCGATGCCGACAGGACTAGTATTCAGCGTTGTTTTACGCTCTGGCACTGTGATTGTTGGATAATTCAATATCCTTGCGTCAAGTTGGTCACTCGTTAATTGGTGACCTAATACGAAACTGCCTCTGTTCAATTTCACTATCCTCCTAATGTTATCCAAACGCCCTTGTACGTGCGTTTTGCTTACGTGTGATTGAATCTTCGACAACCTTTTGCAACTTTTGTAGTGTGCCAGGTGTCAAATCTGCGTTCACTTGTATTGTAATGTTGTAAGAATCCCCTTCATTTACAACTGATGAATTTCCTGCGACCTTATTATTTCCGTTGATTCTTTCATTTGCCTGTGCAAGTAAGTCGTTAGCCCTTGGCCTCTTAGCTGGGTCAAGTGGAATGATAATCTCTGGCATGTTTTGCTCTGCAATCTCGTAGAAGCCGTGTTGCGATACCACGCCACCTTGTGCAAATCCCTTACCAAACAAGCGCTTTAGCAAACTTTTGTGTTCATCTGAATCATGCTTACCCTTAATTCCAGACAACATGTTGACAATTGGACTGGCAATTCCGTGAATTAGACCTTGTGTCATCATTGGAGCAACTGTTGAAACTAGTGGGCTACCTGTAATAGTTCCCACGGCACGATGCATGACATTGGTTAATGCCACGATTGGCTCACGTAAGAATGATGTTAATTGCGTCCACTTATCGGCAACCCAACCAACAGCACTGCTTAACCAGTCACTTGTACCACTAGCAAAGTGTGGCAAGGCATGAGCTGGGATAACCGTTTCACCGCCACTGAACTCAACCAATCGATTGCGTCCTTCAAGTACCATGGCTTTACCAGAATTATCGATGATAGCTTCTTGATAATTCTCTCCAGGGGCATCGTTGACGATAGCCAACCCCTTCGGAGCGCCCTTGGTACCGTTAGCAAACTTAGGTATGCGTGACAATCCACGAGAACCACCAAACATACCGATAACGCTATTGATTGCCCCAATCCCGTTGTTGATAATCCCGATGACACCATTGATACCAGACTTAGCCCAGCCCATCATGTCATTCCACATAGAACCGAAGCCATCTGTGATGTCCTTCCAAGTGTTTGAGAACACTCGACTGATTGCATCTAACACCGGTGTGAACACATTTTTAACAGAGTTGACACCGCTGTCACCAGTACGTACTAACTTGTTCCAAATGCCACCAAAGAAGTCTGCAATGCCATTCCACGCCTTGCTCCAAGTACCTGAGATTGCACCAACTGTATCAGACACAATACGGTGAATTGAATCGATGATAGGCTTGAAAGCACGAACCATCTTGTTCCAGATACTGGTGAAGAAATCACCAATACTATTCCAAGAACGTGACCATGCACCTGAGATAGCATCCATTGACTTGCTGAGCGTGTTACGGATGGCTGACATAGTGTTGTTCCATGCCTTTGAGATGCTGTTCAATACTCCAGAGAACCACTTACCAATCGAGTTCCAAGTATTGGTCCACGCCTTTGATACCGGTGCCCAAACTTTCTTAAGCCACTTAGCAAGGTCACCAATAATCTTCTTCATTGGGCCAACTAAAGGCTTCATCAAGGTAACACCAATTCCAATAGGCAAAGCCATTGAAATCAGCACAATCTTGGCAAACGTCTTAAGCAACTTCGTGGCAAACTTAGTAAATGAGTTCCAACCTTTCTGGAATCCCTTTACAAGGCCTGAGAACCACTTTCCGATGACATTTGCACCGTTACCGATAGACTTACCAACACCACCAAACCACTTACCGATGTTCTTGAAGAATCTGCCGACTATCTTAGTTGCTGAAGCTACCCACTTGCCAAGTGGCTTGAAGAACTTGCCGGCTGATTGTACTAGGCCGTTGATGAATGCACGGAATTTCTTATTGTGCTTGTACAGCTCAACAAACGCTACAACAAGGGCTGTAATAGCCGTGATGACCAACCCAATTGGATTAGCCTTAAGAGCAAGATTAAAGGCCTTCTGTGCAAATGTCAGGGCTTTTTGAGCGCCTGTTGCAACTTTCTCAGACGTGGCTAATCTTACAAGCGCCTGACGCATACCGTTGATGTCAGATATGGTGGAATGAACACCTTTACCGAAATCAACCATTTTCTTAGCCATGAATGCCGTGGCAATAACAGCTCCAAGCGCTTTGATAGCTCCCTTATGCCTCAATATGGCTTCCAGAGCACCGTTGATAGTCTTAAGTGGGTCATGTGACTTCTTAGCATTGCCACCTATCGCACCTATGGCCTTAGCAACACCAATAATCGTGCCCTTGATGGTATTCCAGATAGCTCCACCCAGGATTACTGTAATATTGGCAATGTTAGAGAACATCTCCATGATGTCCTTCTTATGAGCTCGGATATATTCAACCATCTTCTCGACAACAGCCATAACTTTGCCCATTGCCTGAGAAATTGCTTGAGCGTATTTCTCCATCGACTTATCCGAAGTGATGTCCAGTAAATCAGACTTCATCTTCTTCGACATATTAAACGATGATTGCTCAATTTCACCGAACAGTTGCGCTCTACGCTTACCAAGGTACATCGTCATACCCTGGAAACTTGTCATCGCTTCTGCTTGTCCATCCTTATACTTAACACCAAGCTCATCCATAGCCTTAACGAAGACATCTGAGGTCAGCTTACCCTGTGAAGACATCTGCCGAAGCTCTTGCATCGACTTTCCAGACGCCTTTTGGACCGCTTCACCAAACATAGGAAACCTGTCAATCATCATGTTCAGGTCTTCAGCACCAACCTTACCGCCGGCAACAATCTTGGCAAACGTCTTACCAGATTCCGCAATTTCAGCGTTGGATAAGTGCATCGTTGAGCCCAGATTGATGAAATCTTGAGTCCATTGTTTAGTCTGCTTAGCGTTAGAACCAACGTGATAGAACGATTGCGCCATTTCATTGATTGAATCAGCTGAATAGATACTCGAATTAGCCATATCATTGATAAAGCCAATCAATTCCTTACCGTCTTGAGGCGCTTCTGTTGTCAAAGCGTGCCAAACGGTCTTCATCGTGTCTTGTTCTTTGTTATATTCCGCTCCAGCCTCGATAGCGCCCTCTATGGACGTCCTGACGCTGTTAAATGCTTGCATTGCACCTTGTGCTAGGGCCGTTCCTTTGAATACTTCAGAGAATGTGCTAGACGCCTTCTCAGAAGTCTTTGATAGCCCCTTCATGTTGGAATCTGCTTGAGCGATAGCCGTTCTAGTACGCTCTAAGGCAAGCCTCTGCTTCGATATTGCATCGGTATTATCTCCCTCAGCCGACTCCAATTGTTTCAAGTGATTAGCTTGCTTCTCGTACAGCTGATTCATTAAGGAAATCTTGGTTCTTAGACCCTCTTTGGCTTTAGCAACCGATTCAGTTTTCCGACCTTCAGCATCTAAGCGGTCTGTCTGGAGCTTTGTCAGCTCATCGTTTTCTTTAATCTTGCGGTTAAGCTCTGTAATACCGTCCGATTGAAGTCCATAAGCCGTCTTAGCTTTACGCTGTTGCTCAGTTAATTCTTCAAGTGATTGCTTACCCTTAGCAATTGATGTACCTGTCTTATCAAGTGCAATCTTTTGCTTCGATATTGCCTCACTTGAAGCTTCACCAGATTGGGTCATCCTATCCAATTGCTTACGCTGGGCTTCGTAGAGTTGACCTTGCTTCTCAAGCGTCCGTGCTAATCCCTTTTTCTGAACATCAATGGCTTCAGTCTCTTTACCCTCAGCTTTTAACCGGTTAACTTGAGCTTCAGTCTCTTGAATATTCTGTCTTATTTCTTTGTTAAGCCCAGCAATTCCAGACTCTTGCAACTCATAGGCTTGTTTGGCCTTCTGTTGTTGAGATGTCATAGAGGCCAACTGTCGTTCTGCTTGTGTAATTTGGGAAGCATACTTCTGATAGGTCTGCTCTCCAGATTCTGTACTTCGATTGATTTCTGACTGCTCTTGTTTGAGCTTTGCCAACACATCTTGTTGCTTCTCAACGGACTGTGTAAGTCCCTTATACTTAGCTTCAGAAGCACCAATCTCATCACCAGATTGTTTCATCTGGCTTTCCATCTGTTTCCACTCGTTCGTTGAGTCCTTAACAGCAGACTTCAGTTGGTTAAGAGATTCTGTTGCCTTAGCTGTATCAAGTCCGATTTCTGTGGACATTAGGCCAGCTACTTTTTCTTTTACCATTTACTTCCTCCTTTCTTAATCAGGTAGTGACATCCACTGTTTCATCATTTCTTCTGAAGAATACTTACGGTTATCTTCGTTAGCGTTCATGATTTCCATCAGTGGCTCATATTCTGCTTCTTCAATATCATCAACACTCCAATGCAAGTTGGTCATCACTTCTTTCTCAAAAAGTTGTAAATCCAAGATGTGGTTAGAGTAATCAATGACTCGTTGGGCTGGGGCTACTCTAAACCCTCTTCATCGTCCTTAGTTGGCTTTAGGGCCTCTTCAATTTCCTTCTCTGACATTCCCATCAAACGCATGTTCAAACGTTGTGCGATAGCCATAACTTCGTCTTGAGATAGCTCTTCAAGTGCTTCAATCTCAGTTGGCTTCAACTTCAACGTATCTACGATGTATTCTGTAACGTTATCCAAGGCTCCCAAGACTGCTTGTAGTGATTCCACAGGGGCATCTTCACTCATAGCGTCCTCTAACGTAGCCAGCTTCAATTGGATAGCATACGTCTTCTTCAGGTTCTTCAAGCTTGCCTTAACTTCAAATGGTGTCTTGCGTAGTTCTTTATATGAAATCTTCATCATGTATTTCCTTTCCGTTGTACAAAAAAAGAGAGCTCACCTGACTAATCAAGTGAACCCTCGTCCATAATTGGGCTTCTCACCCCATTTGAGCCTATTTATTGTCGTGGCTGTAAGACGATTGGTGTAACTTTACTTGTCTGTGCTGGGCGTAGTTGCTTCAGCATATCCACCTGCAACTTCTGCCAACATCTTAGCCTTATCGAACTTAGCGTCTCCACTGAAGAACATTTTCATGCCTTGACCATTCCAAGCGTCAACTCCGAATGATTGGTATGTCAATGCATCCGTTACTCGAGACTCGTTAGCGTTGTCAGTTTGTGCGTTAACAGCAGTCTCTGACATTTGACCATTTGCAAAGGCGTAGAAGATTGAGTTCTTACGGTCCAACGTCTCTGATTCAACAATCAAAGCAACTTGTGGCAAGTCCAATGATTGAACATACCCACCGGCTCCGTCACTTTCTCTTCCCAACAACTTAGCCTTGATGTCGAATGGCAAGTTATTCCATACACCTGCTACTTGTGGGAATGACTTAGCCTTAGTTACGTCCACCATTCCGTTGTCACCGAAGACTTGAGTTCCGTTCGTGCTGATGTTCGTGATATTAGCTGAAACAGTACCCAAGTCCTTAAAGTTAGACGTGTACAATCCATCAGCAGTTAAACCTGCATCACCCTTCAAAATCTTACCATCTGCACCAATCAATGCTAGGTATGTGTGCTTCAATCCTACTTGTGCCATCGTTTATACTTCCTTTCAAATAAAAAATGAGGTCAACCTTATAGGTCAATCTCATCAATGCTTACTGTCTTATTTATTTCGATATTTTTAATCATCTGTTGCCCATCGGTTTGGCTTATATCCAAGTACCGTGGCTGGCTGTCTGTAATACGCCATGAGAGCCCTTCTAAGGCTTTATACAGTGTTATCTCTTTACCGATAAGGTTCTCTTCATCAAGGCCGTAAAAGACCTGCAAACGATACCCTAGAGCCATCTCATTGAACGTGCCATTACCATAGGTTGTGATGCCTGAGTTGGACTCTATAATCAGTACCTGAGTAACGTTCTTATCATCAATGACTTCCTCTGGGATAGCATAGAAGTATACTTGCCAATCGGGGAACACTGAATGAACCACGTCTTTAATTTCTTCCACTGGTACCATTACTTGTTCCTCCCATCGATAATCTTCTTATATGCTTCTGCTTGAGCTTGTAGCATCTTAGCTTGCAACTCAGGGCTGTTTCGTAAGTTGTCAATCGTATGGTCAGCGTTGATTAGCACCTGTCCACCGTTTTTGTACTTACGACCTTTGCTTGTGTACATAGGACGCTTTGTACCATTCTCAATGAAGTTGGCGATATAAGCCTTGTCCTTTGAGAATCCTACGGTTGATGCACCTGTCTTCATACCATCCACATTACTGTTCTGAACAATAACTGAATCAGCTAAGTGAGGATTCTCTCCGGTCTCACGATGGCGGTAGTGATTAGCCTTGTACTCTGCTTCAACTTCCTTAGCAAATACCTCAGCGCCTGCCTTAGTCACCTTAGCTTTATCCTCAACGGTCATCTGAGTTGAGATTGCTTCTGCGTCTGCTACGAAGGCGTTCAAGATGTCCTCTAATGATTGTTCTGCCATATCCTATGCCCTCCGTTTCAATGTTACGAAGTCATACGCAATAATGGTGTTACTCTCATCTGGGCTGTACTGAACAATGTCGTACATCACACCGTCAATCTGAGCCGTCTTGATATTTTCCAAAGCCGCGTTATGCCTAACAACAATCAACTTCGTGTTGTCGAGAGAGGTACCTTGAATTTGATACTGTTGGTTTAACGTGCGGGTCTTAGGTGCGTACCATAGGCTGAATTGCTTTACGAAGGTCTTCTTGATGCTACCGTTGTTAGGATTCTGCTTCGATTTCACAGTCCCAAAGTCTACCTTACGATTGAAATCAGAAGGTTTAAATGTTGCCATTTAAGCACCTCCTTTAACAATTCCTGTAAGTTGCTGAAGAACAATCATTTGACCGTGTGAGAAGCCACCTGTGAGCGCCCTATCGTAATACAACGATGTCGCTACGGAACCAACCAATCTGTTGAACTGTTCAGAGGCCACCTGAAGGGCTACCTGTTCCGTTAGCTGTGAATCAATTGAGCCACGAATCAATGCACTGGCGTCCTTAATCAATGTGCTTAACGTAGCAAGCTCAGTGGGGCTCTGGTCAATATGTAGCTCATCAGCCAACTCCTGTTGTGTAATAAGTGCCATTGGTGGCCTCCTTTCATGTTTGTTGTTTAATAACCGCCCCAAAGGATTGGCCCAGTGGTATTGCTATCATTCCATATGGCGGTACTCACAGCCTATGTATTTACCATGTGGCTTACATAGCTGTCGTAAAAGTGTTTATTTTGTTAGATTACTTTGAAGCTGGTGCTGGGGCTGGGGCAAACGTCAAGAACTTACCAGCTTGCGCATCAGCAACTTGCCAGTCGGCACGCAATGCAACGGCCAACTTCTTACCGAAGATGTCATCATCTTGCCACTCAACAGCGATATCTGAACGCATAGCCTCCAAAGCAAAGGCCTTTACATCACCAACGAAGGCGTGAGCTTCACCAGCCTTACCAAGAACGTCATCGGCAACTACAACTACTGGGGCACCCAACAATTGCTTACCTGATGGTGCAGTGATTGAGTCTTGCAACAAGTAACGACCGTCTGCATCCTTAACCTTGTCGATTTCAGCAAAGAATGACTCAGATACAACGAACATACGGTTGTAGTTTGACAATCCCTTGTTAAAGGCGTCCTTGATACCATCAACGTCTGATACAGCAACTGCCGTAGCCTTTTGCAATACTTCACCAATCTTGTATTGCTCAGTCAAAGCCTTAGCTTCTGAAACGTAAGCTGAAACAACTGATTCAATCTCAGGTGCATCTTGCAACATTTCCATTGATACTGGCATTACACCTCGGTAAGTCAAAGCCTTGTAATCAACACCCGTCAATCCCATTTCTGCCAATTCTGGGTTAACCTTTAGCTCTTCAACAGATGCCAAGCGTGCTGTGTTCTTAGCCAATACTGGCAAAGTTCCTGAACCAGAGGTAACTGATACACGGTTAACGTATGATGCCAATTGCGTTGGGTCATTTGGAACCTTTTGGATGTCCAAGATTTCCTTTGGAATTACCACAGCTCCTTGAACCGTCGTCAATCCATCACGCACTTCACCTGTCTTCAAAAAATCTTCAAATGCTGAGTTGTTCTTTCCAATTACTGCTTCCATGTTTGTTAGTTCCTTTCCTGAACGTGTTTCTTCTGCTGAGTTAATCTCTTCGTCTGCTGTGTCATCTGGAATAATAATGTCGTCATCTTCCCCATCACGCTTATCTTCTGGTTTAGCGTCTTCTGCTGTCTCCGTAGCGTTATCTTCGGGTGCTTCTGGTTCGGATTCAGACTCCAAATCCAGCGCCTCATTGATAGTCTCAATTTGGCTTGTCAACGTTTCGACTTCTTCCTTGAGTTGCTTTACTTCTTCCATACCGGCTTGAACATCGGCTACGTCAGTAACATCATCTTCTGCACCAGCACGAACTTCTTCAATCTTTGAGTTCAGAATTGACTTCTTTTCCGCCAACTCTTCATTCAACTTGTTTAGTCGTTCCATGTGATTTCCTTTCTGTGAGTAAAATAAAACCGGCACCAGTTACCCGATGTCGATTTCATAGGTTGGTAAGATGCTTAGCACCTTAGCCTTGTATTCTGATTGCTTTGTGAACTCTTTGAAGCTTCGTGTTACTTCAACGCTGGTATCGTCATAGGCTGGTACTGATACAATGCTTATTTCCCGCATCGTAGCAATCTTGCTGATGTACCTAACAGGCTTCCCGTTAACGTTCTTCCATTGTTCACCACCATCGGCAATTGTGAACCTGAAGGATAGACCTTTAAGATTTCCAACTTTGATTTGCTCATAAATGTCTCTTCCAAGAGTGGTGTTGGGAATGTCCAGTGTAAAGTGCAAACCATGCTTATCAATATCCAGCTTGAGCGTACCGCTATCAACACGACCCAACACATTAGCAAAATCATGGTTATACAACGCCAAAACCTTTGATAGGTCTACACCATCAAGTGCACCAGCCTTGATTACTTCGATAAACGGTAGGTTTGTTGACGGCGTGTCCCATACGATTGAATATCCTGCAATTTGTCCTATGGAATCACCTTGGCCAGCCCTAAGCTCACCAGCATCAAGCTCAACTGCTCTGTATTCAACTTCTGCCATGCTATATCACCCCCTTCTGCGTTAGGAGGTCATGGGCTTCCTCAGTACCAACGATGCCCTTATCAACTAAGTTAATTAGGTTGGTTGTAAGTTGTTGGTTACCATAGTCTGTAATGGATTGCATATCAATATTGATACCGTCACCAAGCTTCATATTCAACTCAGAGAGCATCGGCTCAATGTATTTGTTCAATCCGTTCACATATAGCGCTGTAATCATGCTCAGTGAGCTCTGTTGGTCCCCTGTGCCGTTTAGGTAGCTATCGGGAACACCAAACACCTTAGCAATCTGTGACCGTCCCCAGTCCAAACTGGTTAGGTACTTAGCAACGTCTGCGTTAATTGAGACCGTTGAGAAGTTGGCTGTTTCGTCTAAGATAATTGTGCGTCCTGAGTTCTCACCAGAATTTGCTTTCTCAAAGGATGACCGCACAGCTTCCTTAGCTTCATCAGTCATCATTCCGGCTTCAGGGAGCTTCAGGATAGCGCTAGGATTGATAGCATTCTTCAAAGTGGACAATGTAAGCCTGTTAGCCGTAGCCTGTTGTCGAAGCTCAGTGGCTAGGGCTTCAAGTGGGCTGTGTCCAAGTAAGTTATCAAGCATCGTAGGCCCGTAAGCCATAACACGTGCATGGATAACGTCAGAGGCCTTATAAGACCCACCAGGAACGTTTGCAAAGGCGCTTACCTTATAGGTCACAACACCAGTTACATCGTCTAGGTCAATTGTCACAGCGCTTGTAGGCACGTTGATAAGCCCAATTGCAAGGCCCTTAGCATCACGCTTGATAATACTGATAGCATTTCCGTTTAACAGAAGGTTCAATAGGAACGTTTGCCAAAAGTTATAAGGCGCCACATCGGTTGATGGTTGATTTAATAGGTCAACATATGGGCCAACTCCATTAAATCGGGCGCCCGCTATGTCTGAACTGATTAAGCTTGTGACAGCATACAAATCAGAGTTCTTTAAGGCCACATCAGCTGATACTAAGGCATCTGGGCTTAGGCTGTTTCCACTTACGATAAATGGCGCCATAGAGCCGGCTGATACTGATACAGAGCTACGTGTCTCACCGGTTGGATTAAAGATACTGTTTAAAATGCTCATCGTTGCTCACCTTGAGTGTTCAAGGCGGTTGCTGACATTAGACCCAGGATAATCAGAAATGCTCCGGTTACGAATAGGCCGATAATCGTATTCAATAAAAATGACCCTACGGCAGTCGTTACGAATCCCATAAGGAACAGAATCAGCGGAATAAATTTAACCATACACTCTCCTTTCTCTATATGAAATTTTCATCATGTATTTACAATGCTATTACGTTGACCTGCGTTAAAATGTACAAAAAAAAGACCCAGCCCAATTAAGGCCAGGTCTTCTTATAGCTATTTCTTGTAAACATCACCACGCTTGGCAACTTGCAGAACTAATACAGTTAACATCTCATCTCTGATGTCTGCGATGATTCTATAACCACCAACTCGGTATCTCCAAAGGGTCTTAAAGTTACCCTTTAAAGCCTTCCCTTGTAGTCTAGGGTCAGCTGTATTCTGTATGTTCTCATCAAGCCACTTCAAAACTCTAATTTGAACTGGCTTATCCAGCTTCTTAAAGTTTTTTAAGGCCTTCTCGTCAAATTGCCATTGAAACATTTTATTCACCCATAATCTGCTTCAAAACTTCATCACGTGATACGGTAGCATTATTTTCATTCAAGACAGCAATACCTTGCGCATAGTCTAACTCGTCTTCGATACGGCTCATTAAAGTTTCTCGAATAAAGTCAGCCAACGTCTCACCATGAAATTCAGCAGATTCCTTTATTAAGTTATGTTGCTCATCATTTAAACGAACAGTTAACGTTGTCATAATACTTTCCTTGCCCTTTCGTATATCCGTTGGACTATGTACTTAATTATAAGGATGAATACATTTGTAGTCAACGGTTAAAACGTGAGGTTCATATAATACTCGTTGATTTGCTCTGGGCTCCAACCTGACATAAAGTTCTTTGACTTGGTTTGCTCAACGTTAGTGTAATTTTCAAAGTAATACATGCCTTCATACAGCGCATTTACCAAGCTATCAACAACGTCAATCTTGGCTGTATGTTTGTTCTTATCAATCTTATAACCGGCAACGTTTCCTACTGTAATCGCATTGGATAGTCCTGCCATCATAACTTCGTCTTCAAAGCGGGTAATCTCACCTCTGATAATTCCATTACGCAGAAACTTCGTGGGCTCAAACAGCTGAGGTGTTGTCTGCTTAACTGGCATAAGCAATAGGTCTGGGAATGCTGAATCCAGCTTCTCAACGAACGACTGGCTATTCCAGGCGTCATATAGAACCGCATGTACTTTTAAGTGATAGGTCTCTATGAAATCCGTGAGCCATTCAAATATCTGTCTCTGGTCTATCTGTCCAAACTCATCGGTACTGATTGTGGAATATCCTAACTCCTCAGAGTGCTCGTAGTTGATACCATCTTGCTTAGACTTGGCTGGTACACTCCCTGCTCGTTCCCAAGGAATAAAATAATGGCCATATAAGTGGAATTTGTGTGAGCCATCATCAGCAACGTATGGGAATAAAAATCCTAACGCAGAATCATCTGATGTAGCTGAGAAGTCCATGCCTATGAATACATCACGGCCAGTTATATCGAAGTCCTCTGTTGGTATCACGATATTTTCAAGCTGGGTTGCTGTAAGGAACGCATCGTCCTTAGCATTAACGAATCTGTTCATGTTCTTGGTAATGAAATCAGGAAGCTTCCCGTTTGCCATAAGTTCATCACGTTCTGAAATAAGCTTACTTGTCGCTGAGATACGCTTAGCTTCAATCTCAAACAATGGATTACTCTTAATCCAAGTCTCTGGGTGGTATATCTCATCATCATTGTCTTGTTGCCAGAATAAGAATAAGGATGTATCAATGTCCTGATAATTACCTTTGTTAAATACCTCTTTAAAGCGCTTGTAATCAGCGTACATAGGGCTTCTTAAGTCCACTCCAGCGGTACTGATAAAGACCACCTGTGAGAACGGCATAAAAGCCTGTCCACTTGTAATCGAGTTGATAAAGCTTCTGTCTTGGAATAGGTGATACTCATCCACAATAGCGTACCCAAAATGCCCGACACCATCGCTGGGTGCTGACTGAGCAGATAACTTACGCATCACAGTAGATTGACTTGGAATCGTCATCTGCAACTTATTGTCTTCAACCTTAAGTCGTCTTTGAACAGATGTGAATGCTCCAGCTTTTAGGTCTGTCCATTGTGACCTCATATAACCATATAAGGCGTCTGCGTGACTACTGTCGGCCGATGCTACGGCAAGTTGTCTGTTTGTCTTAGGTTGTCCAAAAAGAAAGTTGTACAGCGCTAAGACGGCCATGATAGCGGTCTTTCCATTTGCTCGGCTCATGCTGATATAAGCACGGTCAAAACGCTTAGCCCCTTCTATCGTTGGGTCAATCCATCCTTCCAGCTGGCCGATAATAAACTCCTGATAAGGTGTTAACACGAAGAGCTCTTTGGTCTCCAGGTCACGAAGTAAGCCAGCAAAGTTTATAACAGCTGATGTACGCTCAGGCTGATAGGTATATCTGAAATTATCATCGTCCCATTGGCGTTGTAAGTCCCTTAGATGCCTGAACGAAGCTCTTTGGATTAAATCACCTGCAACCTTATCACCAGTCAACACAGAACGGGCATAGGCCACCGTTGGCTCATCTGGATATTTCTTAAACACATCGTCAAATTGGCTCAGGTCTAACTTATCAAGGTTCATTACTTATCACCTCCGTTAATTCCCAGCTTACTCATCAAGTTATCGAAGTCCTCAGAATCATCCGCAACACTTAAGTCCATCAGGTTTGCTCTGGCAGATGGAGACAATCCAAGTTCTGCCCCTAACATTCTTAGCTTTGTTTGCTGGTCACTTAGGATGTCTGCTGATGGGTTCTTATAAATACGCCCGCTATCTGACATGTATGTTGTTCCGTTTTCCTTAATGGATTCCCATGATTGTCGAATCATGCTATATGCCATCACGAACGCTTCTAACGTTGGCTTGTCTGATTCAGTGATAAGTCCTGACTTGTTTAGCTGTGGTACCAGCTGGGTCCATAGGCGTGAGCTTATCTTATCCAGGTGTCTTGGTGGAGTTAATTGAAGTCCTTGTTGTCCCTCAGACGTTTCACGAAGCTTCTCTGCCCTAGCCTTTTGCTCAGGACGGCCGTTAGAGTCTATCTTAGTTTGTCTTGCCATATCAAAGTACGCACCTTTCATTAAATTGATTATTTTTATGTACAAAAAAAGACCCATATATCAACGCTATGTCGACATACAGGTCACAGGAAAAATTAGAGATTGGTCAAAGTCCGCACCCATATCAAGGAAAGAAAGAGGAAAAAAACCTTGATACTTCAACGTTTCAAGCCGTGATTATCAGTGCGGGGGACACCATATAAAAACATTTTCAAAACGTTGGCTTTAAAAAGGACGACACTTTGTTGTGTTAGGTACTTTCCTAAAGTCAATAGGGGCGGGGGTTTGTGAGATTTCATGCCCGACTTTGTGAAAAAATGTTTTAATTTCACTGGGTGTCGAGTTTGACTGGTAATGACGGACCAATCAGGAATCTCACTATCAACTTCCTCTTACATAACTAATACGTAAGCTTGCGTTAAAATCGACCAATCCCTCTTATACCTTTAATACGTAAGCTTGCGTTAAAATCGACCAATCCCTCTTATACCTTTAATACGTAAGCCTGCGTTAATTTCCATAGAGCCTGTCCCTAAGCACCTTAGACCACCATTCCTTAGTAAGGTGCCTGAGCATATCTCCCTTGCCTTCCCTAAGCATCTTAGCTTCCATGTTGGTCTTAAGCTGGTGCTCTCTTCGACTTAGGAGCCATAGGTTGTCTGAGTTGTACCAGTCACCCTCAGGTAACAGAGACCGCTTCACTATGTGGTCTACCTGGATGTTGTTATCTCTAAGTATCTGTCCTGTGATTGCTGAGGTATAACTGTCCCTCACTCTGATATGGTTTGCTGTGTGCTTCCATCGTGTCGATAGGTAGAACGCTGTGGCATCTTGGTCCCTTGATTCTGCATCGTACTTTGCCCAAGCTATCGACATATCATGAGCTTCCTTCATGCTTCCCTTAATGCCTGCCTTATAACTCAGCATGTAATCATCTCTGCGTTTCTGATTGGCCACTGTGTGCTTCTCAC
>Ga0157364_1000236_pt1 | contig 31806 bp, 12 predicted proteins | sample AttsexASBM2_FD_111476 | JGI IMG/M metagenome (GOLD analysis project Ga0157364, IMG submission 111476) | Fungus gardens microbial communities from leaf cutter ant in Ribeirão Preto, State of São Paulo, Brazil - Atta sexdens ASBM2 | ecosystem: Host-associated > Fungi > Mycelium > Unclassified ...
GCTGGATATAAACTCTACGCAAATTGAAAAGGAGCTTGCAGAACAGCTTGGCGTTACGCAGCAAGCCATATTTTTTCGTTTGTTTTTGAATAAAGATTGAATTTTACAAAAAAAAGCTCAGAATTTTTTTGTACACCTAATACATACATACATATATTAGATTAGTTTAGAGTTTTCATATTTATCAGTTTTAATATTTATTAATTATTACATTTAGTACTGATTTTTAAATAATACAATTTTAAATCTGATATCTTACTTTAATCTTATTTTAATTTTACTTTAAAAAAAGTATTGCAAAACGAACAAATCGTGTTACTTCCGTTACTACGGTAACGTGTTATTTTTAAAATATCTAACTCTAGGATAAATTTATTAAATTTACTGTTAAATTGTTTATATTATGTGCATAAGTAACGCATTCGACATTATTTTTGTATTAGATTTATGTAATCGAACTATTCGATTTAACATATATGTGTACTGACCGGACTATAAATGCAATTAAAACTACTCTAGTAATCGCAAATTAAATTGTATCAAATCATTAAATTGCTTGTCAATTTAATTCGCGACTACTAGAGTAATTTTAATTGCGTTTATAAAACAATTCGGCGGAAAAATAATTCGGCGTGCAGTTCTAAAAGCTACAATATAGAATATATGCAAGTACATATACAGTGTATATTAATAATTCAAGATTGAATTATTTAAAGCAATGAAAATCTACCTTCGACCATAATAGGCATTTTTCTAGTATTAATTGTAATTATTTCTTATTTTTTTTACATAGTCGGGTAATTTTTGAATTGCGTAATACTATTTTATAAATTATTATGCAAATTAGAAAATTATATTCATTATAATTTATTACATAAGAATTTATTACATAATATTTACATAAGAATATTTATTATCTCATTCGCTCGTCTTTTACATAATTTATCTGCACAAAAATGACACACTATCACGAAGAAACATGATCATCTGTTATGTGCTAAACAAGCAAATATTGTTAAATCTTTCTCAAAAATATAATAAATATTATATAATTTTAAAACCTAATCAGAAAATATAAAGCAAACATTAAAATAAAATATTTTGTTTCCTATATACATGTTAATATTTAGAATTATCATAATTTAGTAAAATTTTTCATAATTATAATATAATTATTTATATATATCCATATGTAACTATAAAAATGGAGCTCCTAATCATAACTATTTTATTATTCAATTATAGTTATCAAACAATTCTCTCACAATATTTTTTTAGGTTTAGATATGAATTAGATATGAATTATTAATTTAAAAAATTAGGGAAGCAAAATAGAAGATAAGAAATGTCATTAAATTATTATTGTACATAGATTTGCTTTTTTTATTTAAAATATTGCGCAACAAATGATCTTTTTTTTCCTTAAAGCGTAATCGTTTAATTATCTAGAAATACCAATTAACTGAATATCTTCGATTATTTAGAAATTCTACTATTATTATTATTATTATCGATAATGACATATAAGATATTTATAAATCACGTTATATATCTCGTAAACAGTAACTAAGGAAATACTTTTACTTGTTTTATTTGTTATCTATTTAGCTATTTATTTATTTGTTATCATACATTAGCCACTCTTATCTTTTACTGAGCACTAAACATTAATTCAAATTCATGAATGTTCATAGATAATGGTACAAAGATTACTATTGTTATTGCACACCGACTGTCGTAAATATTGCAAAAGAGCAAGTAACTAGAATTGATACATCGCGTTATATTACTAAACTAGTTGAGAACACTTAACTTGATATACACATATATCCCCTGAACAATTTCTATCGATTAAATATTTACAGCGGATAATAATATCTTCTTCACGCGTTTAATGCAATATACATGGTGGAGCTGATACTAAGGTTAGATAAAACACCGTATATAGATTAATTGAAATCTTAAAAATAAAACACATGATTTTCTCCAGTCGTAGATATCCAAAAAAAGATTGATATTGAGTATCATCTACTAATTTCTTATCTGTTATATTAAATTTTTTCTCTTTATATAAAACTAACTCGTTATTGTATATTTTTCAAATATTTTGTTCATTCATTTTTAGAAATTATTGCCTTTAATTTTTTTGTTTATTATGCATACATTTTTTATTTATTACACTATCTTTTTTCTTAGCCAAAAATTGCGATAATTATTTCATGTATTTTTTAAATATTTTAAACAATAATAAGTTGATACAAAAAAATTTTGTATTTAAAATTGAAAACTAAATATTGTACCTTTAAATTTAAGTTTAAAGATTAAACAATAGGCCCCAATGAATAAAATTCAAATAATCAAATTGTAAAAAGACAAAAGAGCCACGCTTGTTGTTCGTGCTATACAATATTTATATGTTTATAGTAAACTAACAATTAAGCAAACATACATACAGATGTTTCAATTTTTCACATCAGGTCCTCTTCAGTGTAATAAAATTAACGCAACTACATTACATTTCAAACTCTTTGCAAGATCGAGATTCCTATACTTCGAACATTTTCATTTGTCATAATTGAATTTATCCATAATCCCTTGTGATAAACGATAATGTACAATATATCAATGTAGTATCAACATGAAGTATTGAATGCAACCCCTGAATTCCAACTCCTAACTTCTAAAATTTTGTTGTATCCTATGACTTGAATGTATAAAATTTTTTTATTTTTTGGCTCCATCAGAAGTAGAAATATATGAATTGTTTTAGATTGAATCTAATGATAAAAATTCCTATAGATAAAGTTCCTTCTGACAAATATTTTTTTTATGTTAGTCGATAGTTAACAGTAAACAGTTTTATCTCATTTCTCTCCAAGTTATTATAGATTATTGATAACTATTGACTAAGAAGGGTATTTGAGGGAACTTTATTTCTAGGAATAATCTTAATTCCCTGATATAAAAAATATAATTATAATAAATTTGGCTGTTGCGAATTAGTGCTGTACGTGATAAATTTGTGCGTGATAAATTTCAATGTTATTAAGTTATATCTTTCATATTTAATTTCACTAGTAATTTATATACATGTTTCGACTAACTTTTTAGCCATCTTCAGTACATACAGATGAATCTATGTAATTAAGTAAACGATGAGATGCATAAGACATATAAGGCTGTGGTATGTTTTTCGTTATTTTAGTATCTATTTTAGTATCAATGTTTTCATATGAGGTAGCCAATTATCATTTCTTAGAGTGAAAATACAACCAGTTAGCTGGATAGTGCAACCGTGATTAAGCACCTTCAAGTGTGATTTACAAAGTTTATTAATAAATTCTATTATAAATATAATCATTAACAATAATGATATAATCTCACTTCCACCAAACCACTGTCGATAAACATCACACATTGATATAAAATTAATTCAGTCAATTAATGATTAAAATAATTTCGCAATAAAATTGTTATTCATATTTGAGCATCGAAGTAAACTTCTATCTCGTCAATTTTAAATTGCAAAAACGTTAAGGTCTTTCTGAAAGTCATTGCTGAGTGTCATATGTCAAACATTGTTTATGTAAATAAGAAAATTAAAGCATTTTTAAGATCAGTTCACGTCTTGTCCAAGAATTCTGTGTCTGTTTGTAAGTTAATGCTATTATTTTGTTGTTTTTAATTGGGACGATATTGAAATCTTGGACAATGAACGAAATTATAATAAAAGATTAATATCCAAAATGATATACATAAAGCGATAAAGTAATCTAGTAATAATTTGAAAAAAAATGAGATAAAACTGTCTAATGTTAACTATTGACTAAGAAAGATGTTTGTTAGAGGAAACTTTATCTTTAGGAATTCTTGTCATTAGATTAAGTGAACCATGGATTTAAGATAATTCATATATTTTTATTTCTAATGGAGCAAAAAATGAAAAATTCTACACATCCAAGTCGTAGCATATAAGATTTTAGGAGTTAGGAGTTGGGATGTTCAGGCGTTGTATTTGATACTTCATGTTGCATTTGATACTACATTGAAATACACTAACGTTTGCTACAAGGGATTATGAATAAATTCAATTGTGATAAATAAAGATCTTCAAAGTATAGGAATCTGGATATAATTTCGATTTTGCGAAGAGTTCGAAATATAAAATAGCGTTAATTTTATTACACTAAAGAGGACCTGAAAAGGTCTGCATGTATGCTTAATGCATGTTTGCTTAATTAGTTAGTCTACTATAAACATATAAATATTATATAGCACGAATAACAAATATAGTTACTTTGCCTTCTTATTTATATTCTTTAATTTGATTATTTGTACCTTTAAAGTTATTTTTATTAATTTGAGGGTATTCATTTCTATCAAAACAGAAAGAAAATCATATTCCCCATGATTTTGTTTCTGTTTTGACAGAAATTGTCGATCCATTTTTTTTTTAAATTCCAGGGTTTTTATTTGAAAGCGACAGAAAACCTTTTGCAGCAATCTACTGGATTGAAGTTGCGCGCACGGACAAGATATAAAAATATATATACGCGCGTATCCCGAAGCCATACAATTTGTCAGCAGGTAAAACAATACCTAGCTATCAGATGTTTTCCGTTTTTTTCTTTTTTGCTCATTGAATTAGTCCATAACGTGTTGCGTCCGCGATTCATTCATTGGGTGAAGAATGGGTACACAAACGCGTGTTGCACAAGTATCAACACTAATACGGCGTAAGAATCTCTTGCAAAAATATTGAACGTCAAAAATATCTTTCCCAAAGTTATTTTCCAAGCCAAACTACAGATATAATGAGATTTGCAGATTAACTTTACCAATCGGCTCGCAACCAACCTCGTCGACTATCAGTTTACATAAGCTTCTCTCTAGGTGCTCGCTGAGGAATATTGATTTCAGCGGACTCAATATGACCTTTTTTCTAATCAATATATTAATATTTATGAGCCTCTTAGACAATGATTCTTTTTAATTATAAATTATAAAATCCGTGATAAAATTCAAAAAGAATAGTTATAAAATTTTGTGATTGCAATAAATTATGATACTGATTTTTTGTTTTAATGACTCCATTATTTCTTTAGAATACAATAAAACTACTTCCTTTTTTCTAAATGATTTGATTACTTTTCAAATGATTAACATTTGAGTATCTAAGGGCAATGAATCTAACGTTGTTGGTACAAAACTGATTATATTGTTTACAATTTATAACTTTGATATTCTATTACAAAAAATCACAATTGTAATGTAATCTAATTATTTAACTGAGGAATGAAGACAAGATCTTTTGTATAGAAGCTTATGTGAATTTGTAAGTCATTTGTCCACTGGAGGAGATTCTGTGAGAATCAAAACGTTTGAAAGTTTATATGTAAAGTAAATTGTGAACAACATAATCAGTTTTGCCCCGACAACATGCTAGGCTCATTATATACAATAGATAGATAGATATTCTATTTAAAATTATTAATTCGTTGAGTTTTTAGAGACTTTATTAATGATTAATATTTGACTTTATTTTCTACGATTTCTCGAAGCATCTTCTAAATCTAACAGAATATTTTTATTCTGTTAGATCTAGAATTCGTTAACAAATTGCAAAACATTATAAGAAAATTTAAAAATTAAAGAATATGATCAAGAAATTCAAAGAAGAAAGATGATACAAAGTTTAAATCTTAAAATAATCAATAGACCATGTTTGTTGATTTTGAAATATTTAAATAATATCTTTACTAAATCTATTTGAAAGTGAATAATTACTGACATCTATACAACACATACCATTCCAGCAATATTATCTCTACAATACATAGAAATGCGCATATTGAATATCTGAAGTTTTCTCAAAATTGGAAGGAATCGAAAATCAATAATATACTGCTATTATTATATCTAATATATAACTAATCTAATATATAATAAAGTATAAAAATATTCATAAAATTCAAAAAAATATATTAAGAAATAAGTGTTAAAATAAAAAAGAATTATTTAAAAAATTGCATATATCTTAAAAAGTATTTTTTAGTACTGAACATGTAACAAAATAGTATATATTGTATTTCTATAAAAGCACTATACAAACGTTAAAACGATACACATGAAAATAACAACACACAATTCTGTGTAAATTATTATTAAAAAAACGTACGTTTTCATAATAAATATTTTAAATAATCAAATAAGAAATGCCTTTTCTATAATATGAAACAAGTTTATACATAAATATAATAGTTATATTTATAAAAATCAATGTTTTCTTGATCTGTACATTCGAAATGTGCCCAATCCTTACATGAAACGCATTGAATCCATGCTTCATCTAGTTTCTGAACAAACAATGCAATAAGTGATATAAATTTTTTCATAAGATCTGTTTTTAGCTTTTTTTTAGGCTTACAAATAAAATCTAAATATAAAGATTTTGAATATTAAGATTTTTCCTTTGCCCGCGCGCGCGCGCGATACTGAGAAAGTTGTTATTGTATTCAGCAAGTCACATTTCATAATATACAAAATCAATCTATAATCCCATGCTTTTTAATTATTTTATTTTATTATTGTAAGATACATATTTACTCCACTTCACAAATGACAAGTAAAATAAAATAACTCATCAACAAAACATCAGACAAGGTAGAAAGATATCAAGAGCATTAGATCAACAGTCAGTATATCTTTACTCATAACTTTTAATTGGCTGAACAAAGAAGCGAGAAAACTTATTATATGTTTCATAAAGACAATAACTTGTTTAAATGCGCACTGTAAACAACTGCCATCTATCAGCAGTAAAGAGATATTAATATCGTTCGTACTTGACGTACCTATTTCCCCTATCATTCCAGCAGCATTGCAATGTTCCAACAATGTTGCAATAATACTGCAACATTGCAAAAATATTGCTGCGAATTTTTGTGCTATATAGGTAATGATCAACATCTCTTTTTCTTTAATTTTTTGAGAACATACAGCAATACAACATGATTTCATTTAATCGTCTTTTATTTAAATTTATTGATAATCGAATTAAAATCTAACCAGTTAGTTACTATTTAAAAAATGTTTTTCTTATCTTAAAACATACATTATTTTAACAGAAAATTAAATTAGCAATTTAATTATTTACCAAAATGTTTTGAAATGCTTATCTAACAATGGTATCCATATATTATACTTAAGTTTATATGTTTCAAAGTAGCGTAATATTTTATGTTACCCGCTCTATACTCGGCAAAAGTTTTGTTTCACGTTATGTGAAACGACACTATCAGTGACCTATAAACACTATCAGTGACTTGAGAATCTTAGATTCTCTGCATTAGATTCGACCCATATCTTGCTGTGTCTCGAAAAATTCGCTATGATAACATTCCGGAGTTTTTAGTCCATTCTAGAGGATATCTGCTCATAAGAACCGTAAACGACAAGAATGTGTGAAAAGAAAAGTAACACTACACAAACGAGTGTAGATTCGTGGCGTCGACCGACTGTACGCGCTGGCGAACATCCAAACTCTTCGACGACGAGAACCGAGGGCGACGACGCTCAGCTGGCGCACTATATTTAAGTTGAGGATCTTCGCACAGAGGATGGCCGGTAATCTCGTGCTATGCTGTCAATATAAACTAGATACTACTGTGATTTACGCAGTTCTATTTTGATAACAGATCTTTTGGGTAAAAGCATTTACAATAGAGGATTTTATTATATTTATATTATATCAGATTATATTTAATAATTTAATCAATCTCAATGTTCAAAAGAGATAAATTAAGATAGCTCTACAGTAAATCAAATTATCATAAAAATATCTAATTTTTTTATATAATGAAGTTGAAGTATCGAAATTGAAGTGCAAAATTCTACGTAGTAGGTTCACGATGAAAAAAGAGAAAAAAAAATGTTGAAAATATAACTTTTCACATATAACTTAGTGATAGGCTCGGAGACACTTCTTTAACTAATTGCACACAAATCTTGCCATAGACTTTTCTCAAAAATCAGATAATAGTTTAAAAAGTTACGATTTTAATGATTATAAAAAAGTAATAAATCAATGACCATTCTGGAAAGTTATTTATATGCATAAACCTGCATATAAATTTAATCTCGAAAAATAAATATAATCTTATTTTATTTTCGTTCGATGGAGATACAGCTCTTGATTTACTCGTATTTATAATCTTTTGAAAACAAATATAAACAAACATGTTTATAGTTAAAATCATATAAAGTTTATAGACAAAATTTGAATTCAAATATACAAGTGATATATGCAAACGAAAATGTAAGAAATTGGAATATTTTTGTACAATTTATGCCACAGAATCTGAATTTCCCTGAAAAACTACGTGTATCTCGAAAAATATATTTTTTATCGAATAACCATCTATTATCCAAAATCAAGAACAAGATGTTCAAATACTTCTGTACATTTTTATGTCAATGAAAAATTTCGATTTTTATTAGCAAAAAAATAAAATAAAACAAAGCAAAAATAAATGCTTAAATAAAAAATTTTTTAGTGAAAAATGTTGATACTTTAGATACGAGTTTCTTTGTAAAAATTTTAAAGATCTATCAAAGCAATATCTAAGTCCAATTGTAATAAAATAGTAATAGAAGAAATATATTCTACTTAATAATATATCCAGAAATGAAGAAAATTGATACTTTAAATTGATAGGTATGCGTTCCTTTGTAAGAAATTTGGAAGATCTCTCAAAGTAATATATATATATATATATATATATATATATATATCCCATTAAATTACGTTAAAAAACAATGTTAGAAGAAAAATACTCAATTTAACAATTATTCAGAAATAAAGAAAATTTTCTATTTAAATCAAATTGTTAGATTAACAGGGCAATAAAAGTCAAATGAAAGTATCAAATTTAGATTGAATAATTAGAAAGTTACATATATTAAAAAGAATTCTATTCGATGATGAATATTATCTGAATATATTTGAATTTAATTTACACTGTTAAATATTAAAGGTTAAAATCAAAGGTTAAAATCAAAACATTTAACATATTATTTTTAACTTCCAAGTATATCAGTGTATTATTATTTTAATACACAGTATTATTTTAATACAAAATATATATTTAAAAAAACAATCATATCTAATCAACTTATTTTTCTGATTGAATTGCTTAATTTCAAAGTAAACAGCATTCATATTAACGTATGCATTTAATAAATACTAAATTTGAGTAAATTTGAAATTTAATACATTTCTCTTAAATTGTTTAGCTCCATTATTTAATTAATTAAATTAACAACATATTGAATAGGAACAGTGACGATCTATAGAAATGATTAAAAATAACTCAAATTAGATACATATAACTTAGTATTATAAATTTAACAGTATAAGCATCAGAAATTCTCAATTATACATCCATATACATCCAGATTCTCAGTAATTTTCAGTTTAACTATTGTCCCCGCCTCAAATTATCCGGATAATATACTCGAAGTGATCTTGACAGCATGCACCTCTTCCACGCGGCGAGCTGCATCATCCGCATAACATTCACGTCTCGGGCCAAAAGTTCGGACCAAAAGCTCGGCCACAAGCTCGACTTGAATTCAGTGGCCGCAAGCACGTTGGTCCGGTTGGTCCGGTTAGTCCGATCTATTTTATGCCCCGTGTAAGAAGAGTCGATTTTGAGAGTAGCTCACGAAATTCGGTGGCGTGTACGCGCCCGTTAAAAGTGCGTGTTACGTGCTGCACGTGCCAGGATGTCGTCGAGCTGTTTTCTTCACGAGCCGATCCACCCGCCGATAGATCTCGGCGATCAATCCGACGCGTTCAAGGTGGAGTGGCCTCCTTGGAAAGGGAAGCTTTCTCGCAGTCGCGCAATTACGTGCGGTGGTTTGTCCCCTCATTTATCTAGAGGTCGATTGTGTATCTTGATCTATGAAACGAAGTAAAAATGATAGAAATGAGTACATTCATTCAAGTACTTGAGCAATAAAAGTATATACGGAAAGAACGGTTTGATGAAGTATATAAAAATTTTGCTACGTACAAATCTGAAAATAAATTTTGTTGGACTGATCAAAATGATTATAGAACGATTCAAATTATTGGTTGCTAGAATGTCAAAACTGTATGCAACATTGCTCATTACGCTTAAATTTCCTACGTAATTATTTTAATGATCCAACCAAATTATTTTCAAATTTGTATTTAGTTAAATTTTTTGATACTTCAACAAAATTATGTTTTTTCTGTATAAATATTTTAATAAATTAGCTCACTTTTGTAATTTTCATCAAATCGTGTGATACATAATCGAATCTTTGATACAAGAACCCGATTGAACACTGTGTTTTTCGCAAATTATAAGATTCTTTATAAAATAGAGAAATCTCTATGGGGATTTTCATTCATCCCTTCTCTGCGAAGTCTGCAGAAATTGTATTTCAATATTTGGTAATAGTTACTGTTACTTTTCGTGAAACTATAAGTAGGTCATCTAAGTGCGTTTCGTGACAAGAATTGTAGAAACGAAAGCAGCAGCGCTATGATTGGACGCATTTTAACGTTATGGATTTTTGAAGAAGACGAATAATCGTTGTTATGCCCCGTTTTATCGATATTACATCCTGATGAAAAATGAAAAATGATTTTACGTCACTCAAAGAAAGCTATTCCTAGTTTAAATATATGTTAAATAATTAATTAAATATAATTGAACGCAATTGTTCGTGTAATCTACAATATTAAATATAAAAATTAGATGCAATTTACTGTAGAGAAATGTAAATGATGCGTATTATTTAATATTTTAGTATAAATAGTTTAACATACATTCTTTGGGATAAATTATAACATTAAATTACGCATACCACATAAAATGTTGTGTTTTATATCGTATAATACTAACCTTAATACTAACTACTGTTTAAGTAATAAATTAATACTCATTCTTCATTTACAATCATGTTAACGATGTTAAGTTTTTTTCTCAGTTATGCCATAATTATTGGACATTAATGTAAGAATGCCAGTCATGAAGCATTTGATAATGAAAGTGTATAATGTAGTACATCACAATATACAGATATTACACTTGACGTAACAATTATACAATATGTATACGTATATATTTATTCATTTACATGTATATATAATGCATATGATATTTATTCATTTATATGTATATAATGCATACGATATTTATTTATTTATATTACATATACTATATTCTGTTTATTTTTTAAATATTTATATCACGAATGCAACACGCTGTATTTGGTGCACGAATAAATCAGAAGCCAAACCATTAAAAAATATAAATTTAAATCCTGCATTTTCATAACAAGATATCGTTTATTGAATCGAAATAAGAAGCTTGTTATTTTTTTAATCTTTCATTCGTGAATATGATTTTTTTAAATAACAATCTGTCGAAAATGACATTGCTTTCTTTCAAACCCAAATATTCGCATTTCGTAAATCAAGTCTCTTTTCTAGAAAGTGATTTGCTTCTCGTCTTCCTATAATTAAAGAAACGGATATTTCAATGCAAAAAGAAGTTGTAAAGATACATCTATTATTTCAATGATTCCTTGTATAGGTACGATGACTATACTTTATTTTAAAGGACAGTCTTTTATAGATATAGCTGTCCTTTAGATTTATTTGTTTCTTCAAAACTCAATTTTGCCCTTTATTTTGATATTACAGGAAATTCTTTTTAACTAACGTTCCAATATCTACATTATGTTAATGAGCAAATTTTTACGAAAAATATCTTACAGTTTTTATGTATATAAATATAATTTGTTTTTGTTTTTATTTTGTAATTATATTTCTTAATTTTTTAAATTAAATTTATTCAAAGAGTCATCATTTTTTATTATTTCGAATCTTTTATTATTTCAGATCAAGGGTTTGTTCCAATCGAACCAGTTTCAAATTATCAGAAAACTGCGCATTATTTGAATTTGATCATATACTGTGCAATAAAATTTTATAGTGCACAGATTTTTGACAATCACAGTCTGATTTGAAAATATGTAGGAACAAAGCCCTAAAATTTTCAGATTTGTCCTTTATTTTCTTTAAGAAAATATAGTTATCATATGTACAGGGAACGTTTCGCGAATGGTATGTGCGCCGAGAATGTGGGTGGGTTCGACGTCGTCGTTTCACAAGCACGTCGATGAAGCTCGAGAGCTTAAAGCCCACGTCCGTGTCGGTCGGTGGAGATCGATATATAGGAAACATGCGTAACTATGTATAACGTCTCTTTACCTGTACCCTTTCGTCTTTCCGTAATCGGCCGCCACACCGTATAATCAGCTGCTCCGCACGCGACACGTCGATACACGCGTATGCGTGTGCCTGGTTTAAATTTAGTGCCGCACTTGCCGCACATTCGGGATTACATAACGAGCGTGTGCCGGATGTGTTTTCACGCGACTTTTCGTCTCTTTGCAGGGCAATGAGCACATCCGGATGTCCAAATTCTGCAAGGAGAGCAAGGAGGGCAAGTTCGTCACGTTCCTTTACGAGGATGTTCGTACTCTGTATGAAGGCTTTCGTCGAGGTGCCAAGGAGTCCAGTAAGTCTTTATCTTCCAGGGCTGAAAAAAAAACCCAGCCTAGTGGATATTTTGGGGATTTTATTGAGATTTTTAAAAATAAAATTAATTGTTTGATATTTTTTTATTTAATATTTATAATTTACGTTGTATTTATTATTATTTAATTGCATATTCAAATGAAATTAATTGTCAAAACGAGAATAATATTTTGTAAAAACATTAATAATGAATTTCAGATGTAAAAAAACATTTCTATAATGAGACAAAGGAAAAAATGATGACATTACTGACTTACATATTTGATATTATGAACTATATGTTGATATTTACATATTTGGATATTGAACAGAGAAATACTCAAATATTAAATTATTATTCAGTATACATATATTAAATATTTATAAATTCTTTTTATTTGTTTTCGACTAAAAAATTTAGTTTTTTACAATTCCAATAAAATTCAATAGAACTCCAAAAAATCTATTAAGTTTTTTGGAGGTTGAGTAAAATAATATCGATCCTGTTATCTTCAAATCTTACATCAAAAAAACGATTGCTAAAGTCTGAAAATTTAGCTAGATATAGATTAGAAAATAATTTTATTTTATGTTTAAAATAATTATATAGAATGTTCAAACTAATTTCTATAGGATGTCAAACTTTTTGCAATATTGCTCATTATCCTTGAAATTTTTGCGTATTATTTTGATAGTACAGATTTATTTTCAGATCTGTATCTAGCTACATTTTTAAATACTTTAATAAAATCATTCTTTTTGTGTTTAGTGAACAAAATTCTGATGTTATCTTTTATAATATTTTTAAAAATTTGTAAAATTTTTCGAATTTTGTAAGTTTTCTTCAAAAATTATAGAAATAAAAAATATTAGTTACAACATTGGAAAATTTATGTGAGGAGTATGAAGAATTTTAGTTCTTACGATAGGGTGCACAAAACGTGTATTTTAACGTTATAAATCTAAGCATTTGGGATCCATCTATCTTTTTCACTTATTTAAAGGGATTTTTTTTAAATCTCTAGACGTTCATGAACATATTTTTAAATTTGTAAAACAAATGTCTAAATTTTATTTTGGAAAATAATAAAATGAATAAGGAATGCAGAATCCATCAAAAAACTTACAAAAAACTTACATGAACAAAAATCAGACACGAAATATCCAGTATTGTACCGCAAGAGTTAAAAAGAATTTTCTCAGCATTTTTGAAGTGTTCCAATTCATATAAAAAAATCTGATTTTCCTAAAAATTATAAAATTATGAAACTGCAAGAATTCTGACAAATTCCGATATTGAAGAAATCCGAAAAATTATATAAAAAATGCTAAGAAAAATTTTTACTAGGGAAGAAGTTTCCTTAATCTTCGGAGGAAGATTAGAAGAAGAATTATTTACGAACATTAATTCAAATTAAAGTTTAATTAATATCTCGCGCGCTTATTCAATGTATTAATGTATTCAATGCTGATCGAAAAAACTAATATTCGGTACGCTGCAGAAAACATCTCGCAAATCCGCCATCAGTTGCGAATGTGCGAGTAAAATCACATAAGATCTGCGGAAGCGATCTTGGCGTCGACGCGTCCGACACCCGCAAAATTTGCAATTGCAATTGTGTCGATTTAGCGGCTCGTTTGGCAAACAGCGCGACATAGTCGTATTATAAAGCAAAATAAACAAGCGCGCGCAAATTTCCTAACGAGCGCGCGAACTACGAATGGTGCTTAACGACGAGCGACGACGATTTGCCTTTTCGCCTCCGTTGGCGATTCGACGACCTTTCTGACGAAGGTTGATAATCTATTTTGATCCCATATGTATCTCTTATTTTTGCTATGCTGCGTAATTCACGCCCGCGCAACCGACACCTGTCGCTGCATAGGTCTCGCGACCTATAACGACGGCGATAGCAAACAATAATGACAGACATATCTGAAGATCGATAATCTTGCTAAAGATGGTCTGCTTATAACCTGGCGATCACACGGAGGAAATCGCTCGTAGATGATTATTCGGTATACCTACGCTATTACTAATTCTTCACTGTCTTAAGTCCTAGATCAACTTGAATGCCTTTGATTGTTCCGAGAACAATGGAAAGGACACGTGCATAGGAGAAAAAACACGGAATTTTGCTAAAATATTTAAAAATTTAACTAGATACACAAATCTAAAAATAATTTTGTTAGTTAGATCATTAAAATACAATGAGTGCGAATATTTATACGTAGATGAGATACCTTTAAAAAAAATTATATTTTTCGACAAAAAGTTCTTGATGACAAAAATAAACATTAATTAATAATTTATTAATAAAAAATGAAATAGCCTGTATATGTCTCAAAATTATTTTACTTAAAAAAGCAATTAAAATACATCATCTTAATAATGAGCAAGAATGAAAAATTATTTTATTTGAATGCACAAAAAGTATTTGTACAATTGAAAAATTTTGCTTCTAAGAATACGATTATTTTTACGCGGGCGAAGCTTTTTTTATTTATATTACAATAGAACACACTCATTGTTAATAAATTGCTAATTAATGTTTAGTTTCTATAAATAATGCTTGTTGTGCAAAAAATTTCCTCTGTATAAATTCTTCTTGCATTTATTGTATATAGAACACATATATAATGAGCAAAGGAAAGTCATCGATACTAATAAAAGTCTCCTAAATCTCCTAAAAAAATTCCTCATTTCTCGAAAACTATCTACTACATTTTATTAATACTGATTAATACTGATCTACTTAGATAAGAATTACTTAGATAATTAAGAAGTAAAAACTCATAATTTATAATATTTATGGCTTGTTTCTATTAGCTAAAAACAAATTAGCTAAAAACAAATTCCACAAATGTGAAAATAAAATTCTTACGATTTTCTTGCAAATTGCGTAGTTTAAATAATAGTGACTATATTATTGATATTACATTGTTTTATGTTTGATGTTGATTTGTGTCTAGGCCGAGAAATCAATCTCGCAAAGGACATATGTCTCTTTTTGAGACGTCATATTAATGTGTTATAAGCAAACGCTTAAAAACAATAATTAACATTCTTCATAATTTTTTTTTATATTATTAACGTATACTTTTATAAATATTCAAGATTGTTTTAATACATAATATATTCATTGAGAAGTAATCCGTTAAGAAAACCTCAATTTTTTGGTCGTTATACTAGTAAAATGATTAAATATAAAATTGAGATACAGCGTGACCTGCACACCTGTTTATAAGACAGATCCTGTTTATAAGCAGCTAATTTATAATCTTTATAGTGTTGCATTATAATGTAGTTCTATCGAAGCTAAGGACAATCGCAAAGCTATAGAAAGACCCTAAAAAAAAGAAACTGTGCATTACATGTTTGCGTTTGGGAAGCATAAAGTATGCATATAAATTAATAAAAAATATTTTATATGCAAATGTGAAAAGATTCTAAAAAATCTTATACGAGTATACATTTACTTCTATATATTTCGTACAGATAATTCTTATAAAAATAAAAGAATAGGAATATGTGGCATTATTGCCTACTGTGTTAGTTTTGGGGTCCATGTTTGCTTATCTTATAAGAGATAACTTTTTTATAAAAAAGTTATCTCTTATTCCTTTTCATGAGGTTTCTGAGTCACTCGTGTCTGAGCAAAATTTTGTACATCGTCTACGCCGATAAAGTACATTTAAACATATATTACATAATTTTAGTGACGGATTAAGCATTTTGCCGCTCCTAGGCACCAACATCTAGTCGCTCCTAGATGGTTTCATTAATTTATAAATTTGAAATTAATTTATAAAAGGGAAAATGGATCAAGAAAATAGAAGATTTATATTCCCGCATTAACTGGTAAAAATATTCAATAATCCTTATAAGTAATATAAATGTAATACATTTTTAACTGTATATTTAGAATATCGTTTCTAATAAAATATGTTAACTGTAAAAACATTAGATTAACAAATTAAAAATTTATCAACTTTATGTTAAATTTTCTGTCTTGAAAATTTTTCCGCCCTCTCAAATTTACCGCCTTAGGCAAGTGCGTTGTTTGTCTATGCATTATTAATTCATTACTATATAGTTTTATCAATTATTACTACCATTTCACTTTTTAATCAATAATTATATACACTAAAAGACTGAAATTAAGTAATTATGATTAAAAATCCATCTCACTACAGTATTACCATCTCATTGCAATTCATTTAATAGAAATAATTTAATACAAATAATTTTAATAGAAGTAAAACGCGAATGATTCCATAGTGAATGAGGAATAAAAGTGATGAGAGAGAATAAGGGTTAATTATTGCAAAATTGCAAATAATATTATAAAAAATCGTTATATTATTTGATAGAAGACACTTTCTAGTTTGTATTTATGTTTCTAAAGTTTTATTTTTAGCTTATCTTTAAGAAATATTATTTGAAAGTAAAATTGTACATTAGTGACCTTTCTCTACGAAAAATTTTGACATTCTAGCAACTAACTTAAACGTCCTAATTATTTCGATGATCTAACAAATTTGTTTTCAAATCTGTATTTAGCTATATTTTTAGATACCTACTTTAGCAAAATCATTCTTTCCATGTGCGATTAAAATTAGAACAAAACAGGTTAATTTAAATAGATAGATAGATAGAGAGAAAGAGAGAGAGAGAGAGAGAGAGAGAGAGAAGTTAACAGAAATTTTGAAATTATATAAAAAAAAAAAAATTAAAAAAAGGATTACGTAGTGTATTTAATTAAACAAATACTATTGGTGCAATTATATATTTTTTAATAAAGAACTAAATATATTATAAGTAATTATTATTACTAATATTATAATATAATATTAGTATAATATATATAGTATAATATTAGTAATAACTATAAAAATGGAACTTCATAATTCATATATTTATGACTTATTTCTATACAAACTTAACTGAAAATAAATTCTCTAGATGCGAATAAAATTCTTACGATCTTCTTGTACAAATATCTTCTAACCGTAATTATTTTATCGTGTAATTATATAGTTAAAAATTCTAAACACTTCTCTTAGTGTAAGTCGCTAAATTAATTGCTCTTCTTGATTAATACAAACGTTCTTCTAATTCGTAGATAACGGTCCCTGTTTGGGATGGAGAGACGGGCCGAACAAACCATACCAATGGCTTCATTACAACGAGACGTTACTCAGGGCAAAGAATTTTGGTTCCGGCCTAGTGTCCCTGGGGCTGACCCCTGGTCAACAAACCTTAGTAGGCCTGTACAGTCAGAATTGTCCTGAGTGGATTCTCACCGAACAAGCGTGCTATTCGTACTCGCTCGTGGTGGTGCCATTGTATGATACCTTAGGCCCCGACGCCTGCGCGTTCATCATAAATCAGGCTGACATTAATCTGGTGGTATGTGAAGATGACCAAAAGTGCAATTTGCTCCTCGACAAAGCGCCGAGGTACGTGGTGGTCTCCTTTGAAACATGCACGGAGAAAACGTCTTTTAGCCACTATAATCAAATTAATTGCTTTGTCATTATTAATAATCATTATTAATATTATTAATATAATCATTAACATCATTGATAATCACTAATTTAGAAGTACTCTGCGCTTATCTCCACAAGATACTCTCTCTATTTGCTTATCTTTAAATAATTGATTTTTTACATGTTACACTGAGAAAAATCTTTAGTTGAATATAGATGATTTTGATTATATTAATTAGCATTCCGGTTTTCAATTAAAATTTAGTAGATTTAATCAGAAAATTTTTATTTGTTTATTTTCAACTATTCCAATTAATCCAACTATTTAAAAAATATTTTTCTCAGTTTTGCATGTTTGGCTTGTTTGTTATTTATTGTTTGTTATTTATTGTTTGAAAATTCAAGCAACATGCAAATATCCGACTATACTTAATTGGTACTCCTCTAAAAATTTCATTTTACATGACTGTCACAGTCCATCTACATCAATGTTATTGATTATTGATGGAGTCACGCGCTTAAGAATTGAATACTGCTTAATTTAGCACGTCGATAGAAAAGACTTATAATTTAATATACCAAAATATTGATTTCATAATAATATCGAATAATTTATATGTAAACGTTCTAAATTAGACAATAAGGTAACTTCTCTCTTAAGTGATTAGAAAAATCATCACAAAGAACTATTATGATAATAGTTCACAAAGAACTATTATCTAACACTTGTGAGTAATAATATTCATAAAACATGTCGCAAAATTTATTTTCAAAAATACATATGTTATTAGATCAATAATGCCTCTTTAAGAAGTATAGACAAGATGAAGGTCTGAAAAACGGGGGTTCTTCGGAATTTTTTTTAAGTATATAATAAAATCAGATAATTTTGTTTTATGGTATTTTTTATTCTATCAGTACTGAAGTACGTAAAAAAATTTTCTTTGTCTCGGATATTAGAATTAAGGTTGCTGTAATCTTGAACAGTTACTTTTGCCTCATTGACAATGAATCGACTACGCTTTGAAACAAAAAAATAAAAAGTTGTGATAGTAAAAAATGAATATAGCTATAGCCAGACATAAGGAAATTACAAAATCACAAAAAGTAACAAAATGACGGACATATGAATCTTTTTTTTAATTTGGCTTTTTTTTGTTACAAAAAAGTTGAATAAAATTGTGAAATTTTTATTAATTAAAAAAATGGCTATGTCCGGCGATAGAGATAAGTTTTTTGAAAAAAATGCAATTTACATCAAGTCAATTGATCGAGTAGATTTTTTGATTTGCTGTCAACTAGGTTGATAAACATGATTTTGAGAAAAACATTTTTGAAGTTTTACTTTCAGATTACTATATATATGTTAACTGCACAAATTTAAATTAAAACATTTAAGTTACTCTTATTCGGCAATCTCTGGCCATATAATAGTTCTGACCACATAATAATAATTCTTCCGTTTCTTCGATGCCAGAAGTAGTTCTAACGCATCGCCGTACAAAAACTACTCTACGAAAACTGCTATATTTCCGTCAATTTTGCGAAAAAAATCTCTTTAAAACTTGGCATATGTATTCTCGACTATCTACATTTATCTTTCAAAATATTACAAAATTAAGAAATCGATTTTTTTCAAAATTTTATTCCGTCTATACTCCTTAAATATTATAAGAGAGAAGAAATTTCATTTTTGACCAAAGTGGGTTTTGATACTTAGTACATAATATTTATATATGTGAATATACAATTATCAGTTCTATGGACTATGAGCCGATTTGATTTGTCGAATTTGAAATACAATAATAAATCATAAACTGAAATAATAATCTCACAATTAAATTAATTAATCTTCGATTTAATAATAAAGTCATTAGTATCTTAAAAACCTGTAAATACTTTATACCTGTAAGAACTTATTGCAAAAAAATATCATCTCAACCGGGATTCGTGAATCTGGATCTTTCGAATTTTGTGTAAGCGTCCTTCCAATTTGACCACCGATGCACGATATTAATCGCAATAACCAATGTACATATGTGGAAGAAATTCCACATACGTAAAAAGTTTTTTATGAATATGTATAAATGTGTGTAAACATATATAAATATTCATAAACACGTATAATATCATACATGAAATATATCTATACATGTTTATACATCTATCTTTCTCTGTAAAATTACTTTTTAATTTCTATTACTTTGTAATAGAAATAATAATAGTAATATGAAAACATAAAAAATAATTAAAGGGATCATTTTCGCATTGTTCGTTATAAAAAAAAAATTGTTTGAAAAAAAATTGCTCATACACAATTATGCATAATTTTATATATATAATTATACATAAGTAATTTTTTTACATTTTTCTTCAAATTTAATTTTTTCTAAAACAAATAGTGTGAAAATTATACTTTTAATTATTTTTAATATTTTCATATTACTATTATTATTTCTATTACACTAAAAAGTAATTTTACAGTAGAAAGAAGGATATATGAAACTATGAACATGTATTTTTCATATAAAATTATGTATGTGTGAATACTTATACATATATTTATTTACGTATGTTTATACATATTCATGCATGACAAATTTTTTACCGGGGAATATCTTTTTCAGGCGACATGCGATATTGAGACTAAAATAGACTAAAAAAATGTCTACTTCACTTATATTATATAATATTTCAAATGGTTTTAGTGAATATGAGGATCTGTTGTTTTTTTTTTAATAAATTTTTTTCACGCAACACGCGAGCCGGAAGCCAGATATAGTCTACATGTTCCGGGCGTCAGTTTTCTCGAAGAGAGAACGCTCTCAGGGCCGCTTTCGAAAAGAGCTTTAAAAGCGCGATGTTGAAAGTATTAATCTGTAACGCTGCCAAGAGCTTAGGCGATACGAAGCGGAGCGTTCTCGGCTGAGGAACCACGGACAGCGTTTTCCTCCGTCTGAACGATTCTCGATCTCAACAGATGTTTACGGAAGCTGGTGGTAGTGAAAGAGACGCGGCCGGCGACGAATCAACGAGCGAAAAACCGCGGCATCGAGCTATACAAGTTCGACGACATTGAACGCCTCGGCGCGCAGAGGAACCATCCGGAGCTGCCGCCGAACCCGTCCGATCTCTGCACGATTTGCTACACTTCTGGCACCACCGGCAATCCGAAGGGTGTAATGCTGACGCATCAGAATGTCATGGCGTCTAATTGCGCGGTGATAATGCAAATGGGTGATCACGGGATCACGTCCAAAGACATAATGATCAGCTTCCTCCCGTTGGCGCATATGCTGGAACGTTGCTGCGAGAACAGCATGTACATGATGGGTGGTTCCGTTGGATTCTACAGCGGTGACATCAAGAAGCTTCCCGAGGACATGAAAGCCCTCCGGCCTACCGTCATGCCGGCTGTGCCTAGACTGCTGAATCGTGTATATGACAAGGTGAGTTATGGAGATTCTCATTGACGATTCCTCTCAGTAAACACTAACGTATAACATCAATATTATAATTTTACACTCAACATCTAATAGCATCCCATACAGCACAGAAAGATTGCAGAAACATTGCAGAATGATTTCATTGAAACATTGCAATATTGCATGGTGGTTGCGAAACGTTGTTGTATCATTGTTTCGAAATGCCAACAATGTTAAGATGTCCGCTTTTTGTTATATTGCAACAAAACGTTCCAGCAATAGTGCAATGTAATGTATTTGGATAAATTTTTTACGAAGGCTCTAAAATGAAAATTATTTCTATACATATATCTCACTAATTTTAATTTTTCTACAAATCGCGTTTCTAGTGATATGTGCTTTTCAAAAACAATTTTTTATAAAACCATAAAATATTCCAATAAATATAATATTAATTCTGAAGGATAAATTTATTCGTAAGGATAAAGCATATATTTGTGTGCCTCGAACGAACTACAAATATTATCCACATTAATATAATAATACAGTCGCTTGGTAAGTTAATCATGGATTAAGTTAATCACAGTGATTCTTTTTAATTCGAAATCACTCCGAGTCAATTGAAATCTTTGAGTCAATTGATTAAAAAAATGACAGTATGAAATTTATCAATAAAGTTCGGGCGCTGATTTATTCTTGTTCACATTAGAGATAAATACATCCTCGATCACATAATTAATATTTCAATAAATCGTTTTCAGCAGTTTAATTGCCTATCATCTTATCCGATGCATTATTTATATCCAAACTCGATATTATACAATCTTTTGATTTCATATTTAAAATAAATATAAAACTTAGCTAATGAAATGGCTGTCAAATAATAGATTAATAAATTTTTTATTTAAATATAAAATGAATTATATTAATTATTATATTAATTATTATATATCATAAAAATGGCTGTTAAATTAAAAGACTGTACTATGTAAATATTGTAAAAATTTATATTTTTATATTATTATTATTGTAACAATTAAAGAATTACAGTTTTGCAATGTTTATGGAATATTATAAGCATATTACTGATATTTTACAGGCATATATTAATTTACATTTCTGTAATTCCTCTGCAATGTTACATTGTAATCTATAATATTGCAGCAATATTGCTTCAATCTTCTGTGTTGTATGGGATTTTTCATTGGCAGAGTTAGTACGTACTCAGTGCACATTAAAGCTATTGTACACTATTCTAATAAAAAAAGAGATATCTCAATTGATAAAATGCCCAATGTATATTTTATCAAATAGCACAATAAAATGTATTGAATATTTCGTGGTTTAATTCGTTTTTATATTTTTATTAAACGTATTATACATCTTTATATCGATTTGTGTACAACGGTTTTAAAATGCACTGAGTGTGCATTAGTTCTGCTAAAAATGTTATAAGTGTTACATACAACGTGTGTTATATTTATATTGTTGAGCTAAAATTCAATTAAATTTAAATTTAATTAAAACATTGATGTTACTGTTGGTGTTTATTAATTGAATAAAATTAATTGAATGAAATCTCGAGGGAAGAAAAGAAAGCGGAAAGCTTAAATTAAAATAATTTTTCATTTTTTAATCTATCTCATACATCTTATACATATACTCCTAAAATAAAAAAAAATAACACGTTCGCTAAAAAAGCGAAAGAAACGATTTTTTTCAAAATCGAGAAAAGGTATATAATTAGAATTTGATGACACATTTCATGTATTCCAAACAATCCATCTAAATTTTTGTGTTATCGTAAGATGAATATATTTAGTAATAGCATAAATATTATGTCAAAAATTAAATATAAAGAATAATACAAAACAAATAATAATACAAAAAATGAGATATTGACATAATTTATAGACAAATTGTGAAAGCCTATTTTTTCAATAATTTTATTTACTTATCTCAAATTAACATTTCGAAATACATTATTTTTATATTAATTAACTTATTTATAAATAGTTTTATTTTAATGTTTGAATATCAATTTAAAACGAAATGTTCAAATAACATAATTATATTATATTAAAACTCGGATATCTTAAAAATTAAACGCAAAAATTTTCATATGAACCGTTTTCAACAGAAAATATTTTTCATTATGTATCTCATTAATTTACACATTAATTTTTAAACTCTCTTACTGCTCTTAAATAAAAGAAAAAACAAAGCAAAAAGATACAAAAGAAACAGTTTTTCACAAAAATCAGGAAAAAATACAAGAATGGAATGTATATCGTTTGTTTTATGACTTTTATAAAGAAAACATCTATTCGCCATAAAGTATTTTTCCTCTGATGATCAAGTCCTAAAATCGCTTCACGTTTGAATCGTGTAATTACATTGCTGTTTATCATCGCGGTTTATTTCGAATGATTTATTGCTGTTGTCCGCATGCATTTTGTGATCTGTAATATTTTATTTTTAGTAAGTTCGCACTTACTCAGTTGGATTGCGAAATAAACCTGTCTCACATATATATAATACATATCTCAAGAATGTCGTTAATGAATCCATCCATCGTTAGATCGCAATAATAGGGTCTCTCAAAATGTTATTTACATAATATAACATTATAAATTTTAATCTCATATAAGCGGTAAATGCTGCAAGTTACATTCTAAATCTATCGTATATTGATTTTCCTGATTAGATAATCCATTACGCTTTCACGACCGATGACTGCGTATTTCGCCTATTTTTAAAATCAGGGAGTTGTAGGGTGTTACTACGTCAATCGTATTAAGTCCTCAATCTTTTTTTTCTTGACCTAAAATGGCTACGAACAATCGTTCTTTATATTACACGGTCGGGCAAAGTGTCAATAGTGTTATAAATCCCTATATAGAAAACGACACCTTCACAGGTGATGTTGTGGGCGTTTTCCTCTTCCAAGTATTTGTCTTTGAGCATTCGAATAAATAATTCGTATATATTTACGCTTGCGTAATTGGAATTATTTATATATATATATATTAATTATTTGTGATTCATTACACTGTCCGAATTTATACTTTTTTTCTAGATTATGAATAGGACAAGTGATTCTTATAGATTTTTGTTCACTGAAAACGAATCCGTAAATAAAATTGCTTTATCACGCCAGAGAAAATTGATGTTAAAGGTGCCAAAAATGACAATTTTGTGTTCTTTTGAAAAACATAATATGATAGAGGAATTTCCTTTATTTTCGTTTTTATTATCGTTTTTATATCGTATTTATTTTCGAATTCGTTTTTAGCGACAAAAAAATCCTATAAGAATCACTTAATTTCATTTCGTGGTTAAAAAAATCCGTGTCTGACTGTATTATTAATTCAAGTTTTTACAACGCAACGACAGCATTTCAACTTTGACAAATTTAAACACTGCTCTCGTAATATAAAACATATAAAACGCTGATGACGTACAGTACACATATATAACAGCATCAATTGTTTACAATGCCATTGCAATTAAGCGATATGCTTTATGCGTTTCTTCATAAGCTGGAAATTAAAAGTATCATTCGGGATTTCATTGTCATTGTGGCTCATATTCATTGATTATATAGTTCTTGATGTTTTTTAGTGTTTCTATATAGAAAGAATGTCTTTAATGAAATATTTATTAAAATTTTTTAGTTAGATATATAGATTTCAAAATAATTTTGTTTCAAATCCCATCAAAATAATTATCTAGGACGCTAATTGCTAAAATGTTAAAACTTTTTGCAGCATTCTCATCAACGCTTAAACGTTCTATATTATTAAATTCATAATTCAAATTATTTTCTCAATTTCAGTCACTTTTAATTATTTCTATAGGTCGCCACTGCTCCTACTAAATACATAGTTAATTTAATTAAAACAATGAAATGAAATAATTTAACTCAAAAATTAATTTAATTCAAAATTAGCTTATTATTTATTAAATATCAATATGAAAGTTTTTCTAAGTAAAACTAAACAATTCGATCATAGAAATAGATTGATGTGATTTTTTAATCACATATTTTGTATTAAAATAATACATTCGACCACACTTGAAAGTTAAAAATAACAAAATGTTATTTAACCTAAGGAATTAAATTTGATCCTTTAATATTTAACAGCGTATGTCTGCATAATTATTTTGTCCAACCAAATTATTTTTAAAAATGTATGTACTAAATTCTTAGATACTTTTTAAAACTTCTCTAGAACCGTTTTTTCTGTACATAAGAAATAATCTTAAGAAAACGTAATGTAGATTTTTTCTTACCTTTCAATTTCTTTTTTATTTGCATTAATAATCTTTGTGAAAAATAAAAAGATTTAATTTGTATCTTTTTTCCTCGAGAGCTCAAATACTACGGATATTCACCGTGAGTTAGGCATTCTCTGCATCACGAAAACGGAAATAGATGTGAAATTGATTCCGGACAATGTAACTCTGTTTAAATAGGGCAAGCGTTCGATCACGCGCGGAAGCAATAGGTCACAAGCGTGTTATTGAATTATGTTTTCATGTGTCTTTTGTTGCAATGATGCTCTCTCGTTAAATTCGAAGCTTTAAAAAGCATCCGAAATTTGGGGACGAAGCCAACAAGAATGATTACACGTTTTCAACGCGCACGTGCACGATGATGTGTGTAACAGGTGCGGCGGATAAGCATCGGTCGCTTATTATGCTGACTTTGCATAAAATTTGATAGACAAATCATGTAGAAATCTGTGCAATCGTCTCACTTTAACAGATAAGATGGATAATTCGTCCCATTTAACTCTGTTTCTTTTTGTTGACTGGAAAATATGCATGACGTATCTAAATCTATCGTACTTAAATTTATCATCGTATGCCGATAATCTGTTGACAGAATCCGTTGATCAAATTCAGCCGTTACTGTTCAAATAGACTTTTCTCTTTACCTTATAATAACTCGCTTAGATTACAAATGTTTTTTAATAAGACTCGTCTAAATATAATATCAAAATGCAACAATGCATTTTAATAACACGAAAGAATTACGCTCGTGAAAGAATCAGTGAAGAATATAAAAAAGCTCATCAGAGCCTACATCAGCTGTTCGGATGCACAGAAAACTCTTTATTTTCGTGTGAATATAAAACATATAAAATGAATAAAATAAACATTTTGATTCTACACTTTGAATCCTTATCAATATAAAATATAAATTGAAATTACATAACGCAAATTCCAAAATGGTTACAATTTAGTTTGTTCTTTATCCAAATGCCACATTAGTTATGAATATTCAAATGATTATCAAAAATATTAACTTATACAATAATAATATAAAAACTTACATAAGTAAAACTGAAGTCATGTACATTGCGTCAATAAGAATCACATTTTTTTATATTCTTCACTGATAGATTCTTTCGAGCCTCTTTATATATTTGTATATTTATTTAAAGAATATATACAGAAAATATCAAATACTGCTTATATAGCACATTTCATATTTTAATTCATTTTAATGAATTATAGTGTAACAGTAACTACCAAATTAGAAGCTACTAAAAATAAAATAACTAATAATAAACTAATAATAATAATAATAATATCTAATAAAATATGATTTTTAGTATTATATTATTAATTTTTCTATTTACTCATAAATTGCATTACTTTAATTATTGTATTATTTTATTTGTTATTTTTCTTATTATACCATATTTGAAGAGATATTTCGTATTATATTTTATATTATATATATATAATATTGCGTATTTTGAATATTATTATTTGATGAATAACGTAGATCTTGCGAATAGCATGGACCATTTAATGGTGAGTTTTATCCTCACTCACTTGACGTACGCAGGTGCAAGCCGAACTGCAAAACTCGTTTCTGAAGAGGATGATCTTCAATATGGGCATGCGAGCAAAGGAGACGGAAGTCAAGAAGAGCATTGTGAGGATGAACAGCATATGGGACAAGATTGTATTCAAAAAGATCCAGGAGTCGATGGGTGGCAAGCTGAGGCTGATGCTCGTAGGTTCAGCGCCACTGGCGGGTAATGTCCTCACGTTCACCAGATGCGCCCTTGGCTGCGTCGTGGTCGAAGGCTACGGTCAGACAGAATGCACCGCGCCGATAACGCTCACCATCCAGGTTTGTATATTAGTAATTAATTCTTGAAACTGTACTCGCAATTTTACGGACACAAATATTAATTTCCTTGTATCAGCGCTTACGGACCTCTCACGAAGTGATTGTCACTTAATGGGAAAGCACTTTCTGAGTGCTTGACAGGCGCTATTGTGTTGTGAGATTTATAGAATGAAATATGTAAAAAGGAAGAGAGGAACACACGAGAAATACACAGAACATTCATGTAGGCAAATATATAAAGGTCTAAAATACACAAACATTCACATTGCAATACGGAACCCCATACTGTTCAATTAATCGACTGAAAAGCTTCGTGGAATCCATGTAGCACAGCTTGCAAAGCGCTCAGAAAACATTTATAGCACAACTTTGCAGGCGCTACTGTGTTACGTGGATTCCATTGCTCGATTCTATAAAATTCTTTAAAAATTATAGATGCAGATTTAGCACCACGTGGTGTCTCATAATTTTCACTGTATTGATGTTAATATCAATCCTTTACGCGTATCAGTAGCCGCCCAAGCTATGCAAAAACCGCTAGACGGCTTTGTCCGCAAAAGATTAATTACCAACATGATGTTGGATTTAACATGATGAGTTTTAAATCTATACCATGATGTAATGATGTTAATATAATATACACCGCTCATTAATTTCAGTTCATTCCCAAATTTGTTGAGTTCTCAGTAAAGGATGAACGTGATACATATGTTTTATACAGAATGAGTCCACCTGTTGTTATAAATACTTTCAGCGCTTGCATGCACTTTATATTTATTTATATAAAAATCCTGGAATATTGTAGTTTTGAAGAAACAGAACTAACAGCTGGATAACATCTGATTCTTGGAAATAAATAAAATAGACACGCAAAGTCACGTTATGAAGGGTGCTTTCCATTTGATGACACAAAAAAAAAGATGTCGTCTATCTTTGTCATTCTCTGAATGTCAAAGAAGATAGAATGACACTTGTGTCGACTTGTGTCATCAAATGGAAAGCACTCCATAATATCAGATATGTGCCCTGTTTTAAAACTGATTCGTTATATCACATACATTATATCGCTTATTAATACACTATTGAATTGTCGATTTTTCGGAAAATAATGAACAAAAGAAGCTCGTTTGTGATGAATATGGATTTATATAAACAAATAAATATATTTGTACCCATACACATTGTTTATAAATGTGATGAATATGGATTTATACAGGGTGTCCCAAAATAATCGCCAAATATTTCATGGACAGATAGAGCGGACTAAACTGAGTCGAAAAGTCCGCTACCATTTTGCAATTTTCGCAATAATTAACAAGATATTAATTACTAAAAATTGTCGAAAATTGGTTTTCAATTTTTCAATTTTTTCAAATACTATCAACTTTACAGAAAAATTGCAAGAGACAAAAATTATTTATTTTCTTCTCATGGAGTTCTAAGAATTCTTTCAGAATTTTTTATCAATTTTTTAATACTGCATTTTTTTATTTTTACCAACATAAAAAAGTACAGTATTAAAAAATTTTGAAAAAATTCTGAAAAAATTTTTAGAGTTCTATGAGAAGAAAATAAACAATTTTTACCTCTTGCAATTTTTTTGCAAAGTTGAGTACTTGAGTGATAGTATTTGAGTAAAAAAAAATTATTAAAAACCGACAATTTTTCGACAATTTTTAAGTAATTAATATCTCGTAAGTAATTAAATTAAGTAATTAATATATCGTAAACTATTACGAAAATTGCAAAATGAGAGGACTTTTCGACTCAATTTAGTCCGCTCTACTTGTCTATGAAATATTTGGCAATTATTTTGAGACATCCTGTATAAGCAAATAAACATGTTTTGTATTTATACACATTGTTTACAAATGTGCAAAATACACGTGTTACGTTTCATCCTTTTCAAAGAAATCAATGATCTGGAGTTGTATTGAAATTGAGTAGTGTAACTAAGATTTTTATAATATGAATATTCGCATCCGTTTTTATTCTTTTTCTCATTCTCTTATTCCTTTCCTCAATTCCTTGCTTTCTCTCTCCACTCCGCCGCTAAACTAAGAAAATTGAAGAGAAAAGAGAGAAGATTGAAGAGAGAACAAAGAGTGAAGAAAGAACGAAAATTAGCGGATGCGAATACCTATATTACATCGCTCTAGTGTAACTAGGGGTTATAAATCCTCATTATATTGATTTTAATATTAATACGATTATTAACATTAATACGAAGAGAATTATATGTATAAACTGCACATAATGTTAAATCTACTGTATTTTTTTAGAGTGCATGAAATTTTCAAGTCGATTACTCGGATAATATGGGATATCGCAAGATCGCAACGCGAGTCTTTGGCTGTCGTCAATGTCTCGCTACAAACGCTTTGAAGCATTTGATGGACCAATTAATTAGAAGAAAGAATTTTATAACCTAACCAATTAAAAAACGCTTCAAAGCGTTTACAGCATCGCGTTGACCATACCCTTTGTGTATTTTACGTTCTTATATTTTCTGCCCTTTCGTTCTATATTCTTCGCGTTCCTTTCTCTCCATTTTACATATATTATATCCCAGAATTCACGTGAATTCGTTAATACCAAATTCCTAAAATCATTTCAAGATGAAAATCCTAATAAAATATCGAAGTTATAATAATTAGATGAGAAAGATTTAAAATTAGCCGATTGAACTGTCCAGAATTTGCGCGCTCAACCATGACACATTGTACAATAGTGAAGATGTTTTTAAACATCAATTCCATTTTCTTCTATTCTTCTGAATTATCTTTACTACATGTACATACAATGTGCGATAAGCGTGCAAATTTCGGACAATTTAATTTGATAATTTTTTAATTTTTCTTATTTAAAAATTATCGTAGCCCCGACTTTTGGATATTAGGATTTTTGTCTTGAAATGAATTCAGCTATTAATCTGCTATTAATAGGTGTCAAACAAGATCTGAATACTCTGTATATATATATTTATTATATATATATAATATTATATATATAATATTTATTTTTTAAATCTGTTTAATAATTATGTACGTCATCTCTGAGACGAGTTACATATTTTCTAATCTATTTTATTCTATTTGTTTGGTTCTTTCTAAATCTGAACCTTCTCCAACTGAGATACAATTGTAAGCTTTCTTTTTATGCTTCGGAGGAAAAATGGAACAAGGGACGTTTGGTGATTGACATGCGTCTATAAGACCGTTAACGTTCTACGCGGAAATGTTTAAAGATGATACGTAAACGTAGATACGTGTGCACGTTGTAAAGACCTTTCGATCGCGTATAAAAGACACCAGAGCGATTATACAAACGACGGTCAGTAGATATGCTTGGCGAATACATTTTTTATGAAACTGTCAAGCTCGAGCAAGCTTTAAGTTTTACGTTCTTAAAACTTTTATACAAATGTTTTGCATGCCGTATCTAATTTCACTAGATTTCTGACTTTAAAACTTAAAATGGATTTTATCATTTTATCGCAGTTATCGTAGTACTTGATTAACATTAAAATACAAGAATCCCAATTTTAATCTCTATACTGAAAAAAATCACGTCACAAAGTTACATAATAAAATCATATAATTAAGACAAGTAAATCTCGTATCAAACAATTGTTTCAAATCAATACATGATTTTTTAAATTACATAATTTGAAAAGTTATATATTTTTTTCTTCTATTTTTATCATTTAATCCTTTAAAATTCGATAACTATAAAATCACATGATGGATGAAATTATCTCAAATATATGATTTTTTAAATTACGTGATTGTAAAATATCACATACTGATTTGGAACAATCCGTTACGTGATATGTATTCAATGAGGTGGTCTTTTATTGCGAGACATGTCGTGACATATCGATTGTCCTTGACAGAAATATTTATGCGTTTGATACCATTGATTATAATCATAACTATAAAAATATTAAGAAAATAGAAGGGCAAAATTAGAATCTATTTTAAATATCGAGTATTTAAAATTGCCCTCCTATTTTCCTAATATTTTTGTTAGTCTTCAAGAGAGTCTTTTAATTTAATTGTATTTTTTATAACTATAAAATAATTTATTGAACTATATATATATATATATATATA
>Ga0157364_1000237_pt1 | contig 31762 bp, 15 predicted proteins | sample AttsexASBM2_FD_111476 | JGI IMG/M metagenome (GOLD analysis project Ga0157364, IMG submission 111476) | Fungus gardens microbial communities from leaf cutter ant in Ribeirão Preto, State of São Paulo, Brazil - Atta sexdens ASBM2 | ecosystem: Host-associated > Fungi > Mycelium > Unclassified ...
AAAAAAATTTCTTAAATATTTTATATGGTTTTTTAATCAAAATATATTAAAAAATGGTTTATATATAATTGGAAAAAAGAGAGAGGAGAGCGTTATAATTTAACTTTGTCTTTTCTCGTGTTACTTTTTCGAGTTCGTCCTCTAAATAAATCATAATTAATTGGCTGTTATCCGTTTAATTTAAATCTGTTATTATTTGTGTACCCGATGTAAACATTAATTAAACATATATATCGGTTGTATAATGTAATACAAATTAATTCTTTAGTTCCTTTGCGTATATTTGCATTTGCGATCCGAGCTATCTGACGATACAAATCAAACCAGTTGAAATTCCAGTTGCAAATGTCGTACCGACTATCACATGAACGCGCAAAGGTCGACCAGTATTTATTTCTTTTCCAATCGGCGACAAATATTTCATTTAAATATATCTGAAAAATTTAGCCTTGTAAATTTAATATATCCAGATCAACGACCGCGTCCACTTCTCGTATTATTATTAAAATATGTGCTATAATTGATGTAAGAATATTCCTTTTCAACGTTAAAAGTCCTTCAAAAGTGTTATCGATTTTTCGACGACAAAACTGAAGCTATTAGCTTATACTTGAAAAGGATTATATCGAGAATGCAGTTGGATGCATCGTGGATTTTTTTTTTTTTTTCGAAAAGTGCCGATAAAAGTAACGCAATGGTAAAACTCTTCATCGAATTTGCACGATGTAAAACGAGAGTGCAGTAAAAATGCGTCGCAGTGTTTTTTATGTGAACTGAAAAACAATTCTATATATTTTAAGTTTTATCCCAGAAAGTATCCAATATATTCCTGAGAAAACGCAACCGGTGCCGACCAGATGGGAAGTGATGTATACTTATTATGGCAGAAACGTTCTCAAAGAGATCCGTCGCAGCTAAGGTGAATATTATCACAATTCATTAACTATAGTTAACGATATATTTAGATTGATATTGATATTGATTATAAGACGGAAAAATATAATAATCATATCAATACTTTATCTATTTCTTTCCATTGTCTTATTTATAGGACAGCATTTAAAAAATTTTCTTTTCCACATGTATATATAAAAAAATTGAAAAGATGCTTTATATAAAGTACTCATATACAGAAAAAAATTAAAAATCCTATGAATAAGACAATGTAAAGAGAAGTGGATTAATAATAAAGAGATAAGAAATCGTTTAATTTAATCATCACAACGATTTAATCATCATAACAAATCAATTTATTTACATGTATCTATCTTAATTCGATAATCGTACCATTTCTAAGATCAACCGTGCGACAACAAAGCATGTGTGAAACGCCTATATGCTCTTTGTTTCGTGTTTCTTGTTATTTACTTTTTGCTTTTTTTCTCTGTTTTATCAACAAATATTTGTATTTTTTGCTACGTATTTCTTGTTTCTTTCAAAGTTCGTTAATTTTTATTTCGGACGATATAGAACAAAAAAACCGGATAAGAAGCAAAAAGACATGATGTAAAAAAATAACAAAAGGTAAGAAATAAGAAACAAAAAGCACATTGTAAAACAGGTTTAAAGATCGTGGAAAAGTATCACTATCCTCCCGTGTAGGCCACGAAATCTCGTAAATATGGCATTGACGTACGAGAGGCTTTTAGCTGACTACAGTTATTCGTCCGAGAGATCTTTTAAGCGCAAGTCAGACGGGGTATATAATTTTCATGTACGACTCTCTCTTCCTCTTCTTCCTTTTCTTCTCTTTCCCGACAGGCGGCTAAGCGAGTAAGCGCAACGGCCGTGACACGCACGCGGCCGCACGCGTTTCGCACGGAATCTCGCGCGTGTGCAATGTGTGTCTCATACGCACTCATCTCGCCTTGTCTCGTTTTCTTCCGTACCGGGGAGGGGAGGGGGGGAGGGGGTACGAGTGTGCGCATGCTGTAAGAAATTTTTCTTCGCGCTTCCTTACGATCGCATCTTCCTCCTCTCGAGGAAGTGAACGGATATAAATCTCTCCCTTCGCGTATCTCGCCTCGTTCCTCTGTTTACGAAACTACGTTACGCTACGGAACGATCTCGTATACCTTGAACACTCGAACAATCGCTAAGAAGTTAGAACAAGTGCCAGAATGTAACATTCGAGCAGAAGAAAGATTGCACAGCCTCGTACGGTAAAGTATACGGATCCCGAAGCGAATTGATGCGTTGATTTTGAATACGTTAGCATTGTGTTTGTGACGGCTGCATCGGGAACGCAATATTTATTAATTTAATGAACGACCATGCGTTCAAGTATCACACAATAGAAATAGTACGCTATATATCGAATATAACGTGATTTATTAATTTGAAAGTGCTTCAATTTTACGAGTTCAAAATTTTTACTTGATTGGCACGTTCGCAAGTGAATAAATAAATAATGGACCGTTGACAACATCCCGCGTGTCTATTCGTGTACCAAATTTTTCGTGCTCTACCGCGACTCGTGCTCTCTGATACGCCCCATTATGTTTTCATTCCGCTTTGAAATGTTCTTATTTCGTCTTTTTGTCGTTATTCTGCAACGCGCGGCGTCAATCCTATTAAAACGCGAAACACGGAAAGGCAATTTCGATCGCGATAAAGTAAAAACGTTTTCGTTTGTGAAACAATCTTGCTATCAGGGTACTTTATCAGTGTACTCTATCAGCATCCCAAGTATCTATCGTTTCCGTTCGATAAACTCGGCTGAGATTAATTTACATTCAACGGATTTACTAATCTCGTAGTTATTATAAATTGCGTTTTAAATTGTCCCGAGGTACGCGCGATTGTTCCCGTCATACACTCGATACACTGACAGCACATTGTATTCGTACAATGCTGGTGTAATTTAAAACTTCTCGACGCGCATAGTCGATGGTAAAAGCCGGATAGCGGCGCGTTCACCCACTCGAATAACAAATATTCGGTTCTTTCTGTTCTACGTTTTAACCATTGTTAAAATCTCTGGGTTGTTTTACCGGTCTGCTTGACTTCAATTTTCTCGTTTCAAAGAAATTAAACAACCTTGTACGAACGTAATAAATGATTACATCAGTATTATTATTACTATTCTCGTTATATATCATTTTTTTAATTTTCGAGATTATAAGCATCGGTTTTTGCACCCGCAATAATATTTTCGAAAGAAAGATAATTTTAGAACTGTGTAAGAATCGATAAACTTCTCGCAATTGTCAGAATTCTTCAGGAGATTAAACAGTGAATTATCTTGATAAACGTCATCTGATTCAAGATTTAGCATTCTGGTTTCTAAAATAACCGATCTAATTATTGGGACATGTTCTAATCGAGAGTCATCGATTTTCAATACTGTCGACTCTTATACGCGATGATTCGATTCCCATTCTGATGGCATTCTGAATCATTTAAATGCTGCACACGTTTTACGCAACGTCCTTTCTATCCTGCGTCGGTATTCTCCGTCACGACTCTCGTGACGGAGCGCACGAAAATGTCAACAGTTACAACGTGACTACGCTTGGTAAGCGCGGCGAACTATGCAGACTTGCGCGCGGATGCAATTTCGTTCGCGATAACGTAACGAATATCCCATTATCGCCAGAAACTGACACTCACCTCACTCGGTCCTTTCCGGTGGGATAAGCTCGAATCTAATCGGAGCTCGCGAAGCTTCCGCAGAGAGACAAAGCTGTTTAATATCGATATCATCAGATAAGAGCATATTTCTTGCGATTGACTATGAGTAATTATGACAGAATGCAATTGTAATTGCGATATAATTGTAATATAATTAAGGCTTTAAAACTGCCTTTACACAAAAAAATAAGAAAAGTACAGAAAATAATCAGTTGAGTAATTAAGAAATTTAATATTTAATTATTTAAATATTTTTTTTCATAATAAAAGCCGATTCCGTCTTACGTCGTGCTTAGATATTTATTTTTACAGATAGCCGTACATTTTGATAGACTTTCTCGAAATCGCCTGCGGATCGACATCTCCGGGGCGTGAAAGTATTCGGATTAGACCGCACGAGAACGACAGTGTATCTATACGATAGTGACACAATATGCTTCTGGCCTCTGGCATGCGATATTAATCGAATCTCTCAACTTCCGCATAATTTTGCGAAATTCAACGATCGGTGAAAGTATTCTTTGCCATATACGATATACTTCTTACGTAAATGGATTTACTGTTGAACATGAGTGACCCGTTCGCAATAAAATAGACGAATAAAAAGGTTACGATAGCAATTTCAGCATCCGTTTAAAGAATCAGCAGATGCGAAATTCTGTTACTCAACGACGCAAGTAATAAATCGATTTAATGTTTTTCCAATCTATATTATAGACTTTGTACCGATAAAATATATTCATTAAAAATAGAAAAAATATTTGTCTTATTTTAAGAAAAGATATTTCTAATGAAAATAAGCATTCTAGTTTTTAAAGGATAAAAAATTGGAACTGAAGTAATATTAAAAAATATATTGATAACTAACTATCATCACAAAACTTACTGTTATTGGCTGGTATTAGTATTGATCGATATTAGCAATGCAATATATGTATAATATTTAAATATGAAAGATTACAATTGATTATAATTGTTCAATGAAAGAATAACAACTATGTCGGTTTCCGCGGTTTGGCGCGATTCTTTAACAAAAGTAGAACAATCGTGATTCTTCAACGAGAGTGTACTTGGTATTCGGCAAAATTAGGTATTCTATGATGAAAATTCTGTCACAATAAACTTGTTAGTCCGCACGTATGCCGCAATTTCGTTGGTGGATGATGAGACATGAGAAGAGTTGCGATTGTTTCCGTCCAACATTCTAAATACTGGCGTATGAGATATCGTGCAATTAATGAAATATGTATACATATTACAAAGAAGAACAAACAAAAATTATTAAAGAATCTGCGAAGAAAAATAATTGACAATAATTGAAGAAGTCGTGGCATAAAAGAACAATGTTGAAAATCTCCTTTTAGAATAAAAAGAGAGAAATGAGATTTTTTTATTTATACATATACGCGATCATTATTATCAATTCATTAATTTAATTTTAAAAAGTCTACCGAAGAGGAAAATAATCCCGGTTTTACGTATCAGAACAGGTGCGCCGCAGAATGGATGACTGGTGTCATTGCGTCATTTGGATGATACTTACGTGCGACGCGAACGAGAGAAGCGCATAGCTCAAGTGGGATATAAGCGATCGAATAAAATAACCGATGTGTTTCGCCACCGTGAAATATATCGTGGATTTATAGTGCCGTAATAATCGTAGCGATTCCTCGCTGGCGGCAGCGCGCCATGTGCGGCTGCGAGCGTCGTAGAGAAACGAGCTTTTCCATTCTTCGATTGTCGTGATCGTTCAATCGATTCGTTTTAACGCTCGTTTTAATGCCTGCGAGATATTAACACGGTCGATTGCTTGCGCTGGTGGAAATGCGGTAATTGCGGAACAGCATGATGCTTGTGCGGCGCAGCGGAATGAGTTTTTATCATAAAACTAGGCGATGATAAAAGAAATTATAGACACACAAGGTAACGCGCCTTAATATACATATACCTATATAGAAAAAATATATTAAGATAAAAAAATTTAATCGTAAATTTAAAAACAACATTTTTCAAATTTACAAATTACTTCCTTTTCTCGAATTATAATATTTAATAATTATAAAATTATATTTATATGAATTAATTATTACATAATTATTTTATGTTATTATATAAAATTATTATGTAATTTATATAATTTGTAACATTATTATTATTAATATTATATGTAACAAATACATATTATAATGAATTTACATAATAAATTTTTATTTTAATAACATTTTCATATAAAATAATTTTATAATCATGCGAAGATAATATTTCTTTTGAATATACTAGAATGATTTCATATCTCTGCTTTCTAATACTGATCTAAGAATAATTGGGGAAAAGAGATAATTTTACGTTTTGTATTCATAATAATAATAGCTATTCCATCCCTATAGTTTTATAAACCATATCCATCCCCTATAGAATTCTCTCTCAGTGAGTATTCCAGTCGCCCTTCTGCGCAGTGGCATAATAATTCAGGAAAATCCCAGCGATTCCGGGAGGAGATCCTCCCAGAGACAAGTTCGATGAAACACAACAATGAGAATCATCCGGGAGGATTAAAACTTGGATTATATTGCGGTACGAATCTACCGATCAAAATACTTCCAGCTCGAAAAAATTCACCAGCACAGAAATCACAGCGAAATTATAAATTAAACGCATTGTATTTCGACGTTTTAATTCATAAGTTTCTTTTCATCAAAACTTTTCCGCTGTTACGTATTAATTCATTTCTGAAACTTTATCAAATTAAACTGTCTTTCATTATTTATAAATATTTCGCTCCAATATTTTTGTTGTGGATTATGAAAAAGAAATATATGGTCGCATTCTGTAAGGACATAATTGCGTTAGGTGTCGTTATTTAGTACGTCCCACCCCTGGTGCTTTTATTTATCGTCGTGTTTGGAGGGTCGCTATTTTTATCGGCCATATAATCGGCGAGACACGTTTGACCAAGCGAGAGATATCCTTATACCGGAAATACAAGTCTTTCGATCTTATTTTATAAAAAGTTATTTTTTCAGTTTAGCTTCTTAGTACTAAAAAAATATTATAAAAACGAACAAACCACACTAATTAAACTAATTCGTAATAGTCAAATCACTGCTATCAATCAAATATATTTTTAAATTACGTTTGTAATATAGCTTTTCTACGACAAAAAAAAGGAAAGGAAACTACTCGATAAAAATTTTCTAGGTAAGTTTGAGTCGAGAGACAAGCAGTTGCCTCTCGATTGAGGGAAGAAACGAAATTTTTCAAATTTCGTTTCGGCGCGTGAGGGCAGGGGTGATCGCCAGCCAAATTGACTATTGAAAGGAAATGGCGAGTCTGGGGGAGTCGCGTTCCGGTGTACGGATGTCCTCGAAACGGAAAAAGGAAATTAAATTCTTGTCGTAGGCCAGGTCTGCCTTTATTGTTTTCCAACGGTGTGTGCGTAGCGGTATAGTTTTCCTACTATGTGATGTCACCGTCTGGCAGCCACCCACCGGGTTAGGTGGGTTGCGACCCTTCAAAGCACAGTTGCATTGACGATCTGATAATTATTTCTCGAGCGTACAATAAGTATATCGAAAAGAGCATGAAAATAAATATATTAAGCATGTGAGAGTAATAGCCATTTGTTTGTGAAAATATTTGATTACAGTGGTACAAAATGTGCATTTCTCAGAAAGGATTTTAAACTTTATTTGTATTGCTTTTGTAAAAAAGAAGTGAAATTCTTAAATCATTAGCTATAACGTGACCGTTATTTAAATTTCTAAAATCTTTTGAAAGTAGAATCTATATACATCCGAAAAATCTTTTCTTTTGCATTGCTTCTAACACCGAGTTCTTTCTGTCACAGTACATGGGTTCGTTTCCTGTGGCGATTCCCGACATTCCCAGCCGCGCGGAATTTGTGCGCTCCCAATTGGAGATCCTTAGGGTAAGTGCTTTCCCTTGATTCTGTTGTGTACTGAAAACTATTTCTAATTTAGCATCCCTTTCTTAAGAGAATATGATTGTTATACGCAAGAAATGACAAATTATGCCTGCGAAGTAACATTGTTTTCCTTCCGGGGGACGGCAAAGCCTGCTTCTTCCGGTAATGCGTGGCAAGACGAATTATTCTAGCACGCCTCTTCGCATAATAAGAAGCAATAAGATTCTAGGATAATAGCGTGGCATATACCAGCGGTCCCATTTTCACCCTGTTTGTTTTCCCGTTTTGCATGCATGATGAATTCACCAGTTTTATATTCAAATAGTCGCGCGATCTCGACATTATGTAGATGTGTGTATACGAGATGAGATAAAACTATAGATTTTCCCTCACAATCTCTTAAGATATTTAGATGGTACTTAAAAAAAAAAAATCGTTACCTTCGATCTGTTATGTTTTACAAATCATGCTTGATGTATAATGTAATATCGTAAATAACGACGCATACATAATGATGCCTGGATTGATGGGAGCTTATTTCCCGTCCTAATGCTTGACATCAATTGCAATCAACAGCAAATACATTTCGTAATTAGCCCGAATAGATGAGTACCATATGGCAAAGGAATCAAAACGGTTCTCATGTTTGAGGGGATTATTATTCTAAAGCTGCGCTATTACTGTATAAATCTAATAATGACCGTACCTGAATGGATCAGCAGAATTTCGGCTTTGAGTTTCATCGGAGTTGGATATTTGTCTACAAGCGAGAATAACTCGCCAGGAAGTTCCTACTTAATCTCCAATGTATGTGTGCGAAGATATTCGTGAGCAGCCGTTTATAAGAACGCACGCTGTTACTTTTCCCGTGATACTACTTCATTAAAGTGTACGTACGCCGTGACCGTTTTCATCAATTTTACTTGAATAGTTGCCAACGAATAAAGTTAGATTCATTGGCTTACTTGTCACATCTTTCCTTTTTCCTACGAATGACAGAGATGTAAACTATCATGAAGTAATTAACTGTACTGGTATCTATGTTATATTAAATTCCAATTATAACTTTATTGGAAATTTGAGTGGAAAGATAAGAGAGCAGACACATTGTATTGACACGCTTAATTGTTAATTAGTCGACTTCAATATAGACATAAGTAGATTATTGTGAGAGAATTCTAATACCCGAGTATTAGATAGTGTATTATATTGGTACCTGAGTATATATCTAGATAGTATATTAGAAGTATATTATGTTTCCTGCTAATTAAGATTATTTTAATTAATGTATCTAACCACATATTCTTGAAAGGATATATGCTTTAAAAGTAAAAATTTTAAAGAAACAAGAGAGTTTAAATTGTTGAATGAATTATTATTTAATTAATCATTTAAAATGTCACTTACTACACAGAAATCTTTACAAATGAAATCGAATATCTTTATGAGGCACTGCCAGTAGTTTAGTGCAAAATTTAAAAAAATAAAACAATAATTAGATTTCCGACTTATTTTACATATAAAAATTTATTTATGTTCTTTCTATAATAATTGACTTCTTTTTATTTATAAATAAAATTGTAGATTTGTGTAACGAAATCAAAGGATATGAGCAATCTCCAACGTAATGAGTCGTGAATTCGACAAGTCACTTGCCTCTCCGTGTTCAGTGATCGTTCCCACTCAATGCGCACTTTCGCAAATCGTCCCTATTGTTATACTCCATCGTAGAAGATCAGACTTTCAAAGAAGCGTTTAGTGTAACACGCCGTAAATGCACGTATATCTCGTCTCATCCCTGCATTTATATTTATACGGCCGCTGTAAATGAGGCGAAAATCACGCTCGGTTGGTTAAGAAACGCTTCAACGGTCGCCTACTTATGCCAGTAGGGTGTCGGTATCTCCATGTTTTGTGATACAATCGTTAGCAACATGTAAGATATGAAATTTTATTAATGCAACTAATCCAGCATGTATTCTTCTTTTTATTGAATTTGAACAAGGTTTGTTATTCCAAGAAAATACTCCAACTTATAAGATTAAATTACATTTTTCACAGACATATTTTTTCTCTTTATATGCAAGCTGTTTGTTTTTATATTTATTTTATGCGATCAAAATTTTATTAAATCGTTTAAATTATTGATGTATTTTAATAACTATTTTAATAACTATACATTTATATTTACTTGTTGACTGCATTTATATTTATTTGTTAATTGAGAGAAATTAATTTGATGTGATAATTGATTTATAAATTTTATTTGTACAAATAATGCATTATTTAATATATTTAAGCTTTTCATAGTATTTAACTTTTCTCAAATTAGAAAATATTTAATTTAAACGAAACCAGCAGTTTGTATCGATCTTTATAATGAAGATTTATTAAAAAATTTATACACCGTCGATATCAACTATTTTTATACACCACGTGAATAATTAATGTCTGTAATGCCCGTATTAGCATAAGAGCCCGTAACAGAGTTTCGTTTAGCTGAGTTTAATGCTAATCTGTCTACTCTATAGAATGGATAGATATGTCTATAAAGAAATGAGAAATCAAGAAATGTGATCAAATTATCGGACGTGCGATTCTCTATTCTGACTTTTTATTAGTCATAAAAATTTGAGAGTAATAAAATATTACACGATCATCGCAAATAAATCTTTTAACTTAAAATGATAAGAGAAGAGAGATATATTGTTTCTTTTTTGCTGTACTTTTGAAGTTGGAAAAGCAATAAAGTACATGAAATTATAATATACTTTGAAATTTAATGCGAGGTATTCATAAAATTTAAAGCAAATTAATTTTGCTTTTATATTCTATATTTTAAACTTACACGAATATTTAAATATTAAAATCTTTTCTCGTTATTTTAAAGAATCTAATCGTCACGATTATTTTTTTTTTTTTAATTTGGTATGTCTAAATCGATAGTAAACTAAAACGAGTTTATCGTGAGTTATCTCGTGAGTTTTTATCGTATTTCGGTTTCCTGCTCAAAGGACATTTTTTCGCAGCAAAACGAAAATTCACAGTGGAAGCTACTCAAAGGGGCTTGCGAAAGGCCTTTACCTCGAATTTAAATTGAAACAAAATCATTCAATGGCATTTCTCTCGGGAGTTTAACAAAAAAAAATGGCAGTGCGAATGAACAGAAATTTATTTGACAAAGTTAGAACATTCACGTAGACAATTTCGTTCTCTTTAACAAATACGAATTTCAAGTGTCGCAGAATGAATAAGCTGTCAAAGCCATCTGCTTTAATTGCCAATTATATGAGGTGTCAAACAGTGGTCCGATTTTTTTCGCGAGATATCCAGCTGGGGCACATTGTACTGGTATGGTCAGTTAACGGAAATGTGTCGTACCAAAAAATTGTTTCACCTGAAATAGCTCTTTCAAAGTTACGCACGAATTTTTAAATATCCATTATTGTTTCACTAAACATTCGTTAAACATCGCGTTACAAATTAAAATATCGTACAATATTTTGCCAAAATGTTCTCAATTTATATATGTTTTTTCTATTGTATTACATTTATTCAACATAAATATACTATGCTATTTTTTCTATTAATTAATTAATTGTTAATATTTTTATACATTAATTGTCAAATATTTCTTTATATTATACTTACTAGTTATTAAATACTATTAACTTTGCGTTAGTGTATAAGATGAGGACCAAAGAAATCGCGGCTGCGCTATTAAAATTCAAAATCAAATCGATGAGCCATCGTGGAATGTAATTTAATCGGGAAAAATCCAATAAACGCATTCTACAGCGGCATGATGTATTGGCATACCATCGGTTTCTTTTTCTCAGGTTTCTGTCTTGCCAAGTTATTAAAGCTATGACAAAGGCAGTCGTGTCAAAGAAATACGATCTTGAGGTATGCATCTGAAAATACCTGTGACAGCAAACAAATCGGAAATCATTTCTACAAAACTAAGAACACAACGTTAGAGTTTAAACTGAATTTAACTTAAGTTCTTTAAAACCATTCAAATCGATTGATCTAATTATGATTCACTAAGATTATGTATTTCCTATGATGATACCAGTATTAAACATCAATAGTAATTTAATTATTCGAATGCATTTAAAACTCATAGATTTGTAAACGTCTAAAATCGCCAAAATGGTCTTTTTCCTCGTTGCACACGTATAGAATATAATTTTGTCATCGTGCATTAGCGAGCCGAGGATAAATAAAATGAATATACGCAAATACAAATTTGTCACGGTGGTCAATGACGTAGAAGCGTCACTTTCGTTTCGTAGATCACGACAAATGGGATAGTTTGTCACGAAGGAGGGTATCTTGCTACCCTTGATACGTTGACCACCCTATAGACACAGCGACAGCGGAAGGTACTGAAACGCATGAGAACACGTACAGGGTATATCACAATACGTGTAGGTATCCATATTGATTTCGGGGATGCGTAGCCGCCGACCTCTTTCACTGGCTCTTTCTCTCTTTCTGGTATTTCGGGACGCGAACTCTTTTATCGCGAGGGTTGAAAATAAAGAAAAACGACAACGGTCTAATCTTCCAGTAGTTCACGCTACACACTAATTACCAGGGATCTCTTAACGCTGTTGTTCTAACCTAAATTACCACCGATTGTTTTGTAGAAGTGTGATCCTCGTGAAAACAAGGAGAAGGATGGGAAGATGCACTGCTCAATCGTTTCGAATCTTGGTAACTTTGCGCGATAAAGTCGATTCACGATCGATGAGGAACAAAGAACGAAAATCACGTTTAACCGGTTCATTCTCAAATTACGATTTACCACGAAACCACCACGGAATAGTGGAAAGTCGATCTATTCGCACCTCCATCTTCTCACATTTACGACGATGCGGTTTCGACATTGGTTTACCAGACAATCGTCGACAATGTCGACGACGCCGTGTTACATGTAGCCATGTTACATATAGGTCATGTACAATCCGCAACGAACCGACAATACCGATTAAACATCTGCACAACTCTGGCAGGCGTGAATTTCGATGTTACGCCCGCACGAACATGATCTTTGTGCTGGTTCGTGACAGCAGCGCGGCGATAGTGACGAAGTGCATTTTTCCGCTTCCCATAGCATCAAAGCTTGTTGAAATTATACATCGGTTTCTATGTCCGTTTTATGTATCTACCGTTTCTATATATCCCGTTCGCAGAGCTCACCACCGATCTCGCGTAATCCTTTCCGTGGGGTCGCCGTTATCAAAAGTACGCGCCTCCGCATACAGCAGCGGCGGGTCTTACGAGATTGCCGAACACAGTTTAAAACGATAGCCTGCCGGTGCCCTGGCATTCCCGTAGGTCGTTGAACTCCTTCGTTGAACGTGTGTGCGAATCGTCCTTCTCCCCTCTTTTTCGTTTCTTGGTCCCGAGATGCGAGTGCGTGAATGTGAAACACTGTCGCACGAGCAATGTGTTGGTGATGTAGATTGCAGATGCGACGAGAGTGGGCTTTTGACGTAAAAAGTTTAGCAACGTCGGCCGAGAGATACTTTAAATGGACGATGTTTATGCAAAAATGAGTTAATCCGCAGAGTGAAAGTTTTAAGTAAATTCGGTTTGAAAAGCTTGCCGCTGCCTGCAATTATTTGGAAGAAACTGAAGAGAAAGAAGAAAAGAAAAAGGAGAAAAAAGAATCGCAAAGTTAACTCGTTCTACCACAGCGAAACACCCACCATGCGGATATTCTCAGTCGTAGATTACAGAAACGTATTGGCAAGGAATTCGAGGATTATCACCAAGAAGTGTTCGGCGCGAGCGAGCTCGGCACGTACGTCAATGCAACACGCCATCGATCGAAAGGCAATACGAAGCGGCTTATCTGTCGCTCTTTTTATTACTCTCTCGGGCTCACTTTTATGAGAGGATCCACCAGCCAGACTACCGATAGAGTCTCTACAGCGCTTACGGTATTTTCCCCTTTCTTTCTCTCTCATACTCTATTTTCCCTACGGTCTTCTCATATCTCATTCATTCCTATTCTTTTCCTTTTTCACGGCAAGCAAGGTTTTCTTCCGAGGTGCAGAAAAGAAATCGAGAGATGCTCGATTCAGGTCAAAGTCAAAGAGCCTTTTCACAGTTCCAAATATTTTCACACTCGATGTGGTTTCAGTTATTCCTGGCATCAGTTACGCGTTTTGCTCAACGACGTATAAGAAATCATCCTGTTTGATATAGATAACAGAATATACTCGTCTAAAAATGGATATATTTTTTGCAAACTCTATAGATACAGCAAACTCTCTTTTACAAAATTTTTCGCCATTAAGGAAAGAGAAAAAAATTAAAAGAAACAAAATTTTCTTTTAAAGATAAAGAATCATTTTTATTTATTTTCAAATATTTTAAGCATATTTATAAGAGTTTATCTGTATCTAATTCTTTAATTGACCGTAGTCTTATTTGTATTATTATTGAAAATCTAAAATGAAATAGACAATTTAATTAATCATATGAGAATAATTGAGTTCGTAATTTTAGTTGTTCGTTGTTTTAAGGATTTATCTCAGGAAAATTTTAATTACGCGCTTCCGGTATCAGATTTCAACAATTAGAATACTTGCGAGTCGATTTCTGAGGAAGAAGAATGATTTAATCCCGAGTAAGAAAAAGTCACTTCCGTATAAACTTCCTTGGCCGTTCTAAAAGTCCTCCTTTATTAGCTACAATAAAGAATAGCCATGTGATATTGCCTCTCTCATCATTGAGATTCATAAATTCTCCGTAGTCTCTATATTAGAGTTCTAAATTCTCAAGAAGTTATACTTTGTGGTTACTCCGACAAGGAATATAAAATTTCTGTAAAATTTTTAATTAACATAATAAGAAAATGCACAATTTTCGAAATATCTTTTATCCTAGAAAACATACATTTTATTCTTTCTTTTATTTAAAGAAGATTTAATATTTATCTATACATTTGCAAAATAACACTCTAGCGATGCATTTTTTAATAATGCATTAGAGTATTATCTTGCAATTTCTTAGTCTCTCATTCAAATCTGTGCATTAACAGGCTCTAAATTAAAGTTTCAAAAATAGCTGACCTGCGCCGAAGGGTTAAAATAATTATTGCATCGATTACTGCTGTAACGGTACTTCGTTATCGCGAAGTGTATTCAATCAATCAAGTAGTCGCTCGAGTAACTCACGCAGTGCGTATACGCCAACACAAGAGAAGGAGAACAACCGCATGCCGTCTTTGTCACTTATTCACAGCATCAAGTAATTTATATCTTCCTCATCAACGCTATTATCTCGACCAGCGCTTCATAGCCAGCGTGCAATAAACTCTGCGGTGCATTTCCATACGGACAGCAGAGATTCCCGACCGCCCATGTCCGGCTCGTTGGGAATCCTTTTGCTGGCGCAGGTTTATCCGCCTGTTCACTGTGAACGTCAGGCAAGCCGAGCACCACCGGATATTTACAGTCTGCAGTCTACGCGTTGTTCCTACTTTAATATCCTGTCATTGCCCCTGACAAACGCGAAAAGAGAAACAGCAGGCCGGGCAAAGAGGCAGCGGAGTTTTAGAAGTGAAGCTTAAAGGATAAGGCAAGGATAAAGCGAGCACAGACAAAGTGAAACTACCATTTTTAAATTTTCTTTTCTTTATTCTTGGAGTATTAATTAATTATTTACTATCTCTTTATTATCATAATTGTTTGATTAGGTTCTTAATTTATTTATATAATTTTAATATTATAAAGTTTCTTATTTCTAAACACTTTTGCAAAGATATTGAATTTTTGTAAAAATAACTTTTAAATTGAAGAAAGAAAAATGTAATGTATTTTCGATATTACTATGAATAAGAAAAGTTTTAAAAAAAAAATGTATATATACACATATAATACGATATACTCGTATCATATATTTAGTTTACAATGTAACTCGATAAAATGTGCTATTGCAGTAAACGTTTACGAATTTTGATCGAAGAAAAAATTCAGTTGAGTGACACGGAATCGCGGTAACAGAATATGCACTGAAATACGAGATATGGAAAAATAGATTTCTATTTTAGTGGTATGAGCGTCCATAATAGAGAATTCACGGTATTATTTTATTGAACAGAGCGATAATAGCTGATATTATTCGATAAAAAGATATCCGGCGGGTATTTTTTGAACAAAGCTCGGTATCGATTTGCAAACTTGTATTCTATATTTGTACGAAAGATAGGATACGTTGACGCAAAGAAGATACCATGATTCCGTCGCACAGGAAGGCCGAAGGCCTCTCTCGTTGGAATGAAGATCGGGACGCGATGTCTCTACTATTTTTCCCTTCCTTTCTCTCTTTCGCTTGCTGGACACGAGCTCGTCCTTTGAAACTATCTCAAATGATCTCAGATATTACAGTGAAACTCTCCCGTCGTTGCGGCAGTTCCATTCGCGTCCGTTCTGTTGCACGCTTTTCTTCTTGTAACTCATGCCGAATAGTCTCGGAAAGGAGGAAACTTCTTACATGATGTTATCTCCGTGCAGTTTCAAGGAAAGCGAAGATGAAAATGGCGGATTCCAATATCGGAATCACGTGTGCATGTGACGATGCAGAACTATGATTTCATCTTGGGTTATGATTCGATTTTACATCAATAATAAATTTCTGACTTTTTCGGAAGCGGATGATTTATCAGTAATTGAATTTTAAATATATAATGGATTAGTAAAATTGGATTGCTGTGGATATACATACTCTCGCAGCGATGCATGTTATTAATTTGTTCTGTTGGTACATTCCATTTCCAATGGCTTTCTATATAATGTTGTATATGCAATCAAATATATTCGCGCCGCCTCATATTTTGTAAATTTGTAAATTTGTAAATTTGTAAATGTATATCTAGATAATTAAGAAGATTATAAAATTTAATATTGTTAAAATAACCTTCTTTCCTAATAAGCTTCCCTAATAAATTCCCTCGAAAACAAATATCCTTTTTATTGAATCGTGGAAAATTATTGCAATATCATAATTATTTTCTCTATCATAATTATTTTTATGTAGATAATTATAGAACATAAAGATATAAATAAGTTGCACCAAAGTATATAAATAAAATTCTAACACAAAATAGTACGTATAACTTGTATCTCAAACGAGAAAGTTTTAATATAATTTTCTATAACTATTTGATAAATTAAGACGTTATTCGACGGTTCTTTATTTGATAAATTGAGGTGTTATTCGACAGTGATTACGACGTTGATCGATCGAAGTAGCGGTTCAGTCAACATTGTGATAATTTCTAGACAATCAAATCAGTATAATTAAGCCCATAAAAATGCAATCGTCTTTTTCCCTTTTCCTCCTTTTCCTCCTGATTACACAGCAGCAATTTGAGCGATTACTGCAAATTCATTGCGTCTCTAGGTACTGATCATCGCCAATAATTATCTCATCTGCCGCGTCATAACTAAACCAGTTCTTGTTAGCTGATTGGCCATAGATGCCAAGGAACGTGTCATTAAATATTTACGAAAGGCTAACACATGACACACATGTGCTTTAAACTAATCGCAACGTCCTTGATAATGCAATGTGGCGTTGCTAGTTTACTTACTTTGGTCCGGTCATCTCGATTCTATTTTAAAATAATAACAGCATTGTGAATAGGCTCTATTAATAATACAATAAAAATTCATGACATCCACAAAAGCTGATTTCCCTTTTATGTCTTTTATGAAAATTCTAATTCTTCATATCCTAAAAGAAAATATAAACCAAGAAGTTTATATTATGGAAAAGCTTGTTTCATGGCAGATCGCGATGTTAAAATTTAGAATACGTCCTTTGAAGCTGTTCCAAGGGCGCATTTTTGCCATTAGAAAGCGAAGACAAACCGATCGAAGAGCGTATCTCGCATCCCGCTGTACGGAAGGGGATGACGTACGTACGTTCTGTATGCAAGAGTGGCTACGGCAAGCGGGTTGGTGCCAGAAGCGATACTTTTTGGAGAAAGATGTACGGAGTGGCGAAAGAAGAGGGGACATTTCTGCAGAAAAGCCGGAAGCTAGACCCGTCACGGATTTTCTTTATGGCAAGCCACGGGGTTTCCGCGTGGAACGCCTTGTACGCACGCAAGGGGTCCAACATGACGACTCTCGTTCGAGCAAAGGGGTTGTAATATTTAGAGCACTGACTTTTTCGTGAATTTCTTTCGGTCAAATGCGATTCGCTTTCGGCCTTTTCGGGGAATGTTTCCGGCTTTTAAGCTGGCACGTATTCAAGAAATATTATATGTGTCTGCATACGTTATGAACGAAATGATAAACACACATGATTCTTAAAAATACTAAATGCATATTATAGATAATAAACATAGTGGTGAATATATTCCAATTCTTGGAGGTAAACCACAATTGTCTCTCTGTTTCAAGATGTTTCGAAATTTATTTATTGTATCTGCGAACGTAAAAAGAATTGGAAATTTTGCTCTCACTTGCGGTCGATGCAATGAAAGAAAGGAAAGGTGTGGATAAAAAAAGAAAGAAAGGGGTCGACGAGTCGTAGTTGTGCTTTCTACCATTTCCGCGGTTAAAGGGTACTATATCGTGGTTGAACACGCCCACCTAAAGCACCTGCTAAGAGCCTTTCCATTCCAGTTGGCGGTACGACAGCATGTTGCCGACTTAAAAGGTTTAAAGAGCGCCGGTGCAATATATATTGCACGATGAATGCACGGTGATACACAAACCAGTCTATTGTCCTTGAGAAGTATTTTACACACATAATTTAAAAGATAAAAATTTTTTATTAAAAATTGTGTTATTAGATTAATAAAGTTGTATACACACAACAACAAGGATTACTATATTAAAAAGTTTCCTTGAAATGTTTTTTCACTATTTATTAATTTTTTCTGACATATTATATACATATGTCAATAATGATCAAAGGAAGATAATAGGCTCGCTTTATAATTAAGGTTTAAAAAAATTATTGAAAAGTGATACATATTAAAATAAATATAATTCTTGCTGTATATAAACCTCACGATCTCGTCTGTTGCAATTCCATTCGTGATTTCAGTTTATATCACGAAATAGCAAGAAGATTCGTTTTTGTATTGTGCAGAGATAGCATTGGTAAACATATCCTTTCCATGCATATGTTCCTTTTCGTCCAGACTACGTTATCAGACTTCACCGCGCAAAGTACAGTTACTGAATGGCCGTGCGGAAGATCCGTCTTTTCGATGATCAGATATTCACGAACTCTGAGTAGAGACGTGGCTGCGGAAGAAGTCTAACTAGAACTGCAACGAAGAGGACAAGTTTGCCCATTCAAATTTCAGGAACGACGACGATCGATGATACAGCGATTCAATGTTGCATCCTTGTGAAGTCATTGCATCGCGTCACTGCCGAAGATCACGACAGCGAAGTCGACAATTTCAGTTGAGTCCACTTTCCTAAACGTGCGTCAGACTTTTAGAGCGCAATTCTTGACGACAAATTTTTTGTGAGACCCGAAATTGTTATACATAAAATATAAAAATAACACAAGCATACAGTTATAATGAAGAAAATTTGCAAAGAGATATGGTATCTAGTAATATCGATATCTAGTGATATTGATTACGGTTAGCAATTTGATGAAATAGATGTTATCGCGGGCTGTTTTTCGTTTGAGCAAGAAAGATTAGAGCAATTGTCGACACGCTGGACAAAGTTTTATTTCGGCAGTGGGCCAACAGAAACGAAAGATAAAGAGGCGGTCGATATCAGAATAGTGACCTCATTGACGTCGTCGTAAAGTTCGCTGATAGAACGGCTAACGGCAGTTTTCGAGGATCCTATTTCCGCTGATAGAACAAGAGGGAACAACGTGTCTTTTATCTTACCGATATTCCCAGGAGTTTCTCGAACTAACCAATCTTTCTCCACCATTACAGATTCTTCCGGTCGTTCATGAACTTAAACCTTAGTTTCCCCAGTGGGATATTGAGCGATCTCGCGTTTTACTTTCTTTCGTGTTGTCGCTCTTACAATAGGCAGTCAGTAATATGTTTTTAATGGAAATTAATTATATGGAATTAATTATAAATTTGTACTCGATATTTGATCATCGCGTATAAAATCCGACTTAAAAAAAAAATTACAAATCGCAGAGTTCGGAAAATTTATTCGATTTACTATTGCGATTCCGCCGGCCGCCGCAGTTTTACACTCGAACGTGTCGATTGTAAATAACCAATTCAAATTCAACACAAGCCCCACTTTCACGCTCGGGTAATTGTTCGCGCGGATCGTTGGATAACCAACCGATTCGTATCCTCGACGCGCGCGCTCGCGGATTCACCCCCCCTTCTAACTATTCTGAAACCAGACGAAGCGCTCGAGTCGTTGCTGAGGCACGTTCCTGCGCCTGCTAAATGATGCAAATACTAATAATGGCGCAGAGTGAAATGTTGGATAATTGAAATGTAAACATCGCCCCGCTTGCACCCCTGTTGGCGGGATCGGTGAGACGCGGGATGAGTTTGCAGGCTCGGGATGCTACAAACGTCAGAACCAGCAAAAGACTGGGAAGGAGGTAACGGGGAGATTATCGGGGACCAAGTCTTGAAGCGAACACTGATATAACATGCGCGTACGGGTTTCCGGGTTTACGAGAGACGTACGTTTTGACGCGTCGAGACTGACAAGCGGAACGATTAATCTCCGGAACACGCCACGTATAATTCAGCTACACTCGCGTTATTGTTTCGCACAAATAATATTTGATAATTCAAAGTCTTCCACGGAATATCCCAAAATCGTAAATGCCTTTGTCTACAATTCGCAATTAATTTTTCTTCAAAGTGAAAAGCGTGATTGTTTATCGTGATCTTTTTAGGACAGGTAATTTAAATAATTAAACGCTGCATGTCTACTATTTTCAGATAATTTGTGCAAAATATAAATATATTATAATAATAGCGAGTTCTTAGAATATTGGAACTATTTGGTTGCTCATATATAAAGTAAATGTAATAGGGTCGTAGTTATTGGCCACCAGACAGTTATTGGCCGCTTGGGTTTACGAAGTCCTAATTAGGATAATGGCTATGTTTATGTCCTCCCCCAACGATCGGACAAGAAGCCGTTGTAATCTGAATTATATCAAAGAAAATCATATTGTAATAGTTTAAAAAAGCCTTTCGTAAAAAATTATCCCTAATATTCTTTTCTAAGCTTGCACCCTTTTTCTATTTGAAGGCCACTTTTTAAGATTTATCTCTGATTATCTTCTATATTTATTAGAATTGTAGAATACATTAGGAAGACTATTAGAAGGTAACTTCAAGTCGATGACTGAAAGAAATATTGCTAATTACGCGATTAGTTAGACAAAGCGAGCAAAGCGAAATATAGTAGAAGAGATTGATTTGAAGCACACGGAGCACCGCGCATGATCCTCTACCCCCTCTGTGCTCGTAAAGCTTTTCAAAGGGTGGTTGGGGTCCACGTGGCGCAACACGGTGCTGTCAGTCGTGTCCGACAAGCCAAACGCGTATCACGTTCCAGAGAATAGCCTGATTTGACGCGTTTCGCGATCGCTTTTCCCGATAAGAGTGAATATAGTCAACTTTCTCGATTATTTTCGTCGTCGATCGATCGGCTGTATTCATTGATCGTGCCGTAATATCACGAAAATTCAAAGAGGTAAGAAACCCTCCATTTTAATTGTGTGTTGTACAATCTCGATATGTGTATCATCAATCGTATAATAATGAATAACATTTCTGAAAAACAATTGACGCATCTCCGATAACGTATATAATTACTTTTGCGTTTTTCTTTCTCAAATCTTTAATTTGCATTAAAAACGATTCTACACGTTTTTCTTTTCTTGATACATCAGCAAAAAAGTGCTTTTAGAAAAATTGAGTTTCTGTACATATAAGATAGGTTTTTATTTAATTCTTTCTTTCTATTTTTAAAAGCTTTTTCATTGTTTTTTCTTATACTACATTATCGATAATAATTTGGATTACATAAAAGGTATCGAAACATTTTAATTATCTCGCTATTCTGGATTTATTCATGCTACTCCGTTTATTGTATATACAACTTTAATTAACCTTCCTTTGTTACTCGACTTTGTCTCTTCAAGATCCATAATAATGACTTCACGACTCCCTTTCATATGTCTCTTGTTTTCCTTTGTATACAGATTTACATTAAAGTGAAATTTTTCCTTTGCGCGTTTACGTAGTTATTACTTTGCATATAGAATGCCTGTAACATAAGAAGGAGGAGTTAAAACAAAATCTTAATCTTTGTAAAATGTGAAACTTGTTTTGTAAAACAACAGGTTAATAAATGCTTCCTTTTAGTAAAAACTTTTATCAATTTTGCAATACGATATTCAGAAGAAAAAGAGAAACGACTCTTCTTTGAAGAGAAACGACAAACGATTTGCAAGAGATATCTATTTAAAAAAAAGATTATTATAATTTGCAATATAAAACGCAATCGCTACTGTAATCGTTATAGATGCAAATTGCATAAATTATATCGTCTCAATGCATAATTAAAATATCTGGCTCTAATCTGTGCAGGCTGTTAACAAATAGCAACGCGTCTGTTATTAGAACGCCATACGTGTAAAGAATGTATCGTGCGTGCAAAATAGAAAACGAAACTAATCAATCCACGAGTGAAGCTCAACAAAATAAAAAAAAATAGCATCGCGATAAAAGTGAAAGAGGAAGAGAGACAGGGAAAGTATTTCGCGCGCGTTGCCCGTTTACTATAAATTACCGACGTGCTGCCGTCGGTCAATAACTTTTTGCACCGTTAATTTCTTTGTGTCACGTCTCTGTTAATGAGAACCGCTCTACCCTCTCGTTTCAGCCCGAGAATTAATTAGTTTGAGTAACCCAATTAAAAATGAAAGACTCGCACGAGCATCACCGAGTGTACAATTGCGCGATCGTTCTGCGATTCGTTAGTATGACTACTCTCTCGCAAAAGTGAGCTCGGAATGTGGTATTCAGTGAAAATTACTTTTTCTCAAATATTCTATTAATGTAAGTGATTCGTATACGAATTTTTCATGCATATAGCCGAATTAATGTTCAACGCGTTCGCATTCGACGGCTAAATTTCTCTGCAGTAACTGACTTGTCAGTATTATTTTCTGTGAAAGGTACTTCTCTTTATTTGGTTGCTGTATTTGCATGGTTTAATATCACGCTTGCAATGACCAAGAAAAATCGATGTTGCGAAATAGCTTCGTGAATGCGGACGCGCCGGACGCCATTAAATTGCACTCGATTGTACATACATTAAATGCAGATAAACGTCAAAACGGCCGGGAATAAAATAAACCGTGATTCGTTACCGGTTTGTAATCAGAGTTTACATTCCAATTTTTCAGTAAATGCGATATCATCGTGAAAACATATGAACGGTATTATACTGGAATGAATTAACCTGCCACAAAACCAATTCAATAGAGCTTTTATGGAATAAATTTAATTTCAAGTTTGATATAAATTACTGGAAATTAATATTCAGTACCGTTTGAATCATATAGAATCCATATTGCACATTGTTTTTTATGCAATAGCATTATTTAGTATGCTCCGAGCATTGTGCGCTAACTTATTTCTGATACAATTGCTTGTACAATGGTGATTCACATTTTTCGTGCACAACAAACAAACATTAATTAATCTTAGTTTTTTCCATTTTACGATGATATTATTTTTACCATTTCTTCGAACAGCAGAATTATTTTAGTTAATAAAAAACTTACATATTGAAATATTGACAATACGTCGTGAAATATTTTATTAAAGTAAAAATGCTTTAGCGAATTATAATGTATAAGAATATTAATTCTGCCGATATAAAATGAGTCGAATGAGGGAGTTGCCCAAGCTACACTCATAATTAATGATGCTTTTAATAATTAGTGAAATTAGATATTTAACATTGGATTATGTTACTGGCAAACACGTGCGAATATTTAAATAAATTTCTTTTATTCTGTCGCGAAATTGAAAATAATAGAGTTGTTTAGTTTTATTAAAATAATTAAACGTAGATTTAGGTATGAGTTACTTCAAGTTTTACCGTGCAAAGTTTTAATATTGTGCGTGTACATACATATAATATGTTATGTTATCTGTTCGCGTTATTTCATTTAAAATATCTAAGTACATTTCCCAAATTAGCAAACATATGTACAGCATTATCTAATTATAAGGAATTATTTTATGAAGAAGAGGTTTCCAAGGAAACTTTACTTCTAAAACTGTTTTCTTATTATGCCAAGGAATATTATGTGGCCATAAATCTTCTTATAGAAGTTACGTAGCACTTGTTAAATTAATCCGTAAAACTAACGTCAAGAGAAATTTGTACATAAATTAACGATGTACGAAAGTTACTAAAAAGCAATTTAGAAACTAAATTTAATAAAAATCATACGTAATTTGATTAATAAGCTATTAATAATAATTATAATGTATTTATTTCCATAAGAGCGTATTGTTTTCTTCATGTCAATACTTTATAAATTGTAATAATTAAAACGAATTATTTTATAATGAAAATCAAAAATAGAGATGCTGCGTATATATATGAAATGCTCATATGAAAATACATTATGTTACATAGCGTAAAATACATTTCGGGAGAAATTACGGCACAATCAATTTTACATCGTCTTTTTCGAGAATTGCGAAATTTTTTCCGAATACTAGCCCTTTGTGCACTTGCCCTTCCATTCGAGCGAACTGCATTGATTGGTTTCGTAACCATCCGTCTGTGAAACAAATATATCGTATCATAGTTAAAAAAAAACACAAGCAACAAGACCGTTTTGTCAAAACAACAAACAATACACTTCAACCTTCGATAATGTATGCATTCAATTTTGCAATTATGATTAATATCGCATCCCCGGAAAAGGATTACTATTCGTAAAGTCAACTTGTGCAGAAGAAGATTCTAGAAAATCAAAACAACACGAGAAATGTTAATTATTATGCAACATTAATATAAAGCGAATTTTTAGAATCTGCATTATCTCTGCAATTTGAAGTGTGAATTTTAAATCCGATTTGCATAATATTGGAATTGATTGCTTGTGCGATTTTTGGAATATCCGCCAAAAATATCTCGTGCAAATATATTATCACGTACATTTAATATGTTTCCAAAGCCGAACGTAAAAGAGCTGTGAAAACAGAAAGAAGAGGGAGAGAGAGCTTAAGCAACGCGCTTCTGGTTTTGATAGGTCGTCTGTACGTGACGTTTCGATAAACAGTCACAGCTTATATAGGTTCGCTATGCGCGCTGTTCCACGCGCGTGGATCACGAAACGAAAGCTATCGGTTCACGTCACGAGTTGAACGCGCTTTGCTAGAACGATTTCATTATACAACACTTTGTATTTAGAAAACAAAACATTTCATTAATTCAATAATATATGCGTTTATCAATTATCAATCATACATAATATAAACAGAACGTTTCGTGCAGTTCTGATTTAGATTTAACTTAGAAATTAAACTTTAAAAAAAAATCTAAACCCCTCAAGATCTATTGTATAAAGTTTGAGAGACGGTATAGAATACGTAAATGATTTTTTTTTGTTTTCCTGTCATTTCATTATAAGTTACATGTAAACGTTAAATTCTAGTGCGTATAAACTTACACGTACTAATTACTAACGTTTCAATCGACATTTCCATCATTTCCATCAAATAAGTAGAACGACGACAGCCAGCGATAACGATACGTTAATGAAAACGACATGTCGATTGACAGAGCATTAATGCAAATTAACGAACTACGATGACAATTCGATGGACACATTGGGGTTGCTCTATATATATATATATATATATATATAGAATCATTTTGGCGCGAAAAATTTCATGAATGATAGACAGTATTGTCAACGAGCGATGTCCACTGGAGCTCACTGTTTCCAATTTTGTCATTGACATCGCGAGAAGAATAGCTTTCGTTCCCCACAATCATCTTACTACTTTTTTCTTGGAGATCTTTGACGGATTTGTTTTTTTTATTAAGATCGCAATGTGTAAAGAAGATAAAGGTAAATTAAAGTTGGACCCCTTGGAAAGCTCGGCCTACGCTTTCCGCGACGGTTGATACCCTACGCTATGGTTTGAGCCACAGGTGTAATCTTTGAAAAGACTCTATTGGAGCACGACAAAAAAAGGGACCATTTTCAGCATCTCGGAGGAAGATGCTGAGAACGGAGCTATCTCCGACAACGACTACGACAACGACATCGACGACAACGAAGGGTAGGCCAATCTAATCTTGCTACGGGCAACGGAAGGAGATATCGGCCACCCTCTGTCCTCTATTCGAGTCGATCACTCACTTGATCATCCCTCTCTGTTTTATCATTCGCCGTACTACGGCACAGTCTTTTACTTTACTTTCTACGCATGGACCGTCATGCTGAGTCCCGATGCTGTTCATCTCCCATGTCCACCACCGTTCATCGACGTAACCCTCGTAAAAAGTTTCTGTTCTTGATTAACACTACGACTCGATTTAATACATTAGGATTTCAAGAAAAAACATGGGACACGCAATCGTTGATCTGTGTGATGGAAGTGATCGTAAGTCATGGAAGGAGACTTGTAAACGCGTAAGACTTGTCCTTCTTAGCAATTAATTTAATCTTGCTTTCTGATCAATATAGAGTAGACTATTTCTAATCCTATCAAAGAAAGGGAACGAGATAAAGAGAAGATTTAACAGTTGCAAATAAATGTATACAAATTACAATCCAATTTGCACTTTTGTAGCTAGACAAGTAATAATATAATTAAAGCAAAATAAGAAACTTTGGTAAAACGCAATTAAAAAAGATGATCTGCTACAGACAGATTTTAAAGTAAAACTTATTCTAGATAGTACATAACTAACATAGACATTTTTTCCCGATTGAAACGCATTTATCTCGATCACGCGCCACGACGGATTTCTTCAAATATTTGATTCTTGGAGCAATGAACTATGAATTACAGGATGGTCTCACGTTATTAGACGAAGTTCCAAAGGGACAAGATCGCGAAATAGAGTGGCCCAGGGGAGCACTCGTGTCGACTAAATGGAGAACATCCTGCAGATTATCGAAGATATACGGATCCTATAATACTCTACTTAGTCAACGAAGTAATCAAGCGAGAATTCTGATTCAAATCGTGATTTATGATAGCATTAATAAACTCGCTGTTTATTGCTAACTGATAAATTAATATTGTTCAATTGCTGTTGTTGTTCTTTTCGAGTTATTGAATATAAATATACGAATGCGCACAGAGATAAAAGGGAACATAAATAAAGCTTTCTACTATAAAATGCACCTTGTTTGTGCACAAATTGCTTGCACTTAATTAATCGAGCTCTTTGCTTTAACAGAAAGATAAATTATAAGTTAAATAAGTTATCTTAAAGTATCTTTGTTTTCTCGACAATGCATTTATTTCTTTCAGTATAAATCGGAAGAGACGAAAACGTTAATGGCTTTCGATCATCGTCGTTTATCACGTTGAATCTCTTCCATTGCTGTATAACCGGGACATCGAGTGCTTTATGGTCACTTGGTGGGCTCGCATAGGTTCATAAATCAAGCTTGCTTGACGAAATTCCATCTGGAAAAAAGACGCGCGAGCTTCTGGGATTTTTACATTGTCTGCGGGTGACAAATAACGCGTGCCACGCTGGCGGATCGTCGTCCATTCTAGAAACGAGGGTGTGTCTTGTAACAAGCGTAAGAGCGCAGAAAAAAAGGGGATAGGTGGATCGGTGGGTAGGTGAGGTGAGTTATTTTCTGGCCTCCGTGGAGTTCGAATTGCACGAGTCGTCGTTGAGAACGAATGCTCCATCATTGTACTTCGATAAAAGGGATCATAAATCTACGGGTGCGGCCGTCACTCGCGCGATGAAGTTTCCGCGAAGATAATCAACCCCCAATAAGCTGAGAGATGTTAATAAAGATATTACTAATTGCGTGTAAAAACATACTAAGATGATTTTTTTCTGCGATATGTAGTCATATTGTGAGTAGTCGAGCGTTGCTTGAATACATTAAGTATCATTTTTTAACAAGCTTAAAAATGTTAGAAATATAATTAGATGTGTATTAACTTTACAGTGTATTATGTCTCACAAATTTTATTCAGTTAAAATTATTATTGAGCGAATTAACTGATTTATGTCGTCGAAATGCTTAGATAAAACAAAACCAGACATGATCAATCGAATGAACGAATCGCGCTTGAATGAGACAGTTGAAAGTATGCATATACTTCAGCCAAAGGTATATAAAAGTAGACATGCATTCAAAAGAAGAATATGTGTAGTTTATCTGGATTTCGTATTCACTGACAAATTGCCGCAAAGAGCATATCTTTCATCATTGTACTTCGGCTCGAATAGATCATAAATCAAAGGACATGTTCAACCCGTTTCCGAGGGAATTCCTTTCGGTGTTTCTCCGTCCCCGGGAAGTATGTAATGCGGCATAACTAGTCTTTACCAAGTTTTAATAGCCACCATATACACGTGCATGAGGGGCTCGCTGCTAAATATATATATATATTAGATACAGCTTTTATAGGGATTAATGGCATTTTCTAGCTAATGATTTATATATTTTTTTGAATGTATGATCACTTGCTTTACTACTTTAAATAAGATAATAACTAAAAGTCTATTATGTGATTAAAAATCCATTAATTGTCATAAAAATATAGCAAAGATGTACTTTTTATGTCATCGTTCTTTGAATAATTAAGCAAATTGTTCAGTAGAAAATTATTCACAGTAACATCGTGTATGTCGAAGAGAATATTTTAATCACCACTTTACAGTATTAATTTTATTATGATATTATATCAACTTTATTATATTATTATATTATACTCAATTCCGAAAGAAAAAAATACCTCGCTCTCAGAAAAAGAGCAAAATGTTTTATCTTATGGATTTAAACGTGATTATAGCCATTTATGTCGTTTTCCAACAGTCTTCGCGAGCGAATACGAATTAAATATTCGAGAAAAGCTTCAAACGATCGTTACCGTGGCGATGTCTTCTCGAGACGTCAGTTCATCCTTTTTATCCACTCGTGGAATTTCCAAAGCTTTGGTTAAGAGCGAGGCGTATTAAGAGAGCGAACCTCCTCCGTCTGTTAATTGACTATAAACGGTTCAGTATTGTTTTCTTGGAAATTCACCCGTGAAGAGAAACTCAATGTATCCTTGGTCCGACTCGGGACCGATTCAATGAAAGGAAGAGAAAGTGGTGGGGTGAGATAAAAACCGTATCCCCTTCAATCTTCTCCCTTTCCTCGCATCTCTGCCGCCTGTCTCTCTCTCTCTCTCTCTATCTTTTCTAATGAGCACAGAATATACCCGCTGATGGCAATGAGTGTCTGTTTGCAGGGTCAGCTTATTTCTTCGGCTTTCTATTATGAATATTTGTGACTTCCATCCTCCATGTGTTCCTCCTCTACCATCAGCCGTTTCTCCTCGTCGCATTCGCCATCACTCCTCGGCGAAGAGTTAAAGCATATTAGACCAGCTCTCGACTTCGGCTTCAATAGAAGGGCGGAAAGGGGTAGAATTCGTCGTACCCTCTCGGAAGCACTGGAGGGTACTGGTCAGCCCTTGAAAAGCTCCTCAAACCCCGAAGCTTTCTCCGAATATCACGGTTACTCGTTCGGTACCTCTCCTGGCTGCAGACTGCCGAACGGCGAACGGTGAGTTAGTCTTATGGGAAAACACAACGGCACTCGTTGATTCACCATTGAACTACTCGGATTGAATGGCGGCTATGACAATCGAAATCAACGTCGGAATTATTTCCATGGAAATGAAACCGATTATTTTTCTCTTTAAGGATCGCGGACTGTATAGGGAGATATGCATTTCCGCATATCCATATTTATAAGGACGCTATCGAGTGCGGGATAAAGATTAATGGAAGAGAGGTATTAACACACGCGATGCAGAGTTCGCGTCTGAGTTAACGACGTCATAAATAATAACATCATCGCGACGTCTTGATAATGCGAATGCAATCGACCAGCCACCAGGTCGTTTTGCCCCTTTTTATGTTTTCTTTTCCTTCGTACCTTCATTTTCCTCTTGTGACTCCCTCTACACCTTCTGTTAGGCATTCGTGAGCGGCAACAACGCTCCTCGTCCTTCGTGTTGCATTGAATGAAATTGCATTCATTATGTCAATTGCTCTGCCATTCGATGAAGAGCCTCCGTCCCAAGAGGCCACTCTTCCTTTCGATTTCTCGCGGAACAGCCATCACGTCACGTCACGTCGGAGCGAAAAAAATTGCGGCGTGTGTGCTGCTTGGGCTTCTTCGCACCTATCAATATCGATCCCAGATTATACCGAGTTGTGGCAAAGAAGATATTTAGATCTCTTTCCTCGACGAGAGTACTTATATTTATGTATATATATATATATATATATATATATATATATATATATATATGAGGAATATCGACCATATGCACGCTTACAGATGCACATATAATATATTATCAGTCAATATTACGATCGAAATTTTATGAGAATTGACGCCAAGTCATATTTCCGAGCGCGTGAAATTTTATCTGAGGAGGCAAGACCAATTTGGCGAATTACCGAAAGTGTAGAATTCAATTTTCAATGACAGGGCGGATGATTGATGTTTTGCGGATGAGGCGAGTGTAGCTTTGTCGATAGCGTGAATGGGCGAATCTGCGTAAGCTGCGATCGTAAGATCCATTCTGCGGATGCACATTTTGTTTCTCAGAAATAAAATAGTAGTAGCAAGCCCCAGAGCCCAAACAGATTACATTGACGACCGATTGCAACTGGATGATTCGCTAAAAAAAGCCCTCACGCACCTTTTGTAGAACCACTCCCATCTATCGCGCCTGCTATGATTACTTTGAAGTCATATCGGAATCTTTCGACTTGGTTGGCTTCGACGAATGGCGATCGATTAGTTCTTGACGATCAATAATGTCAGAGTTCGCAATTTCTGTCGAGAAATACTCATAAATTAAACTATTAAATGGAAAGAAGAAGAAAATTGCAAATATATCTAAGGATAAGATTAAATAAAGCCAATGATTATTTATCAGTTAATAGAAGTTTTTATTCAAAAGATACTCTATTAGTTATTTAGTTTTAAATTAGAATAATCAACATTCCTGTACTCATTATGTATCAACATAAACTATAATATTATTTTAAATTCGAAGCAATGAATCGATTTCATTTTACTCGTATGTTTAAAATTACAACTTATATTAATGATGTAAAATGTTAATTATTGTAACTTAAAGCCAATATTTTTTAAATAAAAATGTTTATAATTGACAAATCGTCCATATCGGATACAAGAGGTTGCCATTATTCTAATATAGTGCAATAGTGTCGTTCGCGTTTTACCCCGCAATCTCCTACTTTTCCCTATATTATATATGCATTTATAAAATACATATAAATCATGCGTTTCGCGGGTTTCCTCCGTGTCTAGACCTATTCTTGGAATACCAACGTTTCGTGAACTTTGCAGTCCACTTCATCATGCGAGGAGCATGCCTGATACTCTATCCATCAATTATTGATCGTCAAGAACCCGTGAAACATATATAATCTTTATATAGAAAGCACCCGTGGAAGCCTCAAGAATATTATATATATAAATCATACATATGATGATGATGACAAAATAACAAAAATATGAGAAGTTTCTAAATATACGTGATTAGATTCGCATTTGCGTGATTAAATTTGCAAAATCTAATAACATCCTTTTTTTAATGACAAACGCAACGGATGAAGAAAATAAAAGCGCTGTCATTTCCGGAGAACGTCGCTATGCCCGAGACATATCGCATTGGCATTGCCTTCGGGACACGTCACAGAAAGATCGAAGATTGCGTCAGCGGGATGGGATAGGACTTACCCTTTCTGGACAATCAGAAACGCGCGGGACGAGACGGAGAGATAAACGTGCGACGGCTGAAGGGTGAGATGGGAGAGCTTCTGTCGCGGAAATACTCAGACGGGGACCGATTCCCTTAATAATGCGCTCGGGAAATGTGCCGAGGCGGCGCGGGCGTGCTTTTCTGATGTCTTTCTCGTTATT
>Ga0157364_1000238_pt1 | contig 31712 bp, 16 predicted proteins | sample AttsexASBM2_FD_111476 | JGI IMG/M metagenome (GOLD analysis project Ga0157364, IMG submission 111476) | Fungus gardens microbial communities from leaf cutter ant in Ribeirão Preto, State of São Paulo, Brazil - Atta sexdens ASBM2 | ecosystem: Host-associated > Fungi > Mycelium > Unclassified ...
AATCGTTGCCATCGACCTCAACATCAACACGGCTGAACATTCATGGTTCGAAGATCATGCTCTGTATCTGATGGGACCAAAAGAGTCTTGTTTACTATGAGCTGCTGAAACCTGACGATTTTATCGAGCGATCGGCTACAATTGATTCGTTTGAGCCGTGCATTGCGAGAAAAACGGCCGGAATACGAGCAAAGACATGATAAAGTTATTCTTCTTCATGACAACGCTCGGCTTCATGTCGCTAAAATCGTAAAAAAATATTTGGAAACGCTCAAATGGGATGTTTTACCGCACCCGCCGTATTCTCCGGACATTCTCCTTCTGATTACTGGTTGTTCCGAAGAATGCAGCAAGTCACCGGTTCTTCTTTCGCAGAAATCGAAAATTGGCTCCAAAATGAATCGCCTCCAAAAACGAATCATTTTTTCGAGATGGAATTCGAAAATTGCCTGAGGGAAAAAGTAGTAGGCAGCGATGGACAATACTTTAATTGATCTGTTCATTCATTTTGTTTTGAAATAAATGCATTTTTGAACGGACCGAACTAATTTGTACTCCCAAAATAATAAGAGAATTGAAATTTTTTTTAAAGCATTTGCTTCTTTCTTCTTTATATAATATTTCCATTCTTTTTCTGCAATTAAAAAATAAAACAAACTTAAAAATTGTTATTTTTTAGTTATGACATAGCAAATGAGCGTGTTTCATATAGAGAAAAAGAGAAACACATAATATATATAATGAACTCGAGGCGAAACGCGATAGTATTGCAAACTGACCTACATCTTCGCGAGATAGTTCATAATGAAAGCATTAAAAATAAAAAACGTCTAGCATCATCTTCGAGGTCGAGTGCATTCCAACTTCAATTTTCCATCCGTGTTTGTACACTGGAATTGTGAAGGTGCACTCTTGACCTCTAATGCACAGCATTTTTCTAAGGGTCGCACTTAATCTTTTAATTTGATGGAAAATTATCCGTGTAACGTTCCGTATATTGCGGCTGATCATCGCATATCCGGATATCAATGTAATGAAAGTTCCTAGAAGATGCATGATCTTCTTTCTCTCTTGCGAAAATCGTGATAAAGTCACCAGAAGTTTAGCGCTCGCAAGTTTCATGATATGGAAGTTTTTCATTTCAAAAACATTGGAATTGTTTGTTCCTACATATCCTTCGTCTTCTGAGTTTAACTCTTATCCTGGAATAAGTCAAGTTAACAGGCCATGTATATTATTCTTAAAAGCCACAAGATTATTTCATCCGTAATAAAACTTTCATTTCACAAATAGAGTATTTTATTCGTAATACAATTTTCATTTAAAAAATGAAGAGAATAGACTGGATGAGAGATATTAATTTTTAGGCATTCAATGAAAAGATTTAGATATTTTTTGTGAAGAAATTGTAAAAGAAAACAGTGACGTTAGATTCATCAGTAAATATATATCGATATGTGAACAATATAACTATGTAAATAGAAATGTACCTTATTCGTTTTGAGCTTATGTTTAATAATCTTAATGCTTAATAATATTTACAGTTTTATGATGTTTATTAACATTGTTATCATTAAATTGCTTATTAATTTAATGATTGTTACTGTTTTAATTTAGGATTGCGTTTTAAAATCAAAAATTAAATCGACAGTTTGCTAAACTGGATACGTATAATGGAATTGGATATGATCTAATTTAGTTCGAAGGCATTTTCCTAGAATATGAATTTCGTAGAGAAACCAAACCTACATATTAGCTGAAGCGATCGTAGAACGGATGCATGGTTCATTAACAATGTAAAGTTTGCTTGTGAAGAATGTAAAATAATTGCGTAATCATTGAAAGGCAGTAGTTGAGTGTCGAGAAATGACTCAGTAATAATTAACACTGCTTGAACTTTGATACTGTGACAATAATTTTCTTAAAATAGCTATTCTGTTTCTCTCTAATAAAAAGCAAAAGTTGAAATAGTTGTAGACATTTTTTCTTTCAAACAGGTAAAACACACACGAGTTTAGTGAGCGACGAATCGCTAAGCTAATAATTTAAGCCGTAACTGTGCGAGGGAGTAAAAGTGACGTTAGTTTAAAATTGCAAGAATTTACGATCGGAAGCGCATCGTATCGATTATTACATGCCATGCGTGCGGCAACATGGATTTAATGATGCATTATCTCGCGCGATAAAGAGAGGCGTTTGTAATATTGCGTCATCTTTCCGTACAATATGCATTCTCGTGTAGGTCGCGCGGGAATAATCGGTCGTGCGCGTAAAACGGAGGTGAATGTGCGCTCGCAAAGACCGCGACTGCCGCAAGAAAATTATACATACGTATTGCATGGGATAAAATAATGAGGCCAAAATAAAAAAAATCTTCTTTTCTTCATTTCACAATAGATTTATCTAACGCATTTCATAATAGATTTATCTAGAGCGATATTTATAACGTGACGGACCTAGTGTACCTGTGTGGTTAAAAATTCATAGATATATGTGTGTGTAAATCTACTAAAATGCAATGCAATGTAGCATAATGCGCATGCAGCAATCACTTTGAGCGAAACAGTGTGTCTCGATCAAAGCGCATTTATTTATTTAACGATTCCGAGTACGCACGGAAAATTTGTGGTTTCCTGCAAATTAAAATGAATGTTCCACCCTCTCATTGTACGTACATGATAAATTTTCATTGGTCAACGCGGAACAGAATCCGCGTAAGATTTATCGCGTTGCGTTTGTGATTTCACGCGTTTGTTTACGTTACAAAATGTTACACGCGGTATAGAATTACCGGGTGATTATCGACTCATTGCTTTATTCTAGTATTTAACAATAAACACGTTTAACATATCTCACGTTAAACTGTTTCACTATTTTCGAATTACATACAATCTCTCTCTTCCGTTATTTTCGTTATTTGAAGATTTATATATTATTATATAATGTCGATTTATATAATTAGCAATATACTTATTAACATTTTATAACATAATCTTTATGCTACATTATTACACTCTCAGAATAAAGTATTTGATATTTGTGATTATAGTTGCGTGATATAAAATAGTCATGATTAAAAGTTCTATTTTTATAATAATTTTTACTGCTATAATATTAGGTATAGTAAAAAGAAATCCATTATTTTTCCATTCAATTTCATGCAAAAATAATGAATTTGTTTTTACTACACCTAATATTACGGATAAAACTATTCTATTTAAAGTATCTAAAAAAATATCTAAAATATATCTAAAATATATCTAAAAATTTAGCTAGATACAGATGAAAATAATTTTGTTGAACAATCAAAACAATTACGTAGAAAACTCAATGAGCAATGCTGCAGAAAGTTTTGACATTCCAGCAACAAATTGGCGTTTTGAATTATTCTGGTAAATAATTATTTTCTATGGTCCAACAAAATCCTAGATTTCTATGTAATTAAATTTTTAAATATTTTAAAAATTCCGGCCGTTTCTTCCTTTGCAATAATATCCAATATTCAAAAAAGAGACTTTTTCTTGAACGAAACAAGAATCATTTTTTTTACAGTCATTTTTTACAGTTTTTTAAATGTTGAATAAGTACGAATCCGTTTTCCAAATTGCTCAGCACATCACATATCATAATTATAATATGACAAAGTATGTAAAAATAGTTTTTTTTGCAATAAACATAATGGAACAGTTTGAAAAATAAATTTGTATTCAGTGTCCAAAAAAATTACAAGAAATGACTATAGAGAGTGCATTCCACTTGACGCTCACAATGCTCGCGAGCATATTTGTTTTGTGTAATACTCAATAAACAAAAAGAATGATTCCATGATTGCGAGCATCCAATAGAACGCACTCATAGTCTCACTTTAATATTATTTTCTTGTCGAACAGTGCAATAATTCTATTTATAGTTCTATCAAAAAAATATATAGTTTGAACCAAAGATTATAAATTATAAATTATGAAAATTGCAACGATCATTTTCTTTCAGTGCATGGCTTTTTGCAATTTCCGCGCTCTCGTCCGTACTTTATCAACGCCGCCTCGTTTTGCTATCGTTTCCCTCGAGACGTATTTCTGCGTCAGCAGAATTAAAACATATCTCCGCAATTTATACCTCATTAATTTCGTCATTCTTATTTCGATATCTACGTAAGATCGCGGATTGTTCGATGGCTACATGTAGCCAGCTAATTACGCTAATAGCCTTTTATGTGCCGTTCGATATCGCCGAGACTTCTCGTTATCCTTTAAATCTCGCTGATTCGCCGCCTTAAAAGGCAATCCTCCATCCTTCTTTTTCTCTTTTTTTTTTTCGTTTTCCTACTGTCTCTCCATGCAAATTTGTGATACGCTGCCTGTTCTCTCTAACTATGCCGCCAATTAAAACACTCCTTTTCGAGTAGTAGGAACACAACTTTGAGATTCGAGACATGTATATGGTATATATGTGTATGTATAAAATCGAATTCCATAAAGACAAATATGCCTGTGAGCGGAATAGTTTAAAAAGACTTCGAAATTCAAATAAATATTTGGATTTTAAGGTTCAAATACTTTTCTTTCTCTTTCTCTTTGATCGAATAATAATTTAATATTACATATTGAAGCAAGATATGCGGCAAAATGTTCATTTTTCTTAGAATAAGCTTGCTAACGAAAAAGCAATAAGATCAACGTCTTTATTAGAATGTGTATCGCGAGGTTTGTTATATAATAATACTTATATAAGATAAATCAATTAATTTAGAATTACGAAAGTTATACGATCTAAGTAAGAGTTATGACAAGACCTTTTAAATGCTATGTGGCACTGTAAAATTTTATCAACAAAGTTAACACGGAAAGCATCATCGTGCATGACGAGCACGTTTTACGACGTGTCTCGGCATTCTTTGTGCACAAAACTTTTCAGTATACTTTTCCGATATATGCGCGAAAGTATGCGTGTTGTAGAGATGCATGATACTAAAATACGACTTGCATAGTTTACATATTCATACAGATCTCTTCGCTCGATTCCTATTGGATAGACAAAAAGACTTTTTTTACGGCTTTCACTTAAAAATATCGTCTAGATATTTACAAAATCAAGCTACTTCCCGTCTCCTCATTGGACAAATTACATCTCTTTGATGTTTATTTCTCCTCATTTCCCAAGGCAGCGCTTCGCGAATTTCCGTGAAAAATGTAAATGAAAAAATTGGATATACAGGTACCGTAACAACGCTTATGGTTGGCATTTTGCATTTACCACATCTGAACGCGCAAACTTTAGTTTAGTCCGATGAATACATCTAATATTTGAATAAAGGAATAAAAAATGAATGAAAATACTCATTCAAATACATTTCTTTTTTATTTGTTAAGAAACAAATAAATATTTTTTCATTCCATTTGAATGAATATTTTTTTAATATGATTACGAATATTTTTCATTTCATATTCATTTTTACTCTGTATTATCTGCACATAGCTTGCAAACCTACAAGAGAAAACAGAAATCTATAAAAACAATGGCGATTACATCGTGCGCTCAGTCCGCAACTTATATGATGGGCGTTCTTGTTTAATCTATGAATTAAATAAAGATTTCTATTGAGAATAAATAATATATCTCGGAATTTAATGTCCGCAGATCATAATGAACGTTGCGTCCAAGATGCCCTATAAAATATTTATAACGTTACTATCATATAATCGGAATTATATCGAAATATGTATGGCACTCTATCAAATAGATAGATTTATAAATAAAAAATGTATATCTTTCTAAAATATTTTTCAAAATTTCAAAATTTCCTTTATAAAATTTGAATATTACAATGACAAAAATAAATAAAATTCATTTTTTTTACTTACAATTATCAAAATATTATAGTTAAGAGATAACTATTGGAGCTTTTTTTTCAGTTTATATTTTGTTTGAATGAATATGAATACTCATTAAATATTCATAGTTTTTTGTATTGAATATAAATATTTTTGGAAACTCAAAATTTTGAATGAATATATGATTTTTTTTATGTGAAAATTTTGAATAAATACAATTTGGAGCTCAATTACAAATTTTTTGTATTCATCGGGAATACTATTTTAGATGATATACGATTCGCTAATTAAATATTTATAATTTTAATGCTTATAATTTTTATAAAAATTTAAATGCTTATAATTTAAAAATTATTACAGTTTCGACATTTTAATATTAGAATTTTCGTCTCAAAATGAAATTTCGTTTCAAAACTCTGGACTTAAAATTTTAAGGAGATCCCAAAATCGTCTGATTTACCAATTAAACGCAATAATTTTCATAGAATGATATCTGAGCAAATTTTGATTAGAACACAATTTATGAAATCTTTATAAGATATTCTGTGTAATTTGAATGTAAAAAATTATTGATATCAGATAAAACTGATCTACGTATATATAGATATATGACGTGTATAGGTATAGATAAAGAATTTGGAAAACTTGTGATACTTTATATATATATATATATATATATATATATATTCTCTAGATTTGTGGATAAAGTTCTGTTGGTATCTAGCATTCCAAAGCATTAACTTAATCAATATAAATATTTTTTTGCGATCGTCATTCTTGAGAACGTCGCGCATTAGCACTCGGATTATGCAACGCGAATTGTAAAGCGATAATTACCCGCCGTGAATGAATTACAACGGGAATCCAATTAAAGCACTTAAATTATCGTTAATCCTAACGCAATATCAATTACACTTACGAGCGCACATTGCAGTCCCGTTGGAGTGCAATGAGAGATATGATCGCAATTAATGAGGCAGTGAGTTTATATCTCGTAAAGACGGGGCTTCCAATCGGTAAAGGTTAAATCTATTAAGTATTATGCAGGCGTGTGGAAAACATCGTTTCTCAATAAATGCACGTATTACCGTTGCGTGTCGTGGCTGGAATTATATATAAACATGAGTGTGATGAATTTATATGAACTAGCAATTCGCGCACAGCCGCGAACGAGGCCGCGTGTGAATTTAATATATTTTCGATCTCCGTCGTCCCGAAACTTCATAAATAATTCCGCTGAATAATTCAAACGTCGCGACCGAAGTTAGCGAACCGAAAGTGTTGTACACTGCGAGAACTGCGTGGTCGTGTTAAACGAAAGTTAAGGCTCACATACCGTTTACGCCGAAATAACACGTTGTATTGATGATCGATTCCTTTTCCTCCTGCTCTCCGATTACTATTTTTCAAGAATTCGAAATACAGAAAGTAATAAATCAAAAGTAAAGTAACTTTTGATTGTAGTTAATTTAAAAATAAATTAATTAAATCGAGAGAGTATTTTAATGTGAAAGTTATCCAGATGTACGCATTTATCGTACGGCGAGATTGAATCAATTCTGAAGTTTTAATAACAAAAAAAGTGGGTACTTTGAAATGTTCGAAACTTTAATTATGACGCGCGATCTCATAGCAATTTCGTATACTTTGATCGTGATTAATGTTATTAGATGGAATTAATGTATCTCTAGCCGAATCAAATATTCAGAGCTCTCCGTGCGCGAGTTTCTCATTTTTATGCAAATGGCAGTTGTCTCGTAGTGTTAAAAATGACAGAGAAGATAAGATCCATAAAAAGAAAGAATGATGGTTGCTTTAAATATATTTCGCGCATCAACGACAATGAAAATTGAGTTAAACGAAGTTTTACCAAAGTATCAACTTCTCATTTAAATTAAATAAAGCGAAGCGGAATCAATACGGAAGAGGGGAACGGTCAGACCAACTTAATTGAAGATCGGAAGAGCTGCCAAAGTCTAATTTAAGCTTCTTTTTAATTCAGTTCATTCGAGTCACGTGCAGAACATTATACGTCATTTACTACTAAATTAATTGAATTGCAGTGAAAGTATATTGAAATGAGAGCGTTATAATCTCTTAAGTTATAATTCTAAAAAAAATATTAACAATACTATTAAATTTGCCCTGCAGATTTTATGTACAAAATATAATAACAGTATAAATTACATACAATATGATATTATTACGATATATGTGTTCTGCGATTTTTGCGCAGCATTAAATTTTGATATTATATCCGGAATTGTTTAATGACAAATTATAGTATTTGTATGTGAAAAATTTTTATTAAAAAAGCTTTATTTTATTTTAAAACTTTATTTTTTTAACTTTATTTATAGAAAATAAACATTAATTAGTAATTTATTAACAATAAGTACGTTTTGTCCTAATATAAATAAATAAAGAACTTGTAAAAATAACCGTGTTCATGATCATAAAAGCTAAATTCTCACCTGTGCGAATATTTATGCATTCAAATAACAAATATTATATAATTTTTTATTATCGCTTATTATTAAAATAATATGTTTTAATTATTGCACATTTTTTTAGGTAAAATAGTTTTGAAAAATATCTACTTTATTCTTTGTTAGTAAATTGCTAATTGATATTTACTTTCTAAAAAAAAAAATAAAGTTTTTAAAAAAATAATTTCCCTCGTATATGCAAAAAAAAATGATTTTGCTGAAATGTAAGATTAAGATGTAGAAATCTGAAAATAATTTTATTAGATCATCAAAATAATTAAAGTCGTAACATTTAAAACCTACTTTGAATGTTCTATATAATTATTTTGATATCAACAGAATTATTTCCAAATCTGCATCCAGCTAAATTTTTAAATATTCCAGCAAAATCATTCTTTCCATGTAGGAATACTTTTTACACTCATATATATCTAATAAATCTATTAGGAATCCAATAAAATATTAACGTCACGCATCAAGATAAATATAATGAGATAAATCTATCAGTAAACTTGTACAATGACGTAGCAAATTAAATTATAATTCACAGAAAAACTCGCATGCATGCAAGTGCGCTGAACGCACTAATAGATATACGACGTCGCACAGCAAACATTATAATGTACAACCAAGCATTAAATTAATCAAAAATCGCTCTCGCTGGCGCTTACGGCTGATAAATCGGGCGCAGACTAATGTTCTTCCACTACAACTATATATTTTCCTGCGGATCACGAGCATTTCCATGGAAAACGTCTTAATACCCTGCGCACGTATTTAAAAAGCGTCCACCTTCAGCCGTTAGCCAGCCGTAGCCGCCTACGGCACGCACGTGCGTAGGCGCGTGATGTCGTGGCGTCGTGGCGTGGCCGATAGTGCCGGTATCCGCGTTATAAGGACCCGATTATAAGGACTCGTTCACAATGTGAATCCAGTCGGTCATGCATCGAGATTTTGCGTATGGCTGCGTTTCGCGCTTATACGATCGCACTTTCGCGCCGGACAGGCGAGGTGCATCGCCGATACTGCATGGTTAATAGATACGTTGACATAAATCCGACCACGTGTACATACGTGTGTAACAACGCGTATGCTCCAGGTATCCATTCGCTCGCTTCTCCTCCCGTCTCTGTGTTCGCATATCTCGACCTGTCCACATTACATTAATTCAGAGTTACGTCCTCGCAATGCTCTCGGAGAGATGTGTCAGCTGCTGTCACACATAATGAGCGATTGACCGAAAGTTGCCCTCGCAAAGTTTCCAGTTCGAGAGGTAAATGATTGACAATCCTATTTGTTCGGCACGACGGAGCTGCAAACGTGAATTATACCGAAACAATGTATTACTAGAGTTTTTAAATATTGTTTGCTATTCACTCGAAGAAAAAGATACATAGTAATATAATAGTAATAACTATACAAGTTTTATATATTTTTTTATATTTTATGTAAAGTCAAGTGAGTGTTCCGATATACACTGCCACTGAAAATCTAATATTATAGCATTATAATATTACAATATATACGTAATACAATCTGAATTATAGATTTTTAGTACTGGTAGTGTATATCGCAACACGATCAATGCTATGTAGTTGAATAAACTATTTTATAGTTATTGTAATTATAAAATAATTTTGTCCTATTATCTTTATGGCTTTGTGTTAAAACTTTTATCGCTTGTTATCTTTTACACGTGTTAAAGTAACGACGCTTTTAATATATAACTGAATAATATTATTTAGCAACATGTCTGCGGGAAATTTACACATAGGATAATAGTGAGTACTGAATATTAAAAGATTTCCGCGGGGCACGACGAGATTGACACGCATCTCGGTTAGAGACCTTTTCCATGATTCTCGATAGACTATTACTTCCGGTCATTGGTTCTTGCACTGGTTTAATTGACAACGCGTCGAATCGCATCGTGAATCAACAGATCGAGTGTACGAATGAGAGAATAGAGAGCCATTAAAGAGAGAAAAATCTGCTCGATGTATTCGCACGCCCGTTTGAACATGACGCGCGATTTTCCGTCCGTGATGAAAACCCTTTTTGAAGAATTGAAAATATTCGTTAATTGGATGTTGCTAATGACGACGGAATGAAAGAGAGAGAAAGCCGGGCAAAAGAGCGCAGGCAAATTTTCGGTGCAATCAACGCTTCGTTTTCTGTTCAATGATTTTAAAAGTTTCTCAGAACACAAATTATCTCTTTTTCCATACAGTGTGTTAGATCTTGATTACGACTATTATAAATAATATTATATATTTGTAAAAGTGAAAAAGTGAGAGGAGGAATTAAGGCTAATAAATGCTAATGCTCTAATCTCATTTGCAAATATGACTATTAAAAGAACGTGATCGTGGATGCACTTTTCTTCATCCAATTATGATATTGTAATACACAAGTAATTAATTTTTCCTTAAGATAATTAAATTTGATATTAGCATTAGATGAAAAACAAGAGAGACTGATTCTTCTTTGTGCTTTTTAACGAGGAATTCAATTATGTGTATCTTCTTGTTAGAATAAAATAGAAGAACGCAATTTGTCTTCAATTCTCCACGAAGTTATAATTGTATTTTGCTGCTATAGCAAATAATCTCATTTTATATGTACAATAAAAAGTACATCTATAAATTTATTGATTTATAACGATTTTACGAAATACTGTTAATATATAATTGTTCTCTTGAGCTCTAAATTATACTTTGCATTTCTCTGTGTCCTATTAATTGAGAGCAATGTTTAGTTGTTTACTTCTGAGGATTTATTCTATATGAATCCGTAAAAAAGCCTTTAAAAATATCACAGTCATTGTCCTGATTAAACAACTATGATCACACTTCTTCGGTTAGAACGATTACACCGTTGTTCATTCACATCGAAGCATCGAGACGGAATAGGTTTGTCTACGAGCGGATGGTGACCCTCCTCCGTTAGGAAGCGTACGCTAGACTCCCAGGTATTTATACCTGCTGGGAAATAAAACCTGTCGAGATTCTTCTGAAAGGACAGAATTACGTGGTTGGACAAACCCAGCACGCGGTGGGTCTCATAACCTTCAGGTAGTATAGAGAGGGGCAGAGAGAGGAGAGCATCTCTCGGGGTTTCTACTTCCTATCCTACGTCAGGGTTAAGTATAATCCTTTGATCTGCGGTGAACGCAGGCGCGAGAAATTATTATGTCGTAGCAATACACGTTGCTTTTTTTCATCCGAATGAAAGGCAACATCTGAGCGACATGAAAATCGTTGAAAGAGATCAGTAATTTAAACCAAACTCTGTAGAACAACTTGGCACCAGTATACGTACAAACAATTCAATTAGCACAAAGATATTAATTTGAATATAAAACGAAATTCATCAAATCTTTTATTCATCTTTTGTATTTAAAAAATCTTTAAAAGAAAATGTAAAAACGTAAAATTGTAAAATGAAATAAGAAAGATAACAGTAATAAATGGTAATAATGTAAGAAAAAATAATAATGTTTACGAAATAAGAATTAATTTATTCTCTCAAAAATAGAAGAGTAATAAAAACATTTCGATTTTATTTATATCCATCAGTTTAATAAAAAGTATATAGGTAATAGGATAATAAAGAGAATTAGAAGAAAGTTGCTTTAAGCTATAATTGAAAATGAACAGCACACGCGCGCGCGCGCGCGCGCGCGCACACACACACACACACACACACACACACACACACACACACAAAACGTGCCAAGAATACGTAAAGAATGTTTGTAATCTGGTGTATGAGTTATATACCACAAATATATCGTCTGTTATATACTTAATAAAAAATTATAAAGTAAAAAGATATCAAAAGTTTTTAAAAGATTCTTAAAAGATTATAAAAATTAATATATCCTTCAGTTAAGTTTGGTATTTCATGTAGCGAGTATAAATCATCTTTACTTTTTACCAAGATGAGTAATGAATGGCTATTGCTTTTATTCACCAATGTTAATTGCGACACGCGAGCTACGTAAGGTCGTAGCTGAATCATATTTCAAACCACGGAGATGTGTCTTGAGATGAGGAAGAATCACCTGTTACGCCTCCTAAATCTGCGAGGAATTTCTTTCCGACCGTTTGGTTTCTTTCATAGATGTTACTTGCGCCTGTGCCTCCGGGGTGTTCATACTTTGAAACTCGAATTTTTCACTCGGAACATTACTTCTCCACATGTATATCCGTAGTCTCGCACACATACGCCATTCGTTAGAGAGTTGTGTTGTGTTGGCACGGCACTCTGTTCTTTCATGGAAATGGTTCTAACCTCGAAGGAATACGAGATATCGTCTGTTCGGCGCGGGCGTCCCAATCGTGGGAACGACTTCGTCATACACGGTTATGCTAAACAGAATAATTCTTTCTTTTTTATAACTCAATCGCCCTTTTAATTTTCCAATTCAAATTATTAATTATTATTCTATATCTATGCCTTTTTCCTTTATTACACAAATACATAAATTACTAATTTTCTCGAAAAAAATATATAAAAGTATTTGTTCACCTAAATTAAGCTCTAATAATTTGAAATCAGAAATAAATTTGAAATGAATCATTCATTCTTATGAAACTTTATTAAATATAGAGTAATCATTAACTGTGAATAATTAATTCTATATGTATTATTCATTATTTTATCAGAAACTATAGAATTTGCAATAATTAATATAAATAATTTTACAAATATTAATACTAATGTCTATAAAATCTTGCTTTATGTTAAATAGTGAATGTTTCCTGTATATCAAATAACTTTTGCATAACATTCTTTTAACGCTAACTATCCAGTTGCTTTCGGTATTAAACTTAATAAATTTAGCTTTATAAAAAAATTTATTTTTGTAAATTGAATATATATTATTTTATTATTTTTTAATATAATTTATATGTCTTCAATGTTTAATAATAGATTATTTATAGTTAGTTAAATAAAATTAATGAGATTTTTGCGAATTTTATACGTTGCCTAAATGAGAGATATTGCAGTCAAAGTGTTAATTTAGATCTTGGTAACAGTTACAACATTCAGTATTATTAGAGTGCTTAATTCTCTCAGATCTATATACTCCTACGAATGTATTACTTTATACAGAGGAATAGCTGTGATATACGCGAAAGCACTCTGATGATGTAAGAAACGTCATGACAGTACATCACATTACAAAAATGATCACGCACAACTTATATCTATTTTTTTTTTTTTTTGGAAATCGATGCTTCTATCAAGCGATTTTTCATCGGCGTCGCTTGACACATTTTATCCTCTTATCGCGTGTATTGAGACATATAAGCGATACGTTTTTAAACATCCATACGTGTTTTTGAGGTTTCTATTATAATAATTTTTTGCTATTTATACATACAGAAAATATCATTTAATTTTTCCGAGAAAAAACTCATCCTCGGGTCTCAACTTTAAGACTTTTATTTAAATGATAATATTAAATTGACGTTTCAGTAATCCATAGCTTTAAATCTTGTTCATGACGTACGGTATATGTGACATCGACATTCACAGGACGCGAATTTAAATGCTGTTATTAATCGAAGTGTTATGCGGACATCGCTTTGGCACACGGCTGTGGCGCTCCTGTTAAGCCGTTTATAGTCGCTAAAGCGCATTAAGACACATGACAGAAAGCTATATCTCGTCTTTTGAGCATGAAGTTACCTTGGTACGCCAACTACTGGTTCCGGTGCAAACTTGCTACCGGTCGTTGAGCTTCATTAGCTCGACCGCATACATTAAATCCTAATTAGTCTCATTTACTTCAACCTAGCCGATTAAGATCGCACACCTCATCGCAAAGGCTGTGCACAACTTCGTCGAAGACACGTCGTGTCAAAGCGCAGATTAATTGTTTTTCATACTTGTACATTTTTTAACATTCGGCTTTTTCATAGTTAAATAACTGCGATTATAAGTCAATTTTGAATTCAAATTAGAAAGTTTCCTTTTAGTTATAATTTATCTTGAACTTTCTTGTTATTTATCATATTAACTCCTTAGTAATTTTTTAATAATTCTTAATAGCATACATCTTTGAACATTCAACTTTTAATAGTTATAAATAAATAAATACAATTTATAAGTGAAATTAATATTCAAGTGAACAAGTTTCCTTTAGTTGTAATAATTATAATTTGCGTTAAGCTTTCTTGTTATTTTGACTTGCTAGTGGTTTCTTTAATAATAACATATTTTTAAACATTTGGCTTTTTATATACTAATAGCTGCGAGTAAATAATTGCAATTGTAAGTCAAATATAAGTTAGGAAGTTTAATTATAAGACTATCATTCGTCTTGAACTTTCTTGTTATTTATCGCTATTGACTTGCTAGTTCTTAAGAGCCTTTGCAATTACAAGATTCAGAAGTAATTGCATCGACAACAATCTGTCGCTGTTGTCGCATTAACTATGTCCGAAAATTGAGTAACCGTTACTAGTAATTTTAGTACATTGGAAAATTAATTTCTATATATATTACAATTTTATTTTTATTGCTCTCTAACTTTTCTTTTTCTTTCTGTCTTATATCAAAATAAAATAAATAAGAAAATGTTATTAGCATTATACGGCATTATATAACCTGTACATATGTAAATATGTATCTTTGCAAATAAATGCTTAACTGAAGATGAATTTATTGAGCTGTGTTGAGCACATCCCCTACGGCTCTGCTACTTCTTGTTAGTTCCCGCAAGTTCAGACAAGTCGATCATGAAGAGAAACATCAGGGAACAATTGCTATAGTCGTTCCTTACATAGAGATCACGAGAGAATGAACAACTAATAATATATCGTGAGTCACAATGTGAATCGTGACACGAGCCCCAATATCGCAATACACGACGAATCCTTTGTCGATCTTGCAATCCTTTACCTATACTCTCCTTTATTTAAATATCTCACAGTTCGCAGAACTGAAACTCGAAACGTTGAAAATCGAACGTCATCTTAACGTATAGAACGTATAACGTATAGTGCAATTTCGTTTATATAAACATAAAGTATTTTTCAAGTAATAATGAAGAGAAATATAGTTTTAAGGAAATATTAAAAACATTAATAAATTACCGGATACGTATATATCGTCACGTCGAGATATATAATAAACCGGTTCGCTGCTATTTCTGTATTACTTGCAGACAGCGAGCGACGCTAAATTAATTAAACCGTGACAATCGAAAAAAATGATCACGTCGTAATGCTCGACCACTGCGTGGTTGACGCACGAGCACGTACTCGCACTCATTGCCGCTCGTAATTAAGAACTTTCCGACGAATCAATTAAGCCTCTATCAAGGTAAACGATATATTTTAGCAGACGCCAATAAACAGCCGTATCTCACGCAAATGACGTGCGCGTGTTAATGACAGCTCCTTAATGCAATACAATAGACATCACTTATCCACATACATGAACGGAGATCCTGTTCTCAATAGACCACGATTCGGGGTACTGAGCTTTACCAATGCCAATTCCATTTTGCTAATCACAGCTGTCGGTGTCGTACCTATATGTAACGGACGCGAGATCTAATCCGTTCGTCCCACTTCTCAAATGAATCATGTCCCTTTGCTCTTATATTTAATGAAAGGGTCGCGCCTCGTCAAAGTGGTTCCGATTGCCTCAATCGTACCCTGGTATCTCACGAGCTCTTGCACTCGCACTCACACTCGCATTCATACTCATACTCTGCGATGGATCCGTGAATTCATGAATATTATCGTGAGCTCTGCCTTGGCAATCGTTGATTCAGCTGATTGAGGTAGTCGCAAAGATTATACGGGCTCCGCGACAACTGAACGCGCAGCAATGGAGTCTCGATGCGTTAGTCCGATCCGGACTGATCGCTTTATTGTGCTGCTGTGACAGATATCATTATGAATGATGCTATATAAATTGTGAATACAATGTATTATAATGCGAGCAGGAATTTAATCAAGTTTATCTCGTAAGATGCGAATAACGTTGAAATTTTTACAAACTCTAATCCGTCTTCATTCACTTTTAGCGATAAATGTCTTTAAACATATTTATATGATATTTTGATGATATTTTGATCCAAACAAAATTATTTTTAAATCCGTATCTAGTCAAATTGTCAGATATTTCAGTAAAACCGTTCTTTTTGTGCAGAAATAAATGAACGCGTTTATTGAATAAAAGTGAGATATGAATGCGGACTATTTGCGGACTAAAAAAATTTTTTTTAAATAAAAAAGTCTGGACTAATGGGGGACGAGCGCGCAAATGCAATTATTTCGGGAATCATTAATTAAACTGTTTATTTTAAAAAAATTTGTTGATGCTCCGATTTAATTACATATTCGTACAACGATCGTATCATAATTTAAAATATATAGAATTTGTGGATACATAAAAAAGGAAAAAAAAATAACGTATCGTTATGATTTATAAAATATATTAATAAACTTTCTCTCTAGTAGTCGAGAGCTCCTCATTAATATGTTTTAAATAAAGCATGTCGCTTATATAACAAATATTCGTTCGGAGAGGAAAATCGCCAATACTGTCATAGATTTTTTAAAGAGCCTTCTTATTCCTTGGTACTACTAACTGCACTTTATTAATACTGAAAAAAATTATTTAGATAGTTAAAGTAAAAATTCTACACAAATGAGAAAATATACAATATAAAAATTCTTATGATTTTTTTTTTGCAAATTGTATAGTGGTTATGTTATTGATAATATTACATTGTTTTTTTTATATGTTTTTATTAGTTTCCTAAATTAGTTTTATTTATATTCTTTCTTTTTTTTTCATAATGGTTTTAAACATAAAATAGAGGTGTAAACTGATCATAACTTGATTTAATTTTTATACTGTTTTTATAATGATTTAATTTTTATTGTGTTATAATATCAAATGGCCGTATCAAAGTTGAAAGGAATTTTTAAAATTTTCAAAAAAAGAAATTCTCACATTATACGTGTATGTTTGCGTCTTGCAAAACAGCATAAAGTGTGCATATATGTGAATAAAAAATATTTATAGAAATGAAAAGATTCTAGGAAGTCTTATATACATTTACTTGTAGATATTTTGTACAGATGACTACTGTGAAAGAAAAAGAATAGAAATATGGCATTACTGTTTACTGCCCATCGATTTTATCGTTTATTCATTTTTTTGCTTATCTTGTGATAAAGTTAATTATTGCAAGATTGCAAACAGTATTATTAAAACTGCTATATTATCTAATAAAAGGTACTTTTTGTTTGTATTTATGTTTCTAAAGACAAGTAATATCGATATCGATCATCTTCCTCTGTTAATATTTGTATTTTAATATTACCTGAAATTAAAATTGTTGCATACATAAGAAGAAAATTTGTTTATTTTTTTACAGAAAAAGCTCAAAATTGTCGCGACGATGTATTTTTAAGCAGTTGCTGAATTTGTATTTTAGATGTGAATATCCTTGGGGCTGATGTTGTCAAAGTATCCCGATGTTAATAGAATACTTGCTATCCACCGATGCACGACCGGCGGTGGGTATTAGCAATGTAAGTGAATTGCTCCCCGGGGTCTGCTTCTGCCACCCTGCTGAATGTCTCCCGTTCAAGGCAGGTCGAAATACCATATAACGTAGTTATCTTCCTGCTATTGGCCGGCCAAATTACGGCGAAGTGTCCACCGCATTGTTAGACAACGTAGCGCTGTCAGTATAGCCATCTTTTCTGAATTGACCTCTGTTATGACTTTACAAGCCAGCGTTGAATATGTTCGTGATAAGCGCTATTTCGAAGTGACAGCCGTGAGTTTGGTTATTAATTAAACGTCGTGTCTCGAGGAGAGAGAGATTTGGAATGGAACGATGTGAACGATAATTGTAACAAAAAATTTAATATCGAAAGTTCACTTATGTGATTAGAACACGGCAGAGCTGATTACCGGTTTAATAGATGCTCTTAAAGGGAAACGTTAACGTATCTTAAGTGATAATGATAACTGCGATAAAGAATTGAATGGGAAAATGTCGACTGATAAAATGCCACAAGCAATCGCGTTCAAGCGATGCCGTCCTCGACGGATATCCGCGTTTACTTCATTAAGTGAAATCGTCTTCGAATTTCCTGCCGAAGGGAAGAGCAATCAGATGGTTTAGAAACATAGAAACCTCAATTCTAGTAACAGAAATAGAGAATATAACGTTCTAGTAGATTTAACTTTGTTTTCAGCGAATATAATGGCTTCGGCAATCAAAATTGAAATATTTATAATTTTTTTTCTTCATTAAATTTTTTATTATAATCAATATTACAGTTTTTTTTTCGATTAATTGCTTACATTTATATTTTTATTTTACTTTATTTCTCACTCTTTCTCTTTCTCTCGTGCTCATCCCTATTTTAATATTCTTTATAATCTTATAATCCAGCAATGCGTCGTGTGTTGAACGAAAAAGAGTTTAAGTTCGGAGAATTAAATGAATAATAAAATGTAATCGGATTTTATATCGGTTCTTCATGAAGTGGGAAGAGCGCTAACTCAGAATCCATCAGACATAGCCGTTGGTCGATAGTCGCATTCGCTTTGCTGACGCAAAATGAGAGAAATTCATTGGTTAAAAGCCGTAGAAACGCAGCATATAGCGTAACGGCGGTATGTATCGCCGTCATCGGACGTTGCGGAAAAATTGGAGTTAGTCCACGAAAGTTTCTCCCCCTGAAACGATTGGCGACTCGTTTGTGTGCTGCTTTCGAAATTGCTCCGCGAATTTTGTTGAAGAAACACAATAGAAACCATTCCTCGGAAAGCCGAGCTTTGGCTAAGATCTTCAAGCCGCTCCGCTATTCACTGAGAACAATCCTTTCTGCTAAATCACATTACTGTAACAATTTTTGTTATTAAATGGATTACAGCAGATAAAAAATTAGATGCATTTGGATGCATCAAATATCGAAAGATACGTAATACGTGTAATTCTAAAGGAATACACTGCATATACGCATAAATGATTTTATCAGGAATTTTCGACTTCTCTAAGAACGACGGAGTACCGAATTTTCATATCTCTCGTAGCAATACAAGAGTTTTCTATATTATAGAATGGGAGCGATCCGAGACGCATTGTGGTCATAGAATAATAGCAGCAAACATAGGGAGGAAATCAAATATACGCTCGAGTAGCGCTGTATTAAGTTTTTGATCAAAAATCCATTCTTCTTATTCTTCTTTTGCCCAAGGATTTTGACTTAAACAGAGGTCCAGTACTAGTACGCGTTAGACAACTTAAAAGAGATGAAGAAGGGATTAAGCTTTCAAATTCAATTCGGTGACACGTGCTTTTCAAATCTCAAGGGTATGAGTGATGTGCAGAAGTCAGGAATGGAAAGGAGGTCGGTGATTATCACTGAGACTCCGATGACTCCGACACCAACCCAAAGACTTCTTCAGGCATAGCATCGTCGCCAAAAGGATAGGAGAAGTGACAGCGTGTAAAGGGAATACTTGGAAAAAGAAATTTAAAAAGAAATCTACATTGGGACTAACATATCTACAATTTCGTTACTATTACTGAAATTTCCGGACGGAAGTTAAACTACTCATATATATAAATTATTATACGAAAAGAACAGTTTTTTTTACTAAAAATTTATCTAAAAGTTTAGCTAATTATAAATTTGAAAATAATTTTGTCGTGTGGACTATTCAAAATAATTACATAGAACATTTAAGCATTGCTAACAATGCTCTAGAATATTATGAAACATTTTAACAACCAATTTGAGCTATATTATTTTGATTAAACAAAATTTTCAGATCTGTATCTACTGAATTTTTAGATATTTTAGCATGATTTTTTTCGTATAGAATTAAATTAGAATGTAAAAGAAATTTGATTGAAGGTCTGTAAATGTGATTTATATGCCCTCCCTAATCGTTTTTTCTTTAAAATACTTTCTTTAGCTACTTTACATCTTTCGAAGTTTGCTTACACGGCAAGTAGATAGCTGATTGATTAAAATGACCGTCGATCTACTGCCGAATCCATGCTGTGCTTCCGCCCGTTCTCTCCGTTCGAAACTGTGTGTACGCTCAGCCGCTAACAAGGAAACTGCATTTCCGCGCAGCCGGCGGTCGAAACGATGAAAACTTTATTACTCGCTACGGACGACGATAAAACGGATCTAGCTGTGGCCTGCAGCACATCGCTCTGCGAAAGATCCAGTAAATTTCCGGATCGCGGCGAATCGATGAAAAGTGAATAGCCGACACCGCGCGTGGGATATCTAATATTTGGATATCATATAGACTTGTGTCAAGATAACTGAATGAAAAACTGGTTGGAAAAGCGTGAATTATCGATGAATCCTGATTCTCCTCTCTCCATTCTTGCGCAAAAGACCTTATAACTATTCTAACAATTATACATTATGTTATGCCGTGTTTTGATTAATAGAGTTATTTAAACGTCCTTGAGAAATTTAAAAATTAATAAGTAACATAAAATACGTATACCTATTGTACTCTTTTATTTTTAAGAGGAACTTCAATTTGAGATTTGAAATCAAAATAATTTTTTAAAGAAATGTGATTTGAGATTCTTAATAGAGCTAGAAATGTGAATTATTGAAAATTAGGTTTTACAGAGAAAAAAATAGATTTTAAATTTATTTATAAAAAATAAAAATAGATGTTCTAGAATATTTCGTACATTCTTGGATTTTATTCGACAACTATACCATTATGTATGCATGCGAATATATTCGGCCTGCATCAAATGTGTTATAACAGATTATTTTAGCATGAAATAGATATTTAAAAAAGTTGACGGGGAGGAAACATTGCAAAATATCTCTCAAAGGAGATATTTTCAATATTGCTCTCACGAATCGGAATATATTTATAAAAAATGCGGATACATGCTCAGAGAACACAGAGTCTATATCTCCAATTCTTCTTTTCCATTTTTCCATTTTTACGAAATACGAATTGAATTTCTATTTTTATTACATAATGGACGTTTTTATTCTAGTCTTTTTTTTCTTTTCAGCAGATTGATTCGTACGGATCGCAACATGTGCGTGATACAAATATAATAATCATATATGTTAAATAATATATTATACAATTTTTTTATATTTTTTTCTAATAACCAAGTCGCATGCAGCGCATTTTCAAAAACACATTTAATATGACATATCCAGCGACAAAAATATATTCATAGTACATATTATATAAACAAAATGTACAATTAAAATATATAGACATTTATATTAATTAAATTTACTCATTATTTTAATGCATAAAATAAACGTTCACAAAGTTACCAGTATTTGACCTCATTTTTTCAACTTTATACCCCGTACTTTACTTCGATGCTGCAGTGGTCAGCAACTCGAGATTTTCTCGCGGAATATTTTCTAAAACGTTCACGAGAGACATGGCGTCATGTAAATTTTGTAAACCATAGGGAGTGTAACTCGTTTATGAGACATGGAAGATCGAGTGCAATTCGAAATTGCAGACCGATGAAACATGAAACTGGCCGTGTCATGGCAGACATATAATATTTGAATATCGTACAAATGACTTGCACATTGCTCGGATAATCGAGACATCCGAGTGAAACCGTTCTGGCCATGGTCTATACGTAGATTACTATTCACGGCAGCCAGGGATTTTCATTCTCTATTTCAGCCCGCAATAAACCAAACGAGCTCCCATCGACCAGATTTTTTTCGATTGGTAAATGGTGAGACTGGATCGTGAAGTATTGCCCCAAATATTGCCAATTACAGTAAACGTTTTGTACGCTTTAAATCTTCAGACTTAAAGACTGTTGAAAATAATTGATGCGAGGTTATTAAACAAGCTATTTAATTACTTGTATTCCTTATTTATTTTATGAAAAAAATGTCTTGAAATATATTTATTTTTATCTTCCGACCGTACATATTTAAAGAGATTTAGATATGTTATTTTTCTATACGAAGATTTTTGATGTATCGCATATTGTTGACGATTTACGATGAGAGCGAATCAAAGGGATCATCTTTTTGATGTCTCCAACAGAAGAAATAGTTTCCTCACGAAATTCTCTTCGTCTTGCTACATCAGTTTTGTCTTCCAAAAAGTCTTGTCTGACTTTCTCTTTCTCATGTCCATCCTACTTTTGCGATTCTTTGACATTCAATTTGAACATCGAAACTTTCAAGGATCTGAAAACGTTAACTTTTTTTCTCGATTTCTTTTATACTGCGGCTGAGAGGACGAGATGAGAATGGTAAGCCCACGGGGAAATGCCTATCGTGGATGGAATGATAAAACGTAAAAATCTGATAAAGGAGATAAAATGTGTCGCGTTACACCAATGTCATACAATATGTAACGTTGCAATTTTTCTCCACAGAAAATACTTACGAAATATATTCTAAAAAAAAAAAAAACTCGCGCTAATACTCTTTCGCGCTTTTCGCAGATGATGAAGATAGTCACCGTATATAAACAAATCGTTTTTTTGAGATAACGTCGCCTTTAACCAAGGAACTACCCGCTCTCGGCGGACGTGTGTTTCGTTGTTACGATTTTTCATATCCTACAAAGAACATTTTGCGAGTATATTCACGAAGCGGGAATCCAGCTAATGTGTTTTTACTGACTATGACGCACTCTGACCTCCTGCGTCATGTGAAGTGAGGCTGATGTGCTCTCGCGTTAATTTGCTCCAGATGAGAGAAGATATTCCTCTCTAGAAGCGAGAAAATAAATGTATGTAACCCGGATATTAAGAATTCCTGACGAGAATTATGTAAATATTTTCATATCCTTGTCCACGTAGATGTGGAAATTCCCTCCACTGATTTTCTTTCCGAAAAAAATATATACATATACCACCCAAGTAGCACAATAGCGCTTGCAAAGCGTTAAAAAAGCGATTATATGCGCTTTTTTAGCGCTTTGTTAACGCTTTGTAAGCGCTACTCGGATAAATACTTTAAAAGAGCTTAAAGGGTAATAATACTTCACACAATTTTAAAATGAAAATATATAATCATATGTCTGAAATGACTTAATTTCAAAGATACAAAGTGTTAAAGTTGAAGGAAAAATTTGATTTTTTCCAAAAGTTTCTTTTAACGAGTATTATTCACTCTGTGTCTAGTAAATCGATAATTGCCAAAATGTGTATTTTTACATATTCTCTTTATCGTGAAATAATATTATTGGGCAAATAGAAATAGTGTAATTTTCTTAAAATATCTCTTTTTGTTGTGAAAATCTCTTTTATATTCTATCAACTCATATTTCGAGAAAAATACTCTGCTGTCGAAGAGAAGTGTGAACATGCTTTTACGGATCTTTGAAGAGCGAAGAATTGTTCACTTTCAATTTAGTTTACAGGATAGTTTGCCTCCTTTACTGTATCTATTTTTTCCTCCCCCCAAGATCCGAACGTTACCGTTCTTCTGTGCGCCTCGCGCGGAGTATACTCATCCCCGAGCGAGTTTAATATTACAAAACAGAATTGCAGACGGTGCACCGGAAGTCGACCAGCCCAAGAGGGTTGTCCCCGATGCACCATCGTCTCTATTCCTTCTGCATCCCGGATGATGCACCGGTGCCGGGGATTTGCAGTCGCAGCTGATACTGCCGCGCTGTCTCTGTTGCTGCAGCTCGGCAGCATATGAGACTCCGTATGACTCGCTGAAAAATGCAAAGTGCAACGCAGTGTCCTCCGAACACGACGCGATATCCGTCCGAAAGAAAACAATCCGTTACAATGCAAAGTTATGCAGCGGCATGCCTTCGCGAAAATATAGATATTAAACTGTTGCTGGAGAAGCTCTTATACTTCCCGAGAACCATTTCATAAAATGTCTGCAATGTATAGATCCAGAGACGAAGGTAAAATTTGCTTAACTTTCCGTGGGAGAAGTTTTACGATCGATCCTTCAATAAATAAAACTATAAGGAAAGATGGATTATTATATAAATGTTTTTATATTATTTTTACATTGATGCATCGTGCAATATTTAACGTAACGTTTTTACCTTTTCCTTTAAGATAGAATTCAGTTGAAATGATATATATATAGAAACTATATTAACTTTCGCTTTTTATTTGCAAAGATAGAAGATAAGATCGAGGTTTTTGTAGTGAAACATTTCGTGTATAATATGTCTGCCAGTTATTCGTCGTTTCTTCCTTTTTGAAAGCCGTTTTAACGTTATGTCCGTGCAATCAACTCATATTAGTAAGTCGTAGCTCATTGCCGTAAATACCCGTAAATCTGATCGCGTTTGCATGGCACAGCCAGCAACGAGTTAACGTTGTTCCGGGCATTTATAACTTGCTCCCTTTTCGCGGTGCAGGATATAGGTAAAGGGTAGTTTACTGCCTGTGTGTTAACCATCAGAGAAGCAGCTACTTTTCCCATCGTAATCTTCACGTTATCTCCCTAATTCCCGGCATTTGTATAAGCACAGTATATAAATAAACGTAGTAAATCACCCTATTTGCAAGCACATTATACCTCCATCTCTTCTTTAATTTTAAGCGTGTACATCCTGGAGTTTGTGAATAACCTGTATAAGTACAAAGATTAATTGCAGTTAATTGCGCTTCGATATTCATTCTGTTAACAGAATTGTGAGCTGCACCTCGTACGCTTTAACTTTTCCCCACGATAAATTTGACCGGTGGCGCGCGAATAAAAATACGCGACGCGACGTGATTAATTTACTCGTGCAACATACGCTGGGCTTTAAAAGCATTTGATACAAGGGGCACGTTCGAATGTCATCAAATATCGGATTTCTCCCATGTATCGATGTTATTGACTTTGTAGATAAAATTTCACGTGGCGTAACCATTGGTAAATGTAAACTCAAACTACCCGCTATTCTGCACGCTTGATGATCATTGGGGTTAAACATAATTAAAATTTTTGTTCCAGATCGAATAGCCGCCGCGTGGAGTAGAAAGTTTCGAGGACTTTGATAAAATAGACATGTGCGTCAAGGATCAATTGGACGTTGTTCGCCAATGACATAGGGTGAGTCAATGTCATATTGAATTTCTATTGGCGTACAGATTTTTTGTACACAATAAATCGTGTTTCATACGTCGAACAGTCATTGATGGACTTATCGATAATACACTTGTTCTTCGACAATGTTTTATTTACAATATTTTTGCCTTGGCAAAAAGTATAAAAACACCCTCACAAATTGACGTAAACGTTCTATATCTAATGAAAAATAAATTTAAAAAGTTTTATTGAAATTTATTAAAAAGTAATATTTATTTTATTGAAAAATAAAATTTTTATTAAAAAGTAATATTTGTTTTATAACATTTTAATATTTTATATTAGTTTTTCTTTGTTTTCTCATATTTGATTTTATTATCGCCTTTTATAAGAAAATGCAATAAATTGAATGTGTTTTATATTTATAACTGTATCTTTGATAACGACCATGAATAATAATAAATTCTTTTTTGTATTTTATTAATTGTTTGGCGATTTAAACGTGAAAGGATATAGCTAAAAATTTTACCGTCAGCAATACGTATGTAGCAGAGTGTACGTATGTATATTTTATATATTTCCGAGAGAATTTTACGTGCGATATATATTTTTCTCAGCCCCATGCGATTTTCTGCCTTTTTCGATACAGTTGATCGTTTTCGAGGGAAAATCGAGAGAAAGATAGTTACGAAAATGCAACGTGCACAGGTAAAAGGGAATACATTCTCAACGTGGCACAATCGACATGCATTACGACGCGCGATCTGTTTGCGCGGCCATAAATGGCCACGCTGGCGCATGCCGGTGGATATGGTTTCTCAATAGTTTCTCAAACCATTACCAGGTGAAAGGTCCTCTTCTAGGAGAGACCCTCCCATCTCAATTTCGATCTCCCTTTTCATTAGATCTGATTAAAGCCGATACTTCTCTCGACAACTCACGCGATATATTGAAAGAAAAATCTAATAATGCATGGAAAGAATGATTTTGCTAAAGTATTTTAAAAAATTTAGTTAGATCTGAAAATAATTCTGTTGGACCATGAAAATAATTAGCGAACTCAAGCACGATGAGTAAAGCTGTAAAAAGTTTTGACATTCTAGTAGCTTGAGAGTATCCTACACTAATTGTTTAAAAATTATTTCTAGATGTATCTAACTAATCAGTTTTTAGATATTTTAGGAAAATCATTTTTTTTTTACTAGTTATCAAACGTACTTTATTTAGCGTATTGATAGAATATTTAAATGTAATAAATAACTAAAAAACATGGTGGTAACTAACTGTTTGATAATTCGAAAAATAAGATAATATTTTCAAAAGTAAAATTAAGTTTAATTTTGATTATATGTTGACCGAACATTTGATTGAAATTATTTCATCAAGCTCCAATATTGTTATTTATAGGCTTGATTATTCTTACCTTTCATTCGGTGTACACGTGATATATAATTATACAATTTATTTCGCTCATCGCCGTACGTCTTCGTTGCCCCGCATGAAATATGAAAAGTGACCCCATTAAAGCTTGTCTTCTTCCATGATACGTCACAAGGTTCCAGATCTTTTGTACCGTTAAACGGAATAACGGGTTGAACCGTCTCGTTAAGCGGTATTCTCGGCGATTTAAAAGCCCTTGTCGAAAAAGAGATCACGACGGCACACGCCGCGCCCTTGGAATTTCCAAAGATTCTTACGAGCGCAAATTCCAAAGAAATCTTGTAAGGATTTTAAGGAAACAACGCGCGTATAAAAGACCTATAAATTATATTACGTGTAGAAGGAAAGAATAGTTTCTCTCACGAGAAACGTGCGATATATTTAATATTCTTTTTAACAAGTGCCAGAATTGCAATATAATCGTCTGCTTCTTTCAGATTCTTTGCGCTCGATATGTCTCTAATGTGCTCGTTTATAATACTGCGCGAATCGATATTATGTATGTTTATCGCTCTCGTGCGCTATTTTCCGCTCGCTGCGGGTGCTGTGCGGATAACTAATTGGCCGAAATAACAGTCGCTAGCTGCGCGTTATATCTCGCGGAGGGCCATTCGGGACTCGCCTTGGCGCGCTTCCACCGTGAAAATCGACGAGCAAAAGTGATTTATCGATTGAATTCTAATTTCCGGATCTGCATAACTTTTATCTACGCCGCAGCGTAACGAATTGAATCGGACGACGTAGAAGGCGCGTCGCGAATATTATCGTCGCACGACCGTGGGCATGGGATTCTTTTTTTACGGCACTACGCGCCAATCCGTCCACGAAATTTTCGGATAAAAAATGGCTTTTGCGTTGTTACGCGCGGCAGCTTTCGACGTCGGACGCGCCGGTCGCAATTTGTTGCGAAAAGCGCCGTGACGCTAAATATTTCGCTTGTTAAAGCGACGAATAAAATTGTCGGATAAATCCTAAATTTTCCACAGATGGTACCAGAGTTGCCCGCGATAACTATTTGTATGGGATAGTTTTTTTTAGGAATTCTACATCTGCAGCTTTACAGTCGACAAAGGTATACGTTGTCGCGATTTTTTCTGTCGCATTTTTCGTATGCCTTCCGCACGGGCAGACTTGTGACTCTTTTTTTTTATTCCATTTCCGATATCGTTTGAACAAAAGCGATATTTTTCTCTATTTCCCCGCAACGTCATAGCGAAACACAAAGAGTGGCAGTTCTGGAATTCGTTTTCAATTTGCGGACGTCAACGGCCAAATTGGACGTAAAACTTCGCAATTGATTCGTTCTTTGTCTACGTGAATCTGATTTTATCGGAAACATGGTTCACTTGCAATATTCGTTCTCTTCCAGTAAATTTTATACATACATAATTTTATACGTGAAAATAAAAATAGAAACGACGTTCTCGTATATCTCTAATATTGCTGTATTTTCTTAACTTTTGTGACAAAATTATTCTTGTCAAAAGAACTTACATGTTATATTAAAAGAGTGGCTTCAGTCAAATTGGTTGAAACTGTGGTATTTTGTAAATTATAAGATGCTGTTCAAAAGTCTCTATAGGCACATTCATAAAAAATGGACAGATTTTGTTGTAGCACCATTTGAAAACTACTTTAGGTCTAATTGAACTGAAAAATCTTGATTTACTAAATTTATTTTTTAATAACTGAACTTTAATACTTTGAAAATGTACAGAATAAAATATGAATCTATTGGTATAAAGAAAACACACAGTTGTTTTTTTAAAAAAATATGTAAATTGCATATTGTAAATTGTATAATCTTTTTTAAAAGCAACTGTGTTTTCTTTACATCAATTGATTCATCTTATTATTCTGTGTAAATGCAAGTTTAAAATAAAACCGTTATCAACAAATGAATAATTTAATAAAGAAAAAAATACTTTTTAATCTGATTAAATAGCCACTAGTGTTGCAACAAAATCTATTCATTTTTTATATGATTGCTTATAGAAACTTTGGATCAACAGCTCCTAATTTACAAAATATCACAGCCATTTGTTCGAAGCCACTTTTCTCATATGATATTAATGCGAGAATCTTTACTAATCAAACATCAATTACGATTTAGTTGTAATAATAATGATAATTGATGAAGACGTTAATATTATTCAAAATATTGTTCCGTTTCTATTATTTCACCTAACGTCGGGGTACATATCGGTGGCCGATAGACGACATGGGATGTTAATCAAGAGAAGGACAAGCACAACAAACCTGCTGGCGCCGGTTTCTACCAATGTGCTCTCCATCTCCCGTCAACATAGTTCACTTGCACACGCGCGAATCTCACACAGACCTTCCGTCCGCCGCCGCTAAATTATAGACTGGCGTGTGCATATTTTCTTCCATGCATATTGCATATGGATAACGAGGAACACCACCACCGTCGCCATTGCCCTCATTGAGCGTCCGAGCGTCGTTCCACGGAAGCAGCTACCGCGACACGCAATATGTCACGATTCGCACGAGATCTCGCACGTGTACAGGACTGTTGTGTCATTCTCTTTGTCTCTCTCTTTCTCTCTTTTTCTCTTTCAACATTGAGTATTGCTGCTTCGAGTATTTAGCAATCACAGAGAAAGAGAGAGGGAAAAGTCACTAAGAGAGAAAGACCGAAAAGATTTTTCCACCCAGACTCCACTTCCTACTTGGCTTTTCTTCAAGTCGAATCATCATCTCGAGAAAATTCTCTGCCTCCATTCTTTCTATCCAGCGCGTGATGGGTCGTTTTTGCTAAGCAGCCTCGGTCGTTCTTACAGAGTCGCGAGGCCAATCTCTAAGTGCAAGTTACATTTAGAGAACTTTGAAACAGTAAAAGTGAAACGAAATCAAGTTAGAGAGAATAAATACGAGTGAGAGCTTTGTGTTGGAAATTAGAATGCAATATAATCTATCGATTATAAAAAGAAATATCAAAGAAAATTTTGATATTTATTTCGTTTTTTTTTTCTATATGGAAACTTGTTCGAAATAATGAACAATAAATAAAAAAATTGACTTTGTTGTCTACTAATTATGCGCTATTATGATTTATCGCTTCTTAATATCTTTTATGTAAGACTTTTATGGCTCGAAATGTTAGCGTATTTCGTGAGAAAAACAGATAAAAGAGCTAGTTTTAAAAATAATAGATAATAGATATTAAGGTCACTCATTTTGTATGAATGTGGATCTAATCGTATTTTTTACGAGAATACCATGAACGAAATTAGCGTAAAACATAATCTATCACAATTTTGCTTGATGATAAAATAACTGGTTGCGAACAGGGAAATTAATCATACGAGAGAGGGAGAAAGTAGTTCAAGTCAGATGTTCTTCTGAAGGGACTTGGTCGTTTCTTTCATTTTCTGCTTTAGCTTGTTACTGCAGCTCCACAGTTTTTGCGGGTACCTACTCTTCTTGCCACTTCATGGGGTTCTTTACTGTCCGTCTCAGTCATCTCCCAAGTATACTCGAAGACATTGCTATTTGTAACCTACGTAGTGCCGGCAAAGTCTTAAACAAAAGCGAATTGCAAATTCTCGTGTTTCTAGCTCGGTAATTTGCGTGTCTGAAGGAAGTTTTCGATTGTTAACTTGATTGCGGCGAACTAATTTGATAGCGAGTAAACTAGAGAATGACGGCGAGTTAATTAATGAATTTAACAAGTATTTGCTGTTTTCGCATAGTTTATTTCCATAGAAATAGCAAAGCCTTATAAAACAAAACCGTAGACCGTAGGTCGAATTAAAGTTTTCGCAATAATGATATATGCGTTGAAATATATGAAAGAGCCCGATGCAGTAATGATGATATTCTTTAAAAGACAGTCTTGTCTCTCGATTTTCATTTGATTCGCGCGACAGCTGCCTCGGTTATTATATACGTTTTATTAAAGTAAATTAGGAAGTTTATGAATACTACGTCCATGGTATTGACTCCCGGAGAAATACTCTTTGATGACTTTGATATACTTCCGGGGAGAAGAACTGACGCGGCGGACGGTGAGTTCGTAAATAATGAGAATTCCATTCGATGGAGTTACCGCTCCTCTCTTCGGAATTCCTCTTTTCGCGTAAAGTGTAGCGCAGCTTACGAATGTTCGTAATCTAGCAAACCTCGCGTATATCCGGCAGGTAATTCAAAGTTCAAACTATTTCTCCGGTTTTTCTCTTGCCCCCCTGAGGGTACCACTCGAGACGAGAGTTCCCTCCCGACTTTGCTTTCTTCGTCTTTTTCTTTCACTTTCGCGCGTTTGCATTTTTCACGACGCAAGCGAATTCACCGTTGAATTCCTCGCTCGAAATCTCACCGGCAGCTTTATACAGCCGTAGAAACTGTGGAAAGGGTAATGCATTTCCGTGCGTGGCAGAAGTGTTCCCCGATTGCACAAAGCAGATTGCATAATCAAGCCGAGACTTAGTTATAAATAAGTCGAAAAAGAAACCTCATCCGAGAGAGCAAGGTACGCACGAGAATTGCTTCGAGCATTTCGAGTATTTCATATATCATAAACCGTTGAAGCGATATTATTCCCGAGCAGCTAACACAATTGCGGTTACCATAATTTTACATCGCGAATTGACTTTATGTGTTCAAGTATCAATTGGTCTGCGATACAATAAAAATTTATGGCGCGTCAAATCGCCATATGAATTATCGAAAATAGATGAGCTTCTAATTTTCCATCGATGAAGAATAACACACGATAAATTAGCAGGATTGTTTATATACAGTTTATTGTTCGACATATGACATATCGACATATTCTCTTTTTGTACATACTGATTATTACGATAAATTAAATATTATTATATATATGTCTTATTTGTCGCATTCGGAAAAAATGCCGATGCAGTATTTTAAAACCCTTTACTGTC
>Ga0157364_1000239_pt1 | contig 31706 bp, 16 predicted proteins | sample AttsexASBM2_FD_111476 | JGI IMG/M metagenome (GOLD analysis project Ga0157364, IMG submission 111476) | Fungus gardens microbial communities from leaf cutter ant in Ribeirão Preto, State of São Paulo, Brazil - Atta sexdens ASBM2 | ecosystem: Host-associated > Fungi > Mycelium > Unclassified ...
GCCATGAGATCTGCATGTAGTATGACCTCATTTTTTTAGAATCCTCTCTGTGCCATGTGATCTATGTCATCACTAACCCTAACCCTAGGTGCTAAAAATAGAACAAAAGAAAAATAAATAGAGAAAAAAAGGTAGAAAAAGAAAATGAAATAAAAAGAAACTAATTTTACTTTCTGCGATTCTAACAATAGACTAGTAGTCTAAGGTATATAAGGTAGACAATCCTGTACAGAGTTCTCTATTGAGTTCTTTATATTAACCCTAATACAAGATTCTATTTATTAATCAACTCTAAGGTCTTTGAGTTATAATAGCTTATGCTATTGCAGATTTTTGATGTTATTGAGTATATGGAGATCTTCTATTAACTCTTCTTGTTGCTCAATAGTTAGCTACCTTGCATTAATTTTCACTATGTATTCTTGAATAAGATAGTTTAGATCTTTACAATAGTAACATTTCATTTTTGGTATGAAACAGGACTTTTAAGTAGTATCAATATCTACAAGAATATCTAAAAAAGATGTTGGTGCTAGATAACATAGATATATGGAAGTATTGTTGAGATTGTTTGATAGTTTGACTAGAAGGCCTTGTTCACCTATTGAGCTTGATTGATGTGTTTTATAGCCTTAAATCATGCAGTTAAATTAATGTTTTTAGAATATTCTACTAAAAGGGTAGTAATTTGATTTTAAATTGTAGTCTGGAAACCTCTTCTAAATTTGACTACTATAGTATAAGGGTCAGTGTGGTTGGCATTAGAGATAAGAGTTGAGAACTCATCTAGATAATTTTCTATTCTATAATTTTCTTAATAGTATGCAATTTCTTTTAGTTTGTTAACTGTTTCTACTTCTGCATTAATGAGGAAAAAGTGTATGTAAAAGAGTTCTATTAGACATAGGTTATATCTCATTATCTAAGATCTGATAAGGTCTCTCAGAAGTGTAAATAAGTTATTTATGCATTATCTAAGAATGCAAAAAATAGAGGTCAGAATAACCTTTGGCTTCAGCTTATATACTACACCTCTATGAGTTATACTGATTGTATATTTTAAAAAAGTACTTGGTGAACTTAGAGAATCAAGACTACTAGAAGATGGTAAGGTATGGTGTCACTAATACTGGAACTTAGTATTGATTTTGGTTGATTTTCAAAATAAAGCTATTACAGTGTAAACTATAAGTTTATATAATAAGTATACTACCTAGGATAGCTATCTGGAATAGAAACTACTAAGTAAGTTATTTTGGATACTAGAGATTAATAATATTAGCTAGGGTCTGGCAAGGATGTCCAAGGTAGAATGGAGGCAATTAATCTACACTAAGAGAAAATAGAAAGTTTAAATAAGAGAAAAAATGTTATTTATGAGTTGGAATGTGTCACAAACTTCATTCATCTTGTATCTCCACAACCAGTGGACTGATTTTCACAAACTAAGTTGCGCTGCAAAGCCCCAAATGAGGGCTATCTGCACATATACAGAATGTACAAAAGCAACAACAAACGACTGAGATATCAGGCAATTAGTAACTGTAAAAGCTTTGTCTGCTAATATCTCATGAATGGCTGAATGGATTCACACAATTGAATATGTGTTGGGAAGTGCTCATCAATCTATTTACAACAATATATAATGTGTTTCAAGGTGATAAGTATTGGTAGAGATACAAGCATATTAATGTAGTGACATAATTAGTTATCTTCTAAAATTAGCCTGACAGCTGCTATGACAGATGACAGCTTCCATCAGGTACGAGTTTTGATCATGTGATGGCAACAGCTTGTGCATGGACCATTACTCTTTTGTATATATATCTCTGTGTCTGAGGGCTAGATCTCAGACTTAACAACATCAATTATTCCTGTTGATACTTTTCATCATCTGTCAGTCATCATACCCTTGTACTGAACCTCTGAAACACTATTCAGCTCAAGTATTACAACTAGTAAGTATCTTATTTGTGATAGAATGGTGATAGGGATTAAGTAAAAAAGAGGTTATACTAGGGTGGATCAAGAACTATATAATACTAGCTCTTAACTGTATACTAAAGAATTCAAAGAGAACAATATCAGCTTTAGGAATTGAGAGAAGAGATAGAAAAAATGATATAAAAGAAGATTAGAACACATAAAACCCTTAAAAAGACTCTTATAAATGCAAAAGAAAACAGTTAGAAAGGATATCAAAAAGAATATATGAATAATATCTGCTTGCAAATACTTTCCCTTACTAACACACTTTTAAATAGTAAATCTTATACTATGTGACAAGCTCATTTGTAAAATCTAGTAAATAGATTACAAAGCTTCTTAAAAGCATCCAACAACACTATTCATCCCAGATGATGCATTTCAAAGATACCCCTTAAGTCAAACCTTACAACTAAAGATACTAACTGATACTCATCTTGCTAGCCTTTCCCAGGCTATTGGAACTCTTCAAAACTTGCCCAAAAGTGATAGTAGGTACTAATAATGCTCACTTAATAAGACAAAAGTTAAACTGTTCTTAAGTGGGAGAATTTAGATGGAGGTCCTCTCTCTTACTTTCTTTTACTTGCAGCTTATATAAATACAGAGAATAGAACTAGAGAATAGAGACCAAAACTATAAGAAAGCTATCTGAGGTCTCATGAGCACATAGCTATCTCTTTATTTGCAATCCAATATCAAACTAATAATTGCTTCTTGTTTACAAGTATCTATTCCATTTCTTCTTAACTATTTCCATAGGCTGTTCCTACTTGTGAATCCATTCTAGACTTTATTAGCTTTTGATCCAGTATATTTTTTCTTTATCTAACTATTCAAACATTTATTCCTAAAGATCCTGTCTCTCTGAGATCTGGTTTGATTAATAGCTACCATGCTGTCTCTGAAGTAGATGTTCACTCAAAAGAGCCTGAGATGTCATCTAAGAGTATAAAGTCTTCTTATTAATATCTTCAAAGAGGTTTTACATGCTTAAAAATACTATGAGAGTATGTTCTTTTGAGAAAGAACATTTTCTAGTATAACATCTTTCCCTCACTATAAATAATTGTTTTTAGTCTTTTCTAGAACCTTCAGCCATTTGACTCTCTCAAGCTCTTTATTCCTATTTTTTCTCCTTCTACTTGTACCTCTTTCTTGCTTGGTAAGTCTTTTTTATTTTATTAATTTGTCAGCTAGCTAACAAATTTCCTCCAATTTCCTTTTTAACTTTCCTGATCTTTATCTTCTCTTTGCTAAAGTTTATTTCTAATCTTTTTCTAGATTAGACTCCAACATTGGTTCTAGCTCTGAACATTATACTTAAAAGCCTTTCTTTTTCAAGATTGTTGCAACAGCAGCTCAGGCCATTTGCTTCCAATTAGTAAACAGCTCTCAAAGCTGTGAGAAGTGTACTATCTCTTATACTTCCCACTATTTTCATCAGAAGTCTACTACTATCTAGTAATTCTGAGCTAAGCAACTTTTCATGCCTTCTTTTACCAGTAATACTTATAAGTGGCTTTTCTTTTCTAAATTTTACTCTTTCTACTGATTTTTCTATTCTTTCCTAGACATCTTGTCTTATTTGTACTTTCTTGCTACTACATGGAATTGTGCAGATGCTATGTATTCTTATTTTGAAGTTCTTATGTCTTACTATTATACTCTAGTGGTAAATTTTGCTGAAAAGCTTCTGGTAGCTAAGAAATATTATTCACAAAACCTCTTTTTCTGGATTAATAGTGGGCTTGTGCCCAATCAAGCTACTTAAGACAAGAATTTTGTTATTGCATCTAACTCTAATAGTCTTTCCTCTCAAAAAGCTATATAGAATCTTTTTGAGTCTCTTACCTATCTTATTTCTTTGTTTGATGCTACCTTATCTCTGTCAGTTATAATAACACTTTTCCTGAGGCTTTGGGTTAGCACTATTACTATTCTCCTTCTTTTCTAGCTAGCAGCTTCTCTTGTATTAAGAAGTTGACCAAATTAGCCAAGTAGTGATAGAAAGAGGCACATTTTCTTCTAGGATTTTATAATTCTAATACTACAATAGAATCAATATAAATGACTATTGCTATTCTTGTGTTTATTTTTCTATTATATGAACTAAGTTTTGTCCCTATATAAGACTAAGTCCATCTTTGATATGAGCAGTGAATATTAAGTTCAATCTTCACCTATTTATGATATGATTATATCTTTTTCCAATGCCAAACTCTTTTTGTATAATTCTAAGTTCATTTCTGCTAAGTTTACTTCTACTATTATGACATTTCTTTCTATATATGGGTTCATTGTCTATTTGCAACCTCTTTTTTTCTATTTGTAAAATCTCATTCTTTCATATCTGTCTCTATTCTCTCACTCTCTATAAATAAAATGTATTCTTACATCCTACTTGCAGTTAGGTCAAGTTTACTTTGATCTCAACAAGACTACTCTATGTTGATTTATATAACTAGATTATAATTCTTACTCTTAAGAAAAAGGTTTGTTTCTAAAACTCTTCTTATTATTATTATAGACCAACTGGCACAATTTATCTGGAAGTAATCCTTTCAAGATATATTTAAACAAGTTCACTTCTTGTAAAAGCTTTTTCAGATTTATCTCTATTATATCTTTCCAGTAAACATGTTTAATAATTCTACTAGAGAACTTATAAATACTTATCTTGAGCTTGTAGATATGTTGTCCAATATCATCTATTATAGCTGATATCTCTCCTGAGAGAAAAACATATTAGGCTCTCTTTATATAGCTATTGATCTACTTACTGAACCTACTGTAACTTAAAGTTAAGTTAAAAAAAAGAATCTTGTATTGAGTTAATACAAGAGAACTTGATAAAGTTTCAAGTATAAAGTATCTACATTATATATACTAGGCTAGTAGTCTATGCAACACTATTTCCAATCTACTTTAAAAACCATGTATTATTTATAAAATTAACATATATAAAATATATTGTATAATATTATTATTTCAGATTATTTTATATATTATATAATTGTGTGATAGTGACAGTAACAGTTGTGACATCATACTATAATCCTAATCCCAAGTTAAAATAAATAAAAATAAAAATAAAAATAAGAAATAAATAAAATAGAAATAAAGTCTACTATTTTTATCATAAATAAGCTACTCACTAGTTGTGATACTTGAACTGAATAGTATTCTAGAGGTTCAGTATAAGGATGTGATAATGACAGATGATGAAAAGTATTAACAAGAATAATTGATGTTATTAAGTCTGAGATCTAGTCCTCAGATACAGAGATATATATACAAAAGAGTAATAGTTTGTGTACAAGCTGTTTCCATCACATGATCAAAACTCATACCTGATGGGAGCTGTCATCTGTTATAATAACTGTCAGGCTAATTTTGAAAAATAACTAATTATGTCACTATATTGATATGTTTGTATTTCTACCAATACTTATTGCTTTGAGACAAATCATATATTGTTGAAAACAGATTGATGAGTACTTTCCAATGCAAGTTTGATCATGTAAATCAGTTCAGCCATTTATGAGATATTAGCAGACAAAGCTTTTATAGCTATTAATGGCCTGATATCTCAGTTATTTGTTATTGCTTTTGTATATCCCACATATGTGCAGATAGCCCTCATTTGGGGCTTTCTAGTGCATAGTTTGTGAAAATTGGTCCACTTGTTGTAGAGATATAAGCTGAATGAAGTTTGTGACAATTTTCAATTTTAATAATTTTTCTATTCAAGTTGGAAAGTATAACACACGAAATTTACATTGTAAGTGGAAATCTTATCTCCAGACTATATCAAAATTATCCAGTATATTAGCTACTTTATTTACAGGATCAGAAAGACCAAAATATTAGCAGAGCTTGTTGACAAATTAGTTCTAATCTAAGAGCTAATTTCTGAAAAATGTTCCTGTTATTCTAGCTAAAATCTATCTTAAACCAGTTCTAGATGATCATTAAAATAGAAAATTATTGAGCTTACTTAACTTAATATATTAAAAGTTTTAAAAATTTAGACTTTAGTTCTTCTTAGATTAAAGAAAGGCCTAAAGGTTTGATTTTTTAGATTGTTAGCAATATAACTAGGCATATCTACTAGCTAATTAGTAGATTGTTAGCTCTGTTGGTGTCTTGAGTGAAAGTCTGAGAAAAATTAACAAAGATTACAAGGTTAGAAAGATTTGAAAATATTTTTCCAGTTAGAATTGCTGTCTACAGTAATAATACTGAAATATGTAACAGATAAGACTATATATATACCTTGGATAGTATAAGTTGGAAATTATAGAGAAAAGTGTCTTTTTCAATTGATTTATCTTGATTACTATGAAATATTAGATGAAAATACTCCAGTAAGATATTTACTCAAATGAGAGGCAGAGAAGAGACTATAATATAATTAAGAAAAAATAAAAAACAAATGAAACTATATAGATATGATAAAAGACTAAGCAGTTTGATAATATTGTCAGATGTAGTTTATACTTGGAGGTAAAAGTCTATAGAGTTAGTCAAAGTTTGACAAGTATAAGAACTCAATAAAATCCACAGAATTATAGGCTTTTTGTCATATCCCAAGTCTATCTACCCAGAAAATATATCTCTGTGGTGATACTGCTTTTTTAACTTCTATTATACAAGCTCATCTTCTATGATAGCTACCTTTCTTACAATATGTTCTTATGACAGTAATGCAACTATTTAGATATTTTATCTTTCATAACAGGAATACTCCTATTCAACTCAGTCTTCTATAGCAGAGCCTTTACTCCTGTCAGTTTCTTACTAGTGAAATCTTTGCTCAGGACAATAAGGGCTATATCACTGAAACTCTGAGCATCTTCTATAGTTCTTCTTTGTATATAAGATTAGTAGTTATACTGTAATTTGCTAGTCTAATAATCAATAAAGATAACTCTTATTTAAACTCAATCTCTGATATTTAGTGATGATACACTAATCAGTACTTACTCCTATCTTAGACTTTTTTCTTTCATCTGAAGTTATAATCATGTGATAGTCAGACAGTACAGCATATAAGCTAAAGCTAAGGTTGTTCCACAAGTTTGCACATCTCCAAGCTAATTCCATAGACTTTCACTCTTGGTGTAAATTGTACCTAACACTTTTCTAGATAATCTTAGCTTTAGATTATATACTGCATTATCTGTTATCACTTGGTTATAACTTCAGGGGTTGAAGCAAAGTTCAACAGAAAGAGTTCTAATAGAAGAAAGTGTATTAACTTAACATTAGAGTTTAGTATTAATAGTAACAAATATTATAGTCAGTTATCAGACTAGAGATTCATATTATATTGTGTGCTATGTAAGATAAAACTAAGAGTAGTGATTGCACATTGAGTATCTGTTAAAACAGCTAGATGATGTTTATAGAATTATGTGGAGTTAATAATCTTTAGAGAATTCTAAGTTGTATTGCTTACAATCACTAAGTATACAACTTATCTTTAGAAAGTTCTAAAAGAATAGAATGGAGTTTCTCAGAAATAGTAACTACTTTATATATCCAGAAATCTATTTTAAGAGATTCACAGAGTATCTGCTAGTCTTTAAATACAAAAGAAAATATCTAAAATACTTGAAAACTTGAGTAGTGCTATTACTATATAGTTTTATAGCTATTTATCATGGAGTGAAGTTAGTATCTGGATCTGGCTTAGAGCTAGGCAAATGTTTTATCAAATTGATCTATAAAAAAAACTGACTGAATATATGTTAAAGTATAAAATATACTCAGAAAGAGAAACTGTTTACAGAAAAATTACAGAAGATATCAGATAAAGCATGATGTCAGAAATCTTTCAAGTGAGCTTAGATATTTTTTATTTTTCTAGTCTTTTATAATCTTTTTTTTTAGTTTTCTTATTTTTTTCTTTGAACTTAGCTAAGAGATATAATATCATGATACATGTGATGGTTACAAATATCACAAAACATGACAAAATTGTGATATCTCACAGTCACAGTCATATAGTTATGTAACATTATAAAAACTACTACATAAACTTAGTTATAGCTTTGAAATAGATTAGAGGTATATAGACCAACTTCTAAAGATATATATAAAGTGGACTACTTTATAATAGAAACTCTATCTAGTTCTTTTGTATCACTTAATATATAAGTATGCTTTTACCTTAATACTTAGGCTTAAGTTATAATATATAAGAACTTATTTGAAATATGCAAATGTAAATTAGGAATAACCTTAGTGTTATATACTAAGTATAATAGTCTATCTTCTACAGCAATATTATTTAGTTCAACATCTAGTAATAACCTATCTCCAACAACAGTATTATACTTTGTTTAAACTCTGTAAGTATTCAGTCTTTTATAACAGAGTTTTCTTTTATATAACTTGATTAGTAGATTTCCTCTATAATAATCTTTGTTAGTATGTTACTGAAATCTTCACTTGGGGTTACACTCTGAAATCTCTGAGTTCTTCTTTTATATTACTTATATGTAAAAACTAATAGATATATTATACTTCCCTAGTCTGATAATTAACAATAACAGTTTGTTAGGCATAGTTCACACCAAAAGGCAAAAGTCTACTGTTAGAGTTAAAACCAATAGACTTAGTTGATTTTATTTTATTTTTTTCATTTTCATTTCTATTTATTTTCTTATTTTAGACTTAGGATTAAGAGTTAGTGTGACATTACATATGACTGTCACAATCACATGATCATATATCATATAAAACTCTAAAAGATTTCAGACCAATAATATTATACTACATATCAATAATATATAATATGCATAGCCTTCAGAATAAGTTAGAATTCATGTAACATAAATCATTAGCTTAGTATATATAAAGATAGATACATTATACTTGGAACTCTATTGAGTTTTCTTATATTAGATTAATATAAGATTCTTTTCCTACTCTAACTTTTGAGTTTGAATCATAATATCTATGAAATTTGCTTAGAGTTATACTAAGTATGTAAACCTATATAAAGAGTATGATATTACAGACTTCTCTGAACAACCCTAGCTTCAGCTTATATATTATACTGTTTGTCTTCTATAGGATTATAACTTTAGAAATAGAGCAGAGTTTAAGAGGAGTAAATCTAATAAGTGATATATTACTAAAAAATACTGGAGTTGTTATCTAACTATTATTGTTATTAATTATCAGACTAGAAAAATATAATATATCTGCTAGTTCTTATATACAAGTAAAATAAAAGAAAAACTTGGAGATTTCAGAGTATAGCTCTGAGTAGAGATTTCAGTGGTGAAATACTAGTAAGAGTAGAATAGAAGAACTCTGCCAGAGTTGTAAATAACTTGGTTTTTCTTTTATTTTCTATTTTTATTTTTATTTATTTTAAACTTATATGAAGAAGTATAATGTGATAATTGCTTCTTTCTCTCATATCACTATCTTGTATGGTAGTACTTAGTAGAGAATCAACAAATGTATTGAATTCTACTACTCTTTAATCTCAATAACATTGCAAATCTCCTTCCAACACTAAAATTCATCTAAAACTTCATTTTATAAATACTAAAGATAATATTCAAAGAGGTTATCAAAGAGAACCATTCCTGTTATCAAACAATAGCAGTCAAAGAAATATATCTGTCAGTTCTCAAGCTTTGTCTATAGACTATGTAGAACAAGTTAAAGCTTAGTCTAACAATTTATTATAGACTGAACAATGTGAGTTATTCTCTCAAGTTAATATACTCTTGAAACAAAATATGTCAAGTAACCTGGTTGCCCTACTTCAAGACAACAATATTCAAATTCCCAATTTGGAATTGTTTGTTATTCCATATCAGGTGGTGATAGGGATTTAGCAGAAAAGAGATTATGTTAAGATGTAACAATTATGCAACACTAACTCTTAACTGTGCACTAAAGAATTCAAAGAGAATACTATCAGCTTCAGGAATTAGTAGAAGATGTAGAAAAAATAATATAAAATAAGATTAGAACATATAAAAATAAAACCCTCAAAAGAACTCTTATAAATACAAAAGAATAAAGTTAGGAAGGATATTAAAAGGAATATACAAGTAATATTTACTTGTGAATGCTTTTTCTTACTAATACATTTCTAAACAGTGAACCTTACACTGTGTAACAAGCTTCTTTGGAAAATCTAGTGAATAGATTGTAAAGCTTCTTAAAAGCCTCTAATAATACTATTGATCCCAGATAATATACCCCTTAAGTCAAACCTTACAACTAAAGATACCAACTAATACACATCTTACCAGTCTTTTCTAGACTACTAGAACTCTCTGAAACTCATGTGAAAGTAATAGCAGATACTAACAATACTTACTCAATAAAATAGAAGTTAAAACTACTCTTCAGTGAGAGTATTTGGATAAGAGTTTTCTCTCTTACTCCTCTCCACTCATAGCTAATATATTAGTTGTTGAGGGTAATTTACACTTGCTAATTTTATCTGCAATAATTGTCTAGAAGACAGAGTTTGGATAAAAGCTTTGGCAAGAATAGAATTAGACAGATATAATATTGGCTTCAACAGATGTTGTTGTGCCTAGCCTATATATTGCATAGTCAAGATTTTGGATAATGGGAGTTCAAACAAAAGTATGAGTATAGCACAGTTGAAATTGATAATTAGATTAAGAAAAATAGTATATAGTAGACTATATTTTTAAATATAGAACTAATAACCTAATCATAATCTACTACTACATGTACTATAGAGTCTAGTTCTCAAATTGATGGATAATTACAGTGAAGTGTGATTTATAGTAGAAGAGTGGGAAATATACAAATGACAGATGGTGTATAATATTAATCTAAAAATACAAAGAATAAAACTAGAAAATAAAGACTAAAACTATAAGAAATTTTTCTAAGGTCTTATAAGTATATAGTTATTTCTTCATCTATAGCCCAACATTAATCTAATGATTGATTTCTACTTGTAAGAGTCTATTCCATTCTCCCTCTACTATTTTTAGAGTCATCTTTTCTTACTTTTCCATTTTGGACTCTATTAGCTTCCAATCTAGTATGTTTATAACTTAATAAAACTCTCTTGTAAGTATATATACTTTATAGCTAGTTATTTACAGATAGTATTTCTTATTTCTAAAGATCTCTTCTACTCAAGATCTGGTTTGATTAATAGATACCATACTGCCCCTCAATTGCCATTTACTTGAGAAAATTTGAGGTATTATCTAGAAGTATATAATTTTCTTACTAATATTTTCAAAGAGATCTTATATACTTAAAATCATTAGAAGATTACTTGTTTTTATTGAAAAGCATTTTCTGGTATAATAGCAGATTATCTAGCTAACCCCCATTTGTAAGATAGCAACTTTGCTTCTATTTCTCTATTTGGAAATAATAAATTATTAAATGGTAATACAAAGAATATCACATGTTTTCTTTAGAGAATTGCTACATTTGTCAAACAAAGATCTCTAAATAACAGAATTAATACTAACATCTCCCAAATTACAGAGTTTGGTTTTGCTACATGGGAACTTATTATAGCTATCTATAAGTCTAAATGGAACAAACTTATGGCTAATGACAATAATATGACATTCCAACAGTGTGTTTCTTCATAGTTCAACAAAAATACTACTTTTTCAGATAAAACAAACAACAGTAAAAAGACAAATAATAGCAAACTAGCTGATATCCCAGAATTCCTCCTCTAATTTCTTCTAAGCTTAGTCAAAGCATATTGGCTAAGTCAAAATTCTACATAAAAAACCAATCTTTCACTTAAACAACTAAAGGAAATATTGAGGAAATTTCAAAAGTCAAGGAAGTATTTTCTAAATTATTACCAGGTAAAATTATCAAAATATAGAATGTTGCTAACAAGAATGGCATAAAATATAAACCTAAGCTTAATCTGACTACTAAAAGACTGTCCAAGAAACAAATCATTGTTTCAATAAGCAGCAACAATATTAATATCATTATATCACAGACTGACAAACACATTTCTAGTATGAATAGACTTCTCAAAAATGTAAAGTCTGATGTCTTGGCTGATTACATACAATCTGACAACAAGGATATTATCATTACTACCAATAAGATAGCTACCATACCAGACATGAATATTGTAGAAAATTATATTAAAGATTTGGAAAACATCAATTCTAATGATATCTTGAGTCCTTGTCTTCCTCAATCTAAATTCTACATCAAGATATTAAGAGTTCCATATTATTCTGACAACTCAATCTCTCCCATTATATATAATTAAATTAAAGATGTAATCAAGGGATCCTATATATTTAACAATATTGTCTTAGCTTTCTGATCCTACATTATCAATATGTCTCCCAAATCTGATATGTCCATTATTTGGATTGACATTTGGGACTCACAAAATAGTACTAAAGCCAAGAGTCTTATTAATAGATGCTTTAATATAGGACATCATATTGTTACCACTTAGGAAACTAACATAAATTCTAGTATTCCTTAATGCAAAAATTGTTGGAAATAGGGTCATATTATAGTTGTCTATTATACTCATGGTACCAAATGTCAAAGATGCAGTGGTCTTCACAAAATTAAACATTATAGAAATATAGTGTAATATTGTAAAGCTAACTATGAAACTAATCCCCCAGATTTGAAACCAAAAAAGACAAACCATGCTCTTACTCTTTCAAATGCATTAATTGTAAAGGAGAACACCAGATAGACAGTTATGAATGTCTGTTTTGGAAACATAAATTCAACAGAGAATAGCATATCAAGAAATTGAAAGAGCTCCAAGAAATCAGAGTGAACTTAATTTGCTTGACTGTAGACAGAAATAAACAATGATTATTAAATCCTTAAAATAATTTTTACAGAATATATGAAAAAGCAAACTACTTATGAATTTGATTGTCAAGTATAATAAAAACTTTAATATCATTTTCATTTAAAAACTTCCCTAGTCTGTCATTCAATATATACTCTGCTTAATATCAAAAGAAAAAGAGGACCTTATGAATATCTTTTATTATTTTTTCTGAATGATGTTTATTTTTCATTATAAAAGGATATATTGAACTATTGTGATATTAATCTGATCTTCTTTTTTAACCAAGACATCATGTGCTTTTTTTATTAATGTTTATTCAGATGATTAACAAAATATCTTAAAGTATCTCAAGAATACTGAGGTCAATCTCAATAATATATTGACCATGACAGAAGATTTTAGTATTAGAGATAGTAATTAAGATCTATCATATCTATATTATTCAGTGCATACTAACATACTCTATGAAATCACTAACAGTTTTAATCTAGAACTATCTATGCCTATTAACCCAGTCCCTACTTATTATACTGACAATTTCTTAAACACTAACTCAGTAATAGATTTTATGTTTCTCTATGCTGAGACGAAGAAATTCAACAATCATCAAATTATGCCAGAATTACAAAGTTTCTCAAATCACATCCCTTTATTTGTCTCAATAATTATTGAAGAGAAATATATTCAAAGAAAAACAGACTATTATCAAAAACAGTGAAGAAGAAAAGACTTTTGTTAATGCACTCAAAAACAAGCTTAGTGGTATCAATGCATATAATATTCTTAACAGCAATATACTAAAACAAATTACTTAAGATTTTGCTTCTATTGTAAAAGATCTTTGAAACAAGATTCTAAACTCATCACTTCTTTCTTTTATACCACTACCTTACATAGCAGTGCTCAAAAAAATCTTAGTGAATATACTGTTCTATTTTGACATAAATACCAAAACTAGTCTTCAAGAGTCTTCTTTAGAAATAACCAACAATATGGAGGTTAATACTCTTAGAAGTTGGTTTACTTCTCTTAGTGCTAATAATTCTAGGTCATCTTTGGTACTTTCAAATACATCCTCTAAATAATATGCAGAGCATATCCAAGTTCTCAACAATAGCTTTATATAGGCTTATCAGGTTGAAAACAAAAGATTCCAAACCACTCCTCTTTCTTACACTTTAACTAAAGGAGGAGAGAATAATTCTACTAACCAAGTGCCAAATACAGACCTGAATCATGCTCTCAATGAGGTAGTATCTAACAATATATGCTCTATACAAGACTTTGAACCTTTGACTATTTCCTATACAGCTAACCAACCTATAGACAGCTAACTATAGGATGGCAATTTCTATTCTATCTCAATTTTTGGCATGCAAAAATATTCAGAAAGTGATATCAGAAATATCACATACTCACTTCATAGAATAGTGATATTTATTAGACAATATAAGTTAGAAGATAAGATAACTGAGGATATTTCTTAAATATCAGAATTTAGATATACAGTATGGGATTTTATTTCTTCCATTTACAAATTAGGATGGGACAAGTTGGAAGCAAACAAGGGTAAACAATCTTTTTATCAATATATCTGTACTTAATTCAATAGAAAATTCTCTAACATCTTGAAAAATAAAAATAAAAATAAAAACAAGGATAAACCTGCTAATATTTTGAGAGTCTCTTTGCCTATTCCTCCCAGGTCTAACAAATCCATCTTAGAGAAATCAAAATTTTTACAAAGGCAATTAACCTATTAAATTCTCCTTTAACAAGATTTTGGAAATCCACAAGGTCATCAATAATACAGACAACAAAAATAAACCCAAGCTTGACATAACAACCAAAAGTCCATTATGCAAACAAATAATTATTTTCATAGGTTCCAACAGTGCCAAAAGAGTAATGGCTCAGTCCAATATTCACATCTCTAACATCAACAGATCTCTCAAAGGCATCAAGTTAGAAATAATTGTTGACTTTATTAGATCAAATAATAAGAATATCATTTTTACAACTAACAAAGCTACAGCAACCTTGGATCTGAATATTGTCAAAGAATATCTTGAAAACCTAAATGATGTTGACTCAAGTGATTTGATAAGCCTAAGGCTCCTTTATTTGAAATTATACTTAAAAATCTTGAGTATTACATACTTTATTGAGAATACTAATCTTCTTTTAACTTTTGATATTGTTGAAAAAGTCATCAAAACAACTCACATTGTATCTTAAGGAAATAAGTGGCAAATAGAAGAAGATTTAGTGCTGAAGGAAGAGAAGATATATATATTAAAGAACAAAGAGTTGAAGGCAGAAATAATTCTGTTATATCATAATATACTAGTAGCAGAACATGAGAGGAGATAAAAGACAACAAAGTTGGTTATAAGAAATTACTGGTAGCCAGAGGTAATGAGAGATGTGGGCAGATATATAGAGAGATATGATATGTATCAGAGAATGAAGAATTGAACAGAGGCACCAGCAAGAAAGTTGAAGTTGAGTGAGATACCAGAAAAATTATGGACTTACCTAATGATTGACTTTATAACTAAGTTGTTGTTAGGAAACTCATATTTTTAATAATGTTGTCTTAGTTTCTTTTCCACATGTTATCAAAAAGCATTTCTTAAGTCTGACATAGCTGTTGTTTGGATTAACATCTGGAATTTCTATAATAGCATAAAAGGTAAAATGCTATTCAATATTAGTCTATATATTGCTACTATCAGAGGTACTAACATAAATTTTAGTGTTCTCTAGTATAAGAATTTCTGGAAGTGGAGACATACTACATTCACATGTTATATTTATAGGTCCAAATATCAGAAATACAATAGTTTTTACAAGATTGAATGTTATAGAAACATGGTGTAATGCTATAAAGCAAATTTCAAAACTAATCCTCCTGACTCAAAACTTCAAAGAAAAACTCTGTTCATATAGATTTAAGTGCATCAATTGCAAAGATAATCATCAAATGAATAGTAATCTGTATCTGTTCTGGAAATATAGGTTTAACTATGATTAGTACAACAAAAAATCACAAGAGCTTCAAGAAATCAGGGCTAACTCAATTCACTTATCTGTGAGTAGCAACAAATAATGATTCTTAAATCCTTAAACAGAATGTTCACAAGAACAAGCTCCTTACTTACACTCTTTTAGAAAACTGCAAATATTATAATATCTTATTTATTCAGGAACCTTCATGGTTTATTATTCATTACATTCCATATACTTCTTTTAAACAAGGTAAGGAAATTATAGGAGCTCCCAATTACCTATCATAGATCTTATTCACAAGAAACTCCAATAATGTGAATAATTCTCTGAGAGTTCTTACTTATATTAATACCAGACTTACTATATTGTGTTTCTCTTTAAGCAACATATACTCAGATGATTATCAATCCACCTTAAAGTATCTTAAGAATACTAAGATAAATTTAAATAATATCCTAATAATAACAGGAGATTTTGATATAAGAAACAATAGTTGGGATCTATTGTATCCTTATCATTCTAATCATACTAACTTCTTAAAAAAATAGCTGACAGTTTCAACTTAAAACTATCAACTCCTGTTAATCAAGTTCCTACATAACACACTGATAATCCTATAATTCAAACTCAGTCCTTAACCTCATGTTTCTTTACCAAAACTCAGAAGAGCTTAACAATTACCATATTATATCTGAACTTCAAGGTTCTTCTAACCATTTATTGGTCTATGTTATTATTGAGGAAGAAATCATCTAAGAGAAAAAACTAGCTATTATCAAAAACAGTGAAGAAGAAAAAGAATTTGTAAATAAGTTGAGAAACAAAGTAGGTAACATAAAAATGACTAACATCCATAGTTATGAGATTCTAGAGACCATAGTTAAAGAATTTGCATCTGTGTAGAGAAACTGTAGTATAAACATACCAGACAGGTCCATATCACTAAACATTCCAAGACATGGTAAAATAACAAATATGGCAGAAACCTGTCCTTACACCACATATCTAGAAAAAGATTGGATTGGATCAAGTATAAAAATACTGTCAAATCAGCAAAACATACTTTCTTTAATCACAAAATATAAGAAATTGTAATGACTAATAAGAGACTATGAGATCTTATAAACTAGATCAAAAAGCAAGCTTCCCACTATTAAAACAATCAAGTATAATGGTTATCCATACAATGAATTAGATAAACTATAGCATATGCTTTATTAGTCCTACAATATAGTATAGAATAGATTGATAAATCTTTGACTATTGGATGAAATTCTGATATATCAAAATGTGAATTGGCCTCCTTTTTTCAAAGCAGAATTCACTAATGCAATTAACAAGTATAATAACTCATTAACCTCAGTTTCTGATCACATTTTATGGAGTCATGTAAAACTATTAATCAAAGGTGATAAATACATTACAAATTTAGTTAATATTGTTAATTCTTAGATTAATCTTAGCATTTGGCCAACTCATTTCAAAAAGTCAATGTATATCATTATCTCTAAACTAGAATTGATTAATAAAGTCATTAGCAACAGAGTTAAATACTATTCTATTGCTTTGAACTTTATTCACCCAACTCAAATGAGTAGTATTAAGCAACAATCAACCATGGTTACAGGGGTTTATCTTATTTATCTTCTACATATGAGATAGCTTATAAACTTTTATATAAACACACTTGTATTTAATATAGTACAATTCTTTTCTTCTCTTAATCATCAACTTCTTCTGATAATTTTGAATAAAGCTGGTTTTGAATCTCATATATTTTTCTTTTTCTCTGATTATTTAATTAATAGACAAACTTAATATACATGGAACATTTTCATTTCACCATTTTTAAAGCCAATATAGATATAGAACAAGGTTCTGTCCTTTCTCTTATTCTTTCTACTATTTATATTACTCTTATTTTTTATATTTTTGAAAAAAAGAACTAAATTTCTTTTACCCCTTATTTCTATTTCCTCTCTCTCTTTTGTAGATGATGAACTCCTTATTTCACAAGAAAAAACTATGAAAAATCAAATACAAAATCTTTTTATGACTATAATATTATATGATCTCTCTTTTCTTAGCTCTGCCTTGTCATTGAATATAACAAATCTGAGATTTTTCACTTCTCAAGATTAACAAAGAACATTCACTTATATCCTCTGAGTCTTTGTCCATTAGAAGGATATCTACTCTATCCAAAAAACACATAAAGATATCTTGGCTTTTTTTTCAACAAAAGACTATCCTTCTGACAACATGTCCATTACTACACCAACAAAGCCCTTTTTACAATCAAAGGCATGAAAATGTTGGGAAATTTGAATAAAAACTTATCTTCTATATAAAAATAAATTCTCTACAAAATATATGTCTTATTTATCATCTTATATAGTTCTTAGTTGTGGTATTTCAAAAGAGTACTACTATTTCATCTACTTAGATAACTTAAGAAAATGTAAAAAAAGAGTGGCTTTGTGGATCACAGAAGTGTTTCAAGCTTCTCTTACATAGAGTGTCAAGACTTTAGCTGATCTTATCTCTATCTAGTCTTACCTTAACAAAATTATTGGTTGACTACAGCTTTGCATAGCATCACTTTCTAAACAACATGTTATCTGCTTACTACTTAATGATCAATACTCCAAAAAGGCTACTTCTTATCATATGACATCATCCTTCCTTATGTCCAAGCAATGAGCAAAAATCAAAAGTTCTGTCATTGATATCAACAATGAAATTATTCCTTCTTTTGACTCTTTGTTAGGCATGGTTCATACCAGGGTGGAAGTCTACAAGATAGACTCAAAGATATGTGAACTTGTGGAATGACCTTGGCTTCAGCTTATATGCTGTACCATCTGTTTGCCACATGGTTGCAACTTTAGATAATAGGAAGAAGTCTGAGATAGGAGTAAGTGCTAATTTGGTGTGTTGTCATTGAATACTGGGAATTTAGTTCAATAAGAGTTATTTTTGTTGATTATCAGACTAGTGAATTACAGTGTAACTACTAGTATTATATATAAATTCCCACTATAGGAGATACTTGGGGTTTCAGTAGGATAGCACTTATTACCCCAAGTAAAGGTTTCAGTGTTAAGACACTGACAAGAGTAACTCCATCATGGAAGACTGAGTTGAATAGGAGTATCTCCACTGTGGAAGACAAAATATCTGGATAGTTGCAACACTACCTTAAGGCATGTTGCAAGAAAGATGGCTGCCATAGAAGGTAGGCTTTAATTGTTGACAAGGAATATACTATGGAGATGTGTTTTCCAGATAAATAGACTTGGTATATGACACTCTTTGAATAAAAAACTCTCTCTAGTTTTTTTCTAATAGACACTTTTTCTGATTGCTTTTCATCTATTTTAGCGATATAAATGTATTATAAACTCATTATAACAAACTTGACAACATTTATGAAGATTTCCTCATCAATCAGTACATTATATTCATTATTATGGATGTAAGTATTAAGAATAATATTGCTATCTCTATGTCTTATATCTGTAAAAACTATAATATTGCAAACAGACTTGTCTATTATGTTATGAATATCAATCCAGTAGAAATAAAACTCTTTACTATTAGATGTGAAATAAATCAAGTCATAAAACTATAAGATACTTCAAAAATAATAGTTGTCACTGATACTAATCCTATTGAAAAAATATCTTTGACTCTTCAATTCATCTATACTAACTTCATTTAATTGCAATATTGAAGAGTCTCAGAGATTTCTTCTAAAAAAATCCTAATAACTCAATTTCTTTTTGAGATCATCTTAAAAGCATTCAATGGTCTCCACACTTAATAGTCAATAAAGAGTCAAAATTCTTTAGATCTCAACCTATTTTATCAAGTAGGACATCTTGGAATTTTAGCAAAAAACAAGAATGTGACTCTATTGTTTGTAAATAGCAGATAGTTTTTCAAGCTTCTGATTATAAAGAAAGATTTTTTCTGGACTTGATAATGACAAGAAAGAACATATTCATTTGATATATTCTAAAGAAGAAGCTTAGCTGAAGCACTTTAGCCTTTTAAATTTGTTATGTACATAAATTACTAGAATAATTACAAATCATGTATTTATAGGTGAATACAAGTTGAGATTCTTCCCAAAAGTATCTATAGCTTGTCTATATAATAACTACTCTATTGAAATGAGAAGGCATATTCTATTTGAGTGTTTGAAGTTTAAATAATGTTGGAATCCAAGAAGAGAATCTCTTATGGATATACTTATATTTTTAGAGTTCAATCCTGAAGTATTTTGCTTTTAGCATAGTATTGTAGCCTAGTATTACTTTGCTTTTTCTCTGAATTTTCTTTTTCCTTACTTTAATTTTTACTTTTCCTTATATAAGTAGTTACTCTATATAACTACTATGGCCTACCTTTGTGTCCTATGTAATAAATTGATGATTTCTTTTAAAAAAATATAAAAAAGCATTTCAAACTTGTCAACATTACAAAATAATCCAAAGAATAGTGGAATAATAAATGTAGCTAAAAGTTAGTAGCATATCAACAATCCAAGATAAAATGTGACTGAACTATATATAAGAAATTGGTTAAAGTAGCAAAATAGGTTTTCATTGATAACAGAATTTAAGATATTACTTTAACTAACAAGAGACTGTAGAATCTTATGAACTAGGTTAAGAAGTATAAATTACCAACCACAGAAGCTATCAAATATAATGGCCAACCATGTAACAAATAAATGAACTTATGGCAAGTATTGTATTAATTCTATGATTTAGCTCAAAATAGGCCAATTAACATACTAATTCTCAGTGAAATCCCTACTTGCCAACTAGCTGAATAGCTACCTTCTTCTAGTATGGAAATTCACAATACTCTCAATAAATACAGAAAATATAGTTTTTCTACTCCTAGTCTAGATCATATATCCTAAAGTTATCTCAAAAAAATTTTAAACAATTGTAAATGTATTACTAACATTGTTAATATAGCTAGCATTTATATTAACTTAAGTCATTAGCTGTTACACTTCAAAAATTTGATATCTATTATTATTCACAAACTCAACAAAACTTCTTAGAACAGTCCTGAATCTTTCTAACTCATTGTTCTTCTTAATACACTCAATAAAATAATCAAGAAAAAAATAAGCAATAGACTACAAGTCCATTTTATCATGTTAAACTTTCTTCACTCTAATTAACTAGATAGTATCAGACAATGATCAATAATGGATGCTAGAGTATATTTTACTCATCTCATACAAACAGAATAGATTAAAGATCTTCATACTAGTACTCTTATATTTGACATAGCTCAATTTTTTTCTTCATTGAATCACAAATTTCTTCTTTTAATTTTAAACAAAGCAAAATTCAACATTAGAATCTCTCACTTCTTTTCTAATTATTTAATTAACAAACAAACATAATATATATAGAACAATTTTATATCATCTTCTTTCAAAGTAGATGTCAGCATAAGGCAGAGATTAGCTCTTTCTCCTATTCTTTTGGCCTTCTACATTGCTTCTCTTTTTTATATATTTAGAAAGAGTTATAAGAAATCAAACATGATTTTATATTGTAGTTACACTATTGTTTTCTCTCTCTTTAACCAATTCAGTTTTGTGATCAAACATGAAAAATCTGAGATCTTCTATTTTTCCAGATCGACAAAAACACTAACTCTTCTCTACTAGATCTCAGACCTGTAGGTAGTGTTGTTCTCAAATCTAAAGATACTTAACATTATTTAGGATTTTTTTCATTACACTTTAATAGAGCTCTATTATCAAGGATATGAAAATACTTAGCAATTCCACAAGAGGATGTTAGATACAGTTTACACCTTGTTATCTAAGATCTATAAATGCATTTTGGAAGTCCAGAACTAAGTAGCTTGCATTATCTGAGAATGTAGAAGATGGAGCAAAACAACTTTTGGCTTCAGCTTATATACTATATCTTTACAAGTCACATGTTAGAAACAGACCAGCTACTGAACCAGTTACACTAAAAGTGTGCAATATCAAGCTTAGCTTTGACATCTGGCTGGTACTATATATATGCTTCATACTATACTTCTGACAGTATTCCCCTTTCAAGACATGTAGTTTCTACATGAAAGTTATATGAATAGTTGCATCTAAGGGTTATGCTATATATTGTGGTCCCAAAACCTTAACAGTCTTATAGGATTTCTAAAGAACTCAGTAAACTCTACTTTACAAAGAATCTAGTTTCATAGAGATACACAGTTAAGCAACTTGTACTGTCTCTAGTAATACTTCTGGCCATGTCACACTTTTATGCTAACAACTGTCTATTTAAAGAGAATAGTTTTACCAGGAGTCAAACTACCAACTGCTTAAAAGCTTAGCTAGTTATTTGTATGGTAGCTCACTTGCATATATTGATTATATTACCTTTTGTAAACATGGTAGATAGTTATATTTGTTTAGAAGGCTTGTACTGCTGGTTTCTTTATAATCAGTCTACACAGAGTAGTGGCATTGTCTAGTAAGGAAATATCTAGTTTAAAAATTCCCTTCTTAGGTATATTAGCCAGTGTTCTTTAGAGCAGTAGTTAGTAAGGTAGTAGATAGGTAGTTAGTAGATAGTGTGAGATCAGATAAGAAAAATACTGGCTAGCACTTACAGAGGAATTTCTAAAACATTTTTAAAGAGAAATAGTTTCTGTTGTCAAACAACATGGCAGCAATAAACCAGAGTATTGTATATTTATGTCAGTTGAATTTAGAGAAGATAATTAGGGAAATGGAAGAAGAAGAGACAGTTAGAATGTTGAATATAATAATGGAAAATAATACAAAAATATTGGAATTATGGAGCATATTAGTGGTGTTAATGAAAATGAGGAAAAGGAAAAACAAGAAAAAGAACAATGAAGGGAGATGAGAAGGAAAGAATAAAACAAGAGATAGGAAGAAGAAGAGCAAAAAAGAAGAAGATAAAAGATAAGTGGAGGAGAATAGAAGAGATGAGAAGATAAGAAAAAAGAAGGGCAGAGAAAGAGTGAAGATGACAGAAGATGTAGGAAAGAAAAAAAGAGAACAGGTAGAGAGCAATAGAGAAGAGGAAGTGTTTTGATTGTGGAAGATTTAGGTATATTGCCTATTACTATAGGAATAGAGAGAAAGAGGAACTAGCATAGGTGCTCTCAAATAAATTTGAAGTGTTGAGAGATAGAGTAATGCAAAGAAGAAAAGAAAGTAGAAGTGAAGTAGGAAAAGACAGGAAGATAATTTTGAGGGAAGAAAGAGTAAAGAGGGGGATAAATATATGAAAGACAAAAGTAGAAAAGAAAAAAGAAAGAGGAGAAAAAAAGGAGAAATTATTGAGATAAGTAACAGTAGATATTAGGCTAAAGCAAGAAGAAGAGGAAGAAGGAATTGTAATAGAGGCATTGTTGGATAGTAGGGCAACAGAATTAGTGATGAGTAAAGAGTTTGCAAGGAAGCATAAATTTAGAAGGATGAAGTTAAAAAGACTGATATATATGAGAAGTGTGGATGGAATATTGAATTATATGGGGCTAATTGTGGATATAGTAGAGGTAAAAATATATTTCAAAGGATATAAGAAGAGAATGTCAATAAATGTGATAGAAGGTCAGAAATAGGAGGTTATATTGGGTATGTCTTGGCTAGTATGCTACAACACAGAGATAGATTGGAGAATAGAAGAAATACAAATGACAAGATGTCCAGAGGAGTATGAAAAGAAATGAAGAATGGGAAGATAGACAAAGCCAGGATGGCAGAAGCAAAAAGAGAAAGAGGAAAAGAAAGAGAAATTTAGAAGACTGACAACAGAGAAAGAAATAGTAATAGTAAAAATAGTAGAGAAAAAGAAAGAAAAAAGAGATAAAGAGGAAGATTTTATAAAGTTAAGAACAGTAGAAGAAATGGCTCCAAGATAGTTCCATAAGTATTTGAAGGTATTTGAAAAGAAAGAATTAGAGAGAATTCCAACAAGGAAGACTTGAGATCATACCATAGATCTCAGAGAATAATTTTTTTTTGAAAAAGAGGAAGATATATCTATTGTCAAGAGTAGAGAGAGAGAAAATTCAGAAGTTTGTAAAGAATTAGTTGAGAAAGGAATAGTACAAGATTATCAATATCTGAACAGTTGGATGATTAAGAATAACTATGTGTTGCCACTGATTTCAGATTTGATAGACAGTATTGGGAAGAAGAAGGTATTTATAAAGATGAATTTTGAGATAGGGTTACAATAATGTGAGGATCAAGGAGAAATATGAGTGGAAGGCAGCATTCTTGATGCTAGAAGAGACTTTTGAGCCAACAGTAATGTTCTTTGGGTTGACAAACTTACCAGCAATGTTTTAGGTAATGATAAATGATTTGCTAAGAGATATGATTGAAATAGGGAAGATAGCAGCACTTATTGTAATAATAGCAACAGAGACAGAGGAAGAACATGATGAAATTGTAGAGGAAGTATCAAGAAGGATGGAAGAAAACAATTTGTTTGTAAAATATATGTGAAAGGTTAGAGAAGTTGGGTTTTTAGAAGTGATAATAGGACTAGATAGGGTGAAAATAGAAAAGGAAAAGATGCAAGAAGTAGTAGATTGGCTGGTGTCAAAGAGTATGAAAGATATGCAGAAGTTTTTAGGATTGGCAAACTATTATAGACAGTTTGTCAAAGACTTTATAAGGGTAGCAAAACTCTTACATGAGATGATAAGAAAAGATACAAAATAGAGTTAGGGAGAAAAGCAGCAGAAGGTGTTTGAGGAGTTGAAGAAGAAGTTTACAATAGAGCTAGTCTTAGTAACATCAGACTTGGATAGGTAGATGAGAGTAAAGGCAGATACATCAGATTTTGCAATGGATGGAGTGTTTTTGATGAAGTGTGAAGATGAGAAGTGGAGGCTAGTTACTTATATTTCAAAATTATTGAATGAAGCTAAAAGAAATTATAAAATTCATAATAAAGAAATGTTAGCAATTATTCAGTGTTTAGAAGTATAGAAGTATTTCTTAGAAGGAGCCAAAGATTAGTTTGAAATATGGACTGATCACAAAAACTTGGAGTACTTTATAAAAGCTCAGAAGTTGAATCAAAGACAGGCTAGATAAATCTTATATTTATCAAGATTTAATTTCACTTTGAAACATGTAGCTAGCAAGAGTATGGAACAAGCAAATAGTTTGAGTATGAGAGCAAATTGAGCAGAAGGGGTAGAGAGGAATAATAAAATCAAATAATGTTGAAAAAAAAGTGGTTGGAGATTAGAGCGATGGAAAAGAAACAGTTGTTAATTGAGAAAGCTGAGAAATAAATAATTAAGAAAATTAAAAAATTAAGAGTGAAGGATGATGAAGTAATAAAGATAGTAGAGAAAATAAAAAATGCTGGAGTTAAGTTATTAAAAAATGAGAAGCAGCATATAGAAGATGATTTAGTACTAAAAGAAGAAAAGGTATATGTTTCAAGGAATGATAAGTTGAGATTGGAGATTATTCAACTTCATCATAATATGCTAATAGTAGAACATGGAGAATAGTGGAAGACAGTAGAATTAGTCACTAGAAATTATTGGTGGTCAGGAGTTATAAAGAAGGCAAAGTAATATGTGAAATAGTATGACTAGTGCCAGAGAATGAAGAATAAAATAGAGATACTAGCAGGAAAATTAAGACCTAACAAGATGCTAGAGGAACCATAGTAGTATATATTAGTGGATTTTATCATAAAGTTACCAGTGTCTAAAGGCTATGATTCAATTTTGGTAGTTTACAATAGGTTTTCAAAAATATTACACTTTGTGGCAACAACAGAAAAAATAACAGCAGAAGAGTTAGCAAAGTTGTTTAGAAATAATATATGAAAGTTGTATGAGTTGTCAAGGAGTGTAATTTCAGATAGAGAGTTATAGTTTGCAATGAGATTAATGAAGAAGTTGAATAAAATGTTGGGAATAGAAATAAAGCCATTTATGGCTTATCATCCATGGACAAATAGACAGATAGAGAGGACAAATCAAGAGCTAGAATAGTACTTAAGGATATATATCAATTATAGGCAAAATAATTGGTTGGAATGGTTGGCAACTGCAGAGTTTGCCTTTAACAACAAAGTACATACAGTAATGAAATTATCACCATTTAAATTTAATTATGAAAGAGAATTAAGAATGGGTTTTTATATTAGAAAAAAAGGGAAATATGTAAAGGTAAAAGAGTTTGTGAAGGAAATGAAGGATAGATATGAGGAAGCAAAGGTTAATGAAGTTACAAAAAGAAATGAAGAGATATGCAAATAGAAATAGAAAGAAGATAGAGAAGTATAAAGTTGGAGATAAGTTTTTGATAAGTACAAAGAACTTTCTGATGGAGTTGATGAAGAAGTTGACAGAGAAATATATTGGACCTTATATGGTCGAGAAAGTCATATTAGAGAATATGGTAGAGTTGGAGTTACCAATGTTGTTAAGGATACACCTGGTAGTTAATGTGAGAAGAATAGTAAAGTATTGAGAGCAGGTAGAAGGATAGAAGAAAATCCCACCTCCTTCAGTAGAGATAGAGGGAAAAAAATAATATAAAGTAAAGAAAATTTTGGATAGACAAGAAAAGAGAGAAAAACCAAAGTATTTAGTGAGATAGAAGAGTTATATGGCAAAAGAAGATATGTGGGAGAGGTTAGAAAATTTGAAGAATGCAATAGACTTAGTAGAAGAATTTGAGAAAGAAATAAGAGAAGAAGAAATATGATAAATAAAGAAGAGAAAACAAAAATAGAAGGTGATAGAAGTAGAGTTGAATCTAGAAGTAGAGGATTTTAAGAGAAATGAGTTACCAAGGAAGTATACAGTGAGAATTTTGTTTGGGTGGGATAATAATAAGTTTGAGAATAAGTATTTGAAAAAGTTAGAAAAAAATTAGGCAGGATAGAAAGGTAAGGAGATAGGGGAAGGGAAGGCAAGTTTCTTCAGAAGTAGAATCTTAAGAGAGAGGAGTACTATTATAATGTGCTTAGACATTAATATTTTTCTTTTCTTTATTTATTTTCCTTAATTTAATATTTCTTTTTTTCTCTTTGACAATAAAAAGGCATGTGACTGTGGTCACATGACATATCACATGATGTGAGATCATAGGCCTAGACTTAGTAAGAGTTGGCTAAAAAGAATTAAAAGAATAATGTTAGAGCATATATATATAGTATGGTACCTTTATGGAAGATATAAGGTTAACATATGGTGGAAGCATGGACAACATATGGATATTAGGGTAGGATCATTTATTATTAGCATGGACCATATATCTATAATATAGATAGAATAATAATACATTAGAGACTCCTTATTGAGTTTTCTTGTGATTCTCACTTGATATCTGCCTTAAGATTTATTGCTTGTATTACTATTAGTCTTTTGACTAGTAAATGCCACAACATCAAGTAGATCAAGCTCTTATTATCAACAAATTTGTTAATATATAACTTTGAGTCTTTAATTATTGTAGATAACTAGATATCTTTCTCTAGTAGTTCATAAAACCTTTCTCTTGTTTCTTGAAAGGTTATTTTGACCTTCTTCAATATGGGTTTGATATTCCTTTTAGTAGAGATTTTTTTAAGACTAATTGTTATATATTAAAGTCTAACTCTGAAAATAAGCTGTTCTTCATAGTAGTGTTATTTATTATCAAACTCTACAAGTACTTAGTCTTCTATAGTAGAGTTTATTCCTATCTCAATCTTATACTGTTATATACCCATCTAATTCCTATTATAGATAATACATATCTAATATCTGTAGAAGTAGATATTTTTATTCTGATCTACAATATTTTTCCAGTATAAATCAATCTAGTTTCATCTCATGTCCAACTACTCTATAACTAATCATATGACTTTATCATATCTCAATAGAACTTCAGACTCCATTCTAAAAACTTGAGTATATCCAAAGTAGTTATCTGTCTACTCCAATTCTTGAATATAGTCTTGATTACTGAGTACTAGTGTTAAGTCTACCCATTCTGAAGACATATCTCCATAATGATACTACCCTCTCAGCATTTATAAAACAAGTCTATTTTTTGTAATATACACCTATAACAATAATACAACAATTCAGATATCTAATTTTCCATAATGGGAATACTTCTATTCAACTTAGTCTTCTATGGCAGAGTTCCACTATCTTACTTTTGTCAGTGTTTTATCACTGAAATCTCTGCTCAGGACAATAGGGGTTATATACTAAAACTCTGAGTATCTCTTATATCTCTTACTTATATATAAGACTAGTAATTATACTGTAATTCACCAGTCTAAGAATCAATAAAGATAATTCTTATTGAACTTGATCTCCAGTGTTCAACAGCAATACACCAAATCAGTACTCACTCCCATTTTAGACTTCATCCAATCATCTGAAGTTATGACCATATAGTAGGCAGATGGTATACTACATAAGTTAAAGTCAAGGTTGTTCTACAAGTTTGTATCATCAAGCATAGAGTTTACACACCCCATGCATCATCAGGCCAACCCCATAGACTTTCACCTCCTGGTATGAGCTATACCTAATATATATAAATACTTTGTAGTTCCTTACCTTGAAAATTAACTAAAGCTATAAACTAATCTAAGTGTTTATACTTAGACTCTTGACTTCTCTCATATCTTATTATAACCATCACAACACATAGAGATGCAATATATCAGGAATAAACTAGCTACTGAACCAGTTACACTAAAAGTATACAATATTAAGCTTAGCTTTGATATCTGGCTAGTATTATATAGCTATATCTAAGGGTTATGTTGCATGTTGCAGTCTTAGAGCCTTGACAGCCTTATAAGATGTCACATCCATATTCTAATCTTATTTGTCCCAACCCATGAATAACTACTTACTCTCATCTGTGCTTTCCAACTTTATTTAATACAGATTATATCTGTCTGTTCTATCTTGGATGTCCTTGCTAGTTCAAGATAACTCTATAAAACTCCATTTCTTGATATCTAAGGATCACTAATAATCAGAGTAACTCACTTAGCAGTTATATTTTAGATAACTACTCTAGATATACTAACTAGTATATAATCTAGTAGTTTATACTATGGTAGTCATACTGAAAACTAACTAAAACTAGCACCCCTCTTCTATTGTTAGTGATAAAACATCTTATGTCATAGTATGCTTAAACTTTTATATTTTATTTTGATTTTCCTTTCTTTTTATCTATTTTTTTAAATTTGATTTCTCTTTTTCTTTTCTTTTCTTTTTCTTTTATTTCTTAAACAATGAAGAGGCATGTGACCACATTTACATGATGTCAAGATATATATCAATAACATGTTTATCTTGTGGTGGACATATAAACATTAGAATAGGGTTATTTATTGTTAGCATAGACCATATGTAAGTAGTATATATAGTGTAGAAATATATTGGGAACTTCTTGTCAAGTTCTCTTGTGATCTCTATAAGATACTTCACTCATAAGTTTACTTAGTATACTATTAACTGTCTTAGTTAGTAGCTATCACAATACTTTACCACCTTCTAAGTTCTTAATTCCTGATCTAAAATATGCAATCTATGTGACTCATAGAGGCATAGCATATAAGCTGAAGCTAAAGGTCATTCTAATCTACCTTCTGTGTTCTCAGATAATACATAGTTACTTAGTTTTGAACTTCTAAGATATTCTTTTAGATTTTAGATAATAGGATATGAACTGCATATAACATAAGGTTTTTAAAAGGTCTAGTAAACTCTGCTTCATAGAGCATCTAATAAAGATATATAGCTAAGTAACTGATACTATTCCTAGTAATACTCTTAGCCATATTATGCTTCCATGCCAATAACTATTTATTTAAAGAGAATAGTTTTACTAAGAGTTGAACTATCAGCTACTTAGAAGCTTGATATTATGTTAGGAACAAACTAGCTACTAAACTAGTTACACTAAAAGTGTGCAATATCAAGCTTAGCTTTGATATCTAGCTAGTATTATATATGTACTTATACTATATTTTAAATAATAATGTTATGATTAAAGACTCAAAGTGTTAAATTAAGAAAAGAACCTTGTATTAGGTCAACATAAGAGAACTTGATAGATTTTCTAGTACAAAGTATCTACCTTATATATACTAATCTATTCTATAGACTATATGTTATTTATAAAAACAAAATATATTGTATAATATTATTATTTTAGAATTTTCTATATTCTTTTATGTAATAGTTACAACAATCACATGTGATGTCACACTATGATTCTAACCCTAAGTCCATAATAAACAAAAATAAAATAATAAAATAAAATAAGTAAAGTCAAGTATGGTTTATATCAAAGAGTAAAAGTTTATAAGTATAAAAACTTGTACAAAAAGCATAATATTTTGAACTGTACTATCTACTGTGAGATCACAACTTCAGAAGTGAAGTAGAGTCCAATAAGAGTGAGTTTTAATAAGAGGTATATTATTAAAGAATACTAGAATCATTGTTTAACTATATTATATAATAAGTTTAACTCTAATATAAGTTTGTTTTTCATAGCAATATTATTCTATTCCAACATCTAATAATAGCCTATTTATATTCTATTTCAAACTCTATAAGTACTCAGTTTTTCACAATAAAGTTTACTTCTTTCTAACTTGGTCTTTCATAGGAGAGTTTACTTCTTGCTAACTTAGTCTTTTATAGCAAAGTTCTTCTTTTCACTTGGTATTATAACTTAAGTTTCAAGTTAAAATAAAAGAAATACTTTTATATTAAGTCATATAAGAAAATTTGATAGATTTTTATTACAAACTAACCTATCTTATATATTATAGACTATGATCTGTACATATGCTATAATTAACCTACTCTAAAGTTTATATACTTTTTAAAAAACTAACATGCTATAGCAATACTATGTGACATTATCTGTTCTGAAACTTTCTACAATCTTCTTTATATCATATGATTGTATGACATATAACTGTAATATATATATATATCTTTGTTATAATTTATAATATGTATAACTATCATATATAATATTATATTACACTTTTTTTTAAATTAACAATTTATTACATGGAACACAATGATAGACTGTGATGGTTACATGCAGTAACTCCTTAAATAATAAACATAAAGCAAAAAGTAAATAAGAAGTAAAATATAAGAAATAGAACAATAATTAAAGGAATACAGAAGATATATCTATTATAAGACTGAAATTATATGATGCATTTTTGAAAGCAGAATGTACTAGTATTAAACTCATATAAGATATAAGCTTTAGTTTTGATAGAAGAATTTTTGTATGGGTATACAAATGATTTGTTAGAAAAAAGCATTTACTTATATTTGCTAATAAGATCATAATTGATAATGAGACTTGTGATCTGAGTACATGAGGAATTAAAAAGATTGAAGTGTTTTAGCCATATACTACTTTTTAAGTAAAAGAAACAAATTGGATTGCTATTATTATCATTTAAATTAGAAGCTTGGAAATATATTTGCCACTTCTTCATAATAGAGTCACACTCTTCTTTTCTACTAAAGTTACAAGATATTTTACTAAGTAGAATAGAACTGATTCTATGAAATATTAACTTTTTATTGACTAATAGGTAAAAAAACCACTTATTGTTACTTGGACAGTTGCAGAAAGTAATGATGTTACAAACTTCATTCAGCTTGTATCTCTACAACTAGTGGACCAATTTTCACAAACTAAGTTGTGCTAGAAAGCCCCAAATGAGGGCTATCCACATATATATGAGATGCACAAAAGTGACAACAAATGACTGAGATATCAGGCTATCAGTAGCTGTAA
>Ga0157364_1000240_pt1 | contig 31679 bp, 18 predicted proteins | sample AttsexASBM2_FD_111476 | JGI IMG/M metagenome (GOLD analysis project Ga0157364, IMG submission 111476) | Fungus gardens microbial communities from leaf cutter ant in Ribeirão Preto, State of São Paulo, Brazil - Atta sexdens ASBM2 | ecosystem: Host-associated > Fungi > Mycelium > Unclassified ...
ACAAATTTATGTTTATAGAACGAAAGATTTGCATGCGTAAAAAGTAATACAAAGTAATGCGATAATAAAATTTATTATTAAGAATTATAAATATTATAAATTTTCATTATATAAATAAAACATCTTTTTGAATGACAATTTCTTTGAAAGGAGTTCTCACTGAATTAATATCAAGATCATTGTCGACAATTTGCACAACTTTTTGGACTGTTGAAAACTCCATTACGATCGTCGATTTTGTATCATTTATCGTTTGAGAAGCCTCTGACATTTTAGCCTTTTCATCGAACTTTTTTACTTCCAATCCATCTCTGAAATACATATTCAGTATACACAATAAAAAATTGTAAATATACACAATAAAAAATTGTAAATTGATATTAAAAAATATATTTAAAATATATTAAATTTATATTATAAATAATTGCAATATAAAAATAGGAAAATAAGTAAAGAGCAGTAATATAAAATACAATATTTTTTACATGATTGATTTCTGGTTGCTTTTCTTTTGATATCCCAGATCTTTAGATCTATTCTTATGACTTCTTTTACTTCTCTTGCTACCATTTGTATCAGACTTGTTAACAATTTTAGTATAGCCATCAAAATCTGATTTCTTTAACTTTTTGGAAAGTATAATTTGCAAAGTATAATTCTTCCATCTCTTTGAATTGAATTTTTGTTGAGTAGTAATTTTCCTAGGACAAAAACGATGACCCCGATATTGCCACCTGATGCGCAACAAAATTATTAATGGCACATATAATTTTAATATGTATTTAAGTGCTAATGTGCGCGCACGCGATAGCCAAAATTTATCAATGTCAATAAAATAAATTTTTAATTACAATTATAAATAATTTATTTGGCTATCCGAACAAAATCAAATTAATTCGTTAAAGGAGCATAAAAGCCAATTCGCAAGATGTATGTGTAAGTGTGTATCAACAAACAATCTCTTTGTAAATATACATATATAGCATTTGCTAATATCATGCTATATTGCATGATATTAGCATTTGCTATATCTTGCAAATTGACTTTTATACTCCTTTAACGAAAAAATTTTTAATTCTTAAATAAAACATTACATACATTTCTTATATTGCTATATCTTGTATATTTTATAAAAACAATGTATACTTAAATCCTTCTTTGTCATTTATTTTTCTTGTAATCTTAAAAATAATTTCAAGTTTTTATTATATTCTTATATTCAAATGTATGTGAAAAACTACTTTTTGTTTGGATATATATACTTGACATATATACTTGAAATTATTTATATTATGCGAAGAAATAACCTGTGTGGTAACAAAAAGTTGTAATTTACAATTTTATGTTTATTTTTTATAGGTTTATAATTCCCACAGTTACTTGCGCTTTTTCTTGTATTTTGAACAAGGTTTTTATTCGATATAAGAAAAATAAATAAAATGGAAGTACAAAGGACGCGTTTGATCGCGATTACAAATGCCAGTGTTTCTTGCGCCGAGAGAACCATTTACAGTTTACAACAGTCACGCATAATTGCAACAAAAAGAATAGTTTGTAATAATTATCATAATGCGCAGGTTGTAACTATGGAACTGAACCTAAAAATTCAATTCACTGTCAAGACTATTAGTGATTCCAGCATGACTTGCCAACATTTTCCCTCACATGAACGATTTATTGCTCGCTGTCACTTTACATGAAGGTAACAATTACTGGTAATTTTTTACAAAATTCTATTTAGGAATGATAAATAGATACATATCCAGTACTTTCAATCACGACACCATTTATTTTTATGCCAATTTTATTGTACATACCTTATATTTCTAATTATACTATGTTCAGAGTGAGCTAAATTGTTAAATACATAGCAGAAACAGATTAAATTTACTATATTACTAACTTTTCATATTAAATAAATCGATAAAATATAAAATATAAAATGTTTTCCTATATATTAATAAATAAAATAATTTTACAATTATTTATAATAAAGTAATATTAATTTAATTTTAAAGTAATTTTATAGTTAAATAAAATTTAAAACATTTTTTTACTCATAATACATTTCATATCGTAGAAAAATAAAAGTCATTAGATTTTTTTATTGATTATTGTCGTAAAAGAAACTCAGAAGTGCATTCATTTCTAAGCCAATAAGAACATGATACCATATACTGCCATATTGCCGCGTTATTATTATATATATTATTTGAATTATGTCATAATAAAAGTTGATTTTCTACAAGATTCTACTTACTTTAATATTAATTTTTAATATTTTATATTAATTACTTTAATATTAATATTATGCTTTCTCTTTTGGGAAGTAATAAAAATGTATAATTCTGAATTCTTCTTTTCGATGATTATATTTACATGTTTTTATTGGCAAGTACTCATTTTGATCTTTCAAATTGTCATATTAAAATTACCGCGGTGCAAATGTTTAAATAGTCATATTTGAGCTGTGTTCCAAAATTCATTGCCAACGCTGAAATCTACAGTTTACGTCATTATACTATACATATACTATACATTTTCGGCACTGAATTTTGGAACATAGCTATAGAATCTGCGCAAAATAGTATGAAAGTTGTCTCGAAAATGAGATACCAGAAAGTCGATTGTATATCTTGGATAATCTTGAATATCTTGGGATAAAAATTATAAAAGTGAGTAAATTTACTAATTGTAAGTGACCAATTGAATTATAGTAAATTTGTTCACTTGTAATTTTCATCTCATCAATCAACTCCCTAATTTCCTTCCACCATGATATATATATTTATCTTGTCTGTTTCCGTCATAATTAAATAGAAATGAAAATTAAAACGATTTTATTGCAAAATTTAAAAATATCACGCAAAATTAGAAATTAAATTGTATTTAACCATAGACTATGTTCATGTGTTTAATTTTCATGACATCAAAATAAAATCATTTTGACTTTCTTTTGACAGGTATATTCCTTGAACTAAAGTAATGATCAACCTATTCGTGACATATTTTTCAATTTCTGCAGGAATACCTTCGCAGAATTGACAGGTGATCGGAAAGGGAAGATATACAGGAAGTATGTACAGATTATCATAACTGTTGACAGGGGAACCAGCCAATCAGTAATTCTGCTATGCCATAGATCTTCTCTCCGCAGGGGTTCTTCTGGGGCTCTTTGTGGATATCAGGACACACAATAGCACAGTAACCGCAATATAAAAACGGCGGTCTCGAGATCCCCTGATCTGCGCATCTGTGTGACGTAACATAATGATGATATTACGGCTTTTTCCCCTATCTTTCGTTCACGGATCAAGCAGCTTTAGCTGCAGTTTCCGATCGGTGGACCACCCTGAATAATCGCGCGCGTTACCGCCCGCGGCGAACGTGCTTGTTGATTTATTTATTCCTTTACTGCGACAATTAATATTATTAATGGAAAACGAGAAAATTAAAGCCAAAAATAAATTTGTTTTCTTTTTTGCACAAAAAAGAAAGCAAAAATACTTTTCACGTTATCATATATTGTAGTATTGTTTTGTTTATGTTCTGTTAAATTATTCTGCTAATTTCTATGTGATTTTTAATTGTAATTTATAATTACAGAAATTGTTAGCAATGATATTAACAGAAAATATTTCCATATTTAAACTTAAGAACTTTTATTTTAAAAAATAATAACTTAATTAATGATCATTTTTAAATTAAATTTCATCTTGATTTAACTTACTTTTTATTTTCTCTATAAGAAATTTATTTCTCTATAAGAAAAAAAATAAAATTAAATCTTTAAGAGATTAAAGTTAATTAATATTGGTAGAAATGAATATAAAAAATTTAACCAAGAGAAATGAATAGAAAAAGAAATAACTACTCAAAAGAAGTAATTTAAGAAATTATTCTATTCATTATTATTTTGGTAATGAACATCTACCTATCTCGTGAACAATATCAACGTTTGCAGTGCGAGAATTTTCTTTAATCGAGATGCTACCAGCTCCTTTATACGTGTTCAATTCTGTTTGTGTCCGGGCGTGCGAAAAAATATCTCGATTTTACGCGTTTTTCACAAGTGGCCCATGAATTATCGCAGTTCTTTCATTCCGAAGACGTCAATTCTAGCGCGTCGAGATCCTCTCCTTAGCTCGCAGACATCCTTCGTACAATATCGTGGTCACTTGTCGCTCCATTCATCAGCAACCGCAGGCTCCTCTTTAGCCCGTCACGGCTTAGGAAAAACGAGTAGCTTTTCACTCACCGCCGTGACTGTGCTCGTCACACCGTTTCTCTCCGTGTGCATCGAGAGTGCGCTCTTTCCTCGTGGTGTTCTAATTTATTGGTCAGCGTCATTGTCACCGCCTTTAAACGCGACCACACAGAATGCGAACGACACCTTTATGAACTCCCACGCCATTCACAATTACGAAACCGCCCTCGCATTTTCTTACTCCCGCGTCCCCGCGTATATTGTGAAGCCTGCTTTCCCCCTACACGCCAATAATCGCGACATCCATTCTCCTCTTTTGTGAGTTTAACTTTATACATCGGATAGACACGGCCGACGTCGCGGACGACGCTCGCGGAATATTCGTGATCACCGACTGTGACGATCTCGAGAAAATCGGTGACAATGCCAAGAAAATATGGGGACACTTTAAGATTTTCGAGTATCTTCTAAATCGTTTTTATAAGAGAAGAACGACTGAACTCAATAGACACATCCATATTATATTGCGTTATGTACAACAATGAATTAATTTTTTATTTAAAGAAGAAAAGCTGTGAATTAAGTAGAGATAACGCTGAGGAGAATAGATACTCAAAAATAAAACACAAGTCATCATAACATTAAAATCATGTCAAAATAGCTCCAGAATAATTATTATAAGTCATTTTTCAATAAGTTACGATTAATTTTTATTGTGATTTGTTATTCTGTTTGAGTAATACCATGCTTTCTTATTATATATTTGCATCAAAATGTGCAAAGCAAATTTCTATCGCATATTTTTTGCATATTTTTGATCGATCTAGTGACAGAAAATAGATATGCAAAATTATAAATTTTAATATATTGGGTTGTCCGGAAAGTTCGTGCCACAAAAGATTTAAATTTAATAAATGTATATTAAAATTTAAATCTTCTGCGTTTTAATTTTCTTTCAAAATCGATACTATTTTCCGGACAGCCCAATATGTATATAAAATATGTGACGATGTTCTTTGATAGGTAGCTCGTTTACTTACAACTCAGCAAAGCAGATGAAGAAATTAGCAAGCAATTATGATAATAGTCTTTAACAATGCGGCCTTCAGTAGCATGCTGTGTCATTGATTGTTAGTGTTAGTGAGGTTCTTTGTACGAATAGTTAAGGAAAAAAAATGAAAAGAAACGAGTCAAAAAACGAGAGGATTATCTGATCACATAACAAAGCAATTTGCATGGCTACTCAGTCGAACGATGAATAAGCTGGACGTATAGTTCGTATTGAGCATACAATATGCATTTCATTGAAGATTCCATAGTAAATGAAGTCCAGCCTTTTCTTCTGAATGTTATTATAGTTACGATACTGATAGATTCGATCCAAATTCATTTATATTCTTTAAATACCCGGAAGAAGTTTAGGTCTATTCAATTGTTAATATCAAAAGTACTATTTTTTACTCTAACAATAAGCATCTGTAGTTATCTAAATAAGATAAAAGCTTATTCTTCACGAAAGAATTAGGCAAACTGAACAATAAATAGATTTACAAAATTATCACTTTATAAAATATAAAATATTAAATAAAAAATATAAAATAAAAAATATAATTTTTTTAAATTATTAAGAATTATATTTTTTTTTCTTAGATCTTTATGTAAACAAAGTAAAGGCTCATAAGAATTTTGGCGCAGTAATCAAAATGCGCAATATTATTATGCACTGATTATCAAATTCTCTTGATTAACTTACTTTATTGACGATTTCGACAGTTGGCAACAATTAAATCTTTATTAATAATTAATAATTGACAGTAATTGACAGAATTCCATTTTATTTTATTTTGAGTTATTTGATATTTGATTTTTAAATAAATTAGTACACAAAAATATGTTAAAAAATGTAATGTAAAAAACATGTTACTTTTAAGATATCGAATTATTTTCCTTTTTTCTTTTGTTCGTGTTTTCTTTCTTTTACGCTTGTTGATTACTTTGCATTTTTCTCTATCACATCCGATTCTTTTTCTACATCGTCATTGGTTTGCGATGCTGTACTACAGATGACGATGATAATATTGATGGCGGTTTAGGAGTTCTGAGTTCGAGTTCGACATTTCTATTTTTCTGTTCAGAGTATTCTTTCTTTTTAATCCTTAATAAAAAAATATCTTGATCGCCTTCTCTTATATGATCGCTATACACTTCTTGTGTTCCCGAACTAAATTGAGGATAGACAGTGATGGTCTTGCATTGATGCTTGTCTTGCTGTTCATCTTTGCATGATCCGATCTGCAGAAATTTAAATTATACATATATGTTTTTTAAAGTTAAAGTTATAAATTTTCTTAGTATTTTTGTTTCTTTTGATGTATTCGTTTTTTTAATATAAATATAAATATATATATATATATATATATATATATATATATATATATATATATTTCCTTTTTGAAGAAAGATTTTATACAAAATAAAAAATTTATATAAAACTTATTTATCTTAAATATAAAAATATATATATGTTTATATAAAAAAATATATATGTTTATATATACAGAATTAGAAATGACAGTTTTTAATTAATAATATGAGCTAGAGTTTTACTTAAATTTATAAAATAAATAATATTAAATTTATAATATTAATTTATTATTTTATTACTCATATTAGTAAAAAAACGGCATTTAAAATTTAATATTGAATTGGACAAACTTTGTAGACAACAGTTTGCGATTTATAAGGATCTTCCTTTTCATGTAAACGATATGCCGAGTGAACACGAAATATAATGCGATCGTCATAATCGGCATTGATTATTTTAGGGCCTGTTTTGCTCGTCGGTCTCTGAATTTCGACGCAGTCGCAAGGTGGCTCCCATTCTTCCCGTTTCTTTTTCGACTTATTTTTATCTTTCTCTAATCTAATAATCAGCTGATTGCTAATCATCTCAGCTCCAATCTCTTGATAATATTTTGAACGAGCATCCTTGATGAGTGACGAAGATGATGACAGACGAGATGAAGTTATTGAAGGACAGAGGCACACGTCTTGTAAAAAAATTTAAAATGATTTCAATATATATATATATATATATATATATCAATATTTATGCTTTATTTAAAAAATATTAAATATAATTATTTTATGATTTAGTATTAGTATAGATAGTATTGTATAAAAGAGAAAATATTTTGTTTTTCTTTAATTTTTTGACCTATTTTATAATTAAATATAGCAAAAAAAATATTTTCTTAAAAATGAAGCATTGGTTATTAGATTAAATTTGAAGTAAACAATTTGGATTAAAATTTATTTTAGCTAACAAAAACAGATTTTTTATTTACCTTTATCATTAGAAAATTGCATTTTAACGGATAACTTAAAATGTGGAATGTAATGTTTATTGAAAAAAAGATTATTATTTGTATTATTTATATATTTAACGTCCCATTTTTATAAAATTGGGTTGGAATTCAGTACAGTTATTTAAAATCGATTCTTTTATGTGACATATTCACACTGCGCGTTAAAAAACAAATACATCACAGATTTGCCATTTCTAACATCATTCGAATCAATTCACACCATGTCACCATTTGGATAACCCGGTCAAAATCTATTACGTAACAATTTGCCATCATGTTATGTGTGTGTGTATTAAGTCTTATTCATATACATAACACAACAAAACAGCAAGAATGATTGCGGCAACTTATAATTGTGGCTGTCCATCAAAACCGTTTGCCCTGTGTCCTAGACCAATCAGATTACAAGCACCTTGTTCACTTTGCTGTTTTCAACCACACGGCACGGATTTTTTACAAACAGCACAATGTTATATGCACTCCAAAAATATGAAAAACCCAAAACATATCTGTGCAACATCTGAAAAAGAAGCTTGTTGCTGCATCAATCGTAAAAGTTTTCTTCATATATCGTCGTGTTCAAAAAAAATTCTTTCCGTACACTTATTATCAGTCCATAATATTCTTGTTGTTGCGTTATAGATGCATTTAACATGTATTCGACCCCTTCATGCAGGCTAGTAAACCCCACCCACAGAGTAATCTCTGCATCGAAAGAAAGCATGAACAAGCAATTTCTAAACAGAAGCAAGATAAAAAATCTTGAGATGTCCGATAAGAAGCAAAACCCAACTGACATAGTTGTATCTGAAATTATTAGAAAGGAACAGCCGCACAAGGAGATTGAAGCTATCATCAATGACAATCACGTCATCATCAGGATGCATAAAGAGACGATCAAAGAGGAATATGATCCCTTGTGCGAATGTATTGGTCAAGTAGTTTCAAAAAAGTCGGTGAGCCAAGAAAAGTGCGATGATGGCTTAATATTCGATATGGCTCATGGAAGTTTGGAACTCTGTCATACTCCTCGAGAGGATGCATCCGTGCCATCGACAAAGAAAACCTGCGAGAAGGGAGGATGTCGCATGGTCACATTGTATCCAAATGTAAAAAGCGATATCAGGAATGCTCCTTATTATATGGACAGAAAGATAAAATCAATCGATCTTGAAGAAAATCCAAATATATTCTTGTTGAGAATTAGGAAACACTGTGATAGTGGTGATAAAAGACGGACAATCGATTTTGAGTTCCGAGCACCACGTCCATGGGAGAAAAAGAATCTTCTTAAATCTGAGACATTAAAGGAATGTGAAGATGATATTGACAAAGAATGTAAATGATATCGCCAAGGAACATAAAGATGGCGAAAAGCATGAAAATAGAAGGAGCATAGAGATGACATTGACGAAACAATTGATGCTGACAAGCAGAATAACGAAAATTAAAAAATATTAATTTTACAATAAAATGCCAAAATATTTTTAAATATGTCTTTTACTATTAACTTGATTTAATATTTTCTAACGATTAAAAAAAATTGATATTAAATATTCAAATAGAAAATAGAAGTTTTAATATATCTTTTTCCTTTTTATTTTCAATTAATAGCATATAGAATTACATTTTTACATATTATCGCATTTTACTATTAGAATTAGTATTAAATCATTTTTAGTTTCTATTATGGAAGATGCAAAAACAGATAATTGAATTATTATTTTATGGGTTCAAAGAAAGAGTACAAGATCTACTATATTCTCACGAGATCATTCTTAAGCTGTCAGCGTGATGCAGGTAATTATTAACGCGTAGCAAATTGAATTTCCGGAACGTGTGAGAATAAGAAACTGAGAATTTGTTCAATGCTTTTGAGTTCTTTGTATGCATTTAATTTGTTTCGGATTAGATATATGATTTCAAAATGGTAAAGATATAAATCCATATCTAAAAATAATGCGATAGACATCAAATATCGCTTTCTTTAATATTAATATTAATAAAACACAGTTATTAATATTAAATTTATGTATATTATGCATTGTATTAAATTTTTTATATATATTTATAATATATTTATTCATCAGTATCATTTTACATTTTTATTTAATTTCTGTTTGCAAATTATAAACATATTGTTTATGTACTAACAACTGTGGAGGAACATATAGATATTTTACTTATATTTGATTTATTCTTGAAGCATACAAAACTATTTTTATTTTAATTTAATTTTGATTCTGCATTTATTTTCATTTTTAAACTTAAATAGTATGCATTCTATTGTTACATAGTATGGTTATAATCGATTTTCTATTTTTCTCAATAATAATATATAAAGAATAATATTTAACAAAAAGACTTTTTAAAGTAGATAAAGTAGATAACTGCATTTTATAATTAATTTATTGTATAGCTAGAGAATATTCCAGGTCACTTTATAATTATTAATAACTAAAATTTAATAGAAATATATTATATTATAATATTACAATTAAATTCGGTGATAATAAACCTCCATATTACGTATTTTCTTCTTTTTACACGTTTTTTATATGCACGTCATATATATGAAATCTATATAATAACATAGATCACAAATGTAATTGTGAGACAGTTTAAGAAACATCATTGAGAAAATTGCTTGTGCATTACATTCTGTATTCCCGAAGATGTTCAGATGAAGTATCTATGGCGAGAGCGCAAAAGAAAGAGATCTTGAAAAATTTCCGAATCGATTCTCACGACTCGAAGCTTGGAGTCAGGTGCGCGCGTGAATGGACTTCTGGCTTTCATTCATCTCTTCTTGAAGATTCGAATAGCCACCCGCCCACCAAGGCCCCCATTTTTTGACGTCCGACAGTCTCGAAAGAAAAGAGGGTAAAGAAAAAAAAAACGATGATTTTTCAGTAAAGTGCGCGACCCGAAATCGAGCCGTTTTCGAGCGTCCAGTTCTATTGATGCATATAACGATAAGCCTTATTTGAGCAGACCGTGATTTTTCAATTCACCTGATAGGCTTTTCATGGTTCTGGATTTATTAATGCTCGGATTTCCACAACAGATTGTATGCTATATTTAACAGTACAGCGAATGTTCTAATATAAAAGAATAATACTAAATTGCTTCCTAAAAGCAGAAAGTGAATTTCTAAATTAAAATAATCTTTATTTGCATATTTTTCAGAAAAATCATATATAATTTTTCAACAATTAGCACATTGTGATTAATTTTTCATGTCACAATTTAATCGTATTTTTAAATATTGTTGTTAATATTCAATAGTTTTAACAATCAAATTTCGAAGTAAAAAGATATTTATTAGATTAAATTGTTTACTTATAATATATCGAAATTTATTGTTTATTTATCATTTTCTCTCTTTTTTTATTTATTTAATATAAATTTTTTTCATTATGTATTGCGATAGAAAATCAAAATATACAAAGATGATATTTAATATAATTAAGTTTGTTGTCAAAATTATTTGATATATGAGTTTAATATATGATTTTATAAATATAATCAAAACGCATATCTATGTGTGTGTATGTATATGTGTGTACAAACAATACGAAAAATGTTGATAAAAGATATATATCTAGATGTGCAGCATTGACAATCGTTTATTAATATACATATCAATAGTACAAAAGAAGAAGATGATTTAGAATTTTATAAAGCTAGCAAGACTAAATCAACAGAATCAAATCTATCGGATCTATCGGAATTTTGTACTAAATTGTACCATTAATAATAATTTTGTACCATGTTCAAAAAAAATCGGTCCTAGCTTAATATTAAACTGACAGAACCAATTCAAAATAAAAAAAAAACAGAAATATAATATCAGAAATCAATAAGATTGAATTTGTATTATTTTGTACTATCAACAATTGTATATTATGTGTCATTTCCAAGAAAATAGTAACGCTGCTAATTTAAGCTGACAGGACCATAAAAAAATAATACAAGGACAAAAATTAACACAGCTGAATTTCATTTTTTTCTTCTATTGCTGCCGATTTTATTTTATAAGCACTAATAGAATTACAAGCTCTCAGTAGTCTATTATTTAATCCGACCTTTTATGTTGAATGTATAATGTTTGCAGCTTCTGACTTACCTTAAAGAAAACTTTTTTAGAAAAATTTAATTCTGTTCATTTTAGACTTCACTGTTAAGTTTGGAGATGAGGTTTAAAATTTTTTTTATTTAAATTTAATTAAGGATGTTTTACATATTTTCAAAATAGTAACAAAATTATGAAAAAATTATAACATTATTCTAAATCACGTTTAAAAATAATACGAAAAAATTATATTGCGATGTATGAACTAATTGTCTAGTAAATAAACAAAATATTTATTTGTTTTTTTGTAACTAATTAGTGAATTGCATTGAAACTTTGCATAAATTATTTTGAAATTTAAAGTATTTATAAAAAAAAAATGTAAATTTTTTTATCATTTTTTAAATTTTAATTCTTAATAATAAAAATAATAGCAAATAAAATAAATAAACTACAAAAATGTGTTATTAAGCAAAAAATCTAATCTTACACAACTTTTATATGTATAGTTTATTTGAAGCATAAATATTAAATATATTTCCAAATTTAATTTTCTTTGCAGAGACTATACATCTAATACATATCCTTAAGAGAGATGGATTTGATTATCATTGACTTGATTATCATTTGATTACCATCAAATATTTGAATATCACAAATTGATATTTTTGAATCGTTTAAATTTTACTCTCAACTCTCTATTATTCTTAAAAAAAGGACATGATAACATTAAATAATTGATAATATTTATTATACTGATTGATATTTTATTTTTATTACATTCTAAAATCTACAACAAATTTTTCAATTTTATAATTCATATTTTATTAGATAATGACTATTTCTCTTTCTATCATTAAAGAAGATTATTATCAAAATTTTACCATCTTAATAATCTCAATAATAAATTTTCAAATATTTTCAATAATGAAAAATTTCTCTTGAATTTATTTATTTTACTATAACTTACGTCGCTAAAATATGTTGCCGAAATTTTAATTATATTTTATTTTTTTAATAACGTTTCTAACTTAAAATTAGTTTTTGTTGAAACGAATAATTTAAACAAATACATAAAGATACTTTACTTAAATGTTTTCTTTACTCAAATGTCATCTACTAAAATTAATTGGAAAAACTACATATGAAGCATTATATGTTGATCAAACGCGCAGAATACTAAAAAAAAGGAAAAGAATTATTAAACAGAAGAATCATATAAACACGACAGTCGTTTTAAAGATTTTATAAAATCTATAAAACGACTGTTCTTCGTCTAAATTTTTCTTATAATTTTTACTTATACGAATACGAAACGGGATAATACGAAACCTTGATAAAGAAATTTACTTTAATAAACGCTTATTATCAGAAATAATGCATATTAAAAATCAAAATTATGGTTTAAAGTTACAAAGTGATAACATACTCTGTAATAAAATCGATAAACTCTGAAATTATAATATGTAGAGGAGAACGTAATATTATGTTCAATGTATAATAGTCCTCTTAATAGTTCTTAATATCGCCACTATTAGATGATAAATTCTAATGATTATTTATGGAATTATTTTTTCAGTAGCTCGCCTTACACAATAATGCTAATATATTAATATTAACACGTTAAATGCCACATTAGCCTAGTTTTCACTGAGGTTTCGAACGACAGGGGAATGCTCGACTGTAGTTGGTTGGTTCTTACATTCTGATCCGGATTAAACTATCAGTGGAAACTAGGCCATTGATCTAATCCCTACGGACCGGCACTTTTCGTTTACGCCACGTCAACCTATACAGATCAGCGCTCAACTTTTTGTTTACTCTTTACCTTTTATTCATATTTTAGCTCACGCACTGCGCATGAGTCTCTGGATGCGTTCCGAATTTCGCATCAAGCGCATGATGCATCATTGTCTTTGTTGTTCATCAATTAATAAAGAAGGATAAAACAATAAATCATGCGTTTCATGCGTAATTCGTAACGCATCTTCTGAATGATATTGTCTGGTGTAAACGGAAAGTGAAACAAAATAGCCTCGGCAGTTAATATACAATAACCAGCGATTATTATAACGCATTTTTACTTGCAAGCATTTCGAAACGTTTTCAAGATACATTTTAGCATTTAATTACATATATTCCTTATTCTTTTTAAACTTGAGAATATTATCACAAGGATGTGTACATATTGTGATTTTGAATGTATTATTTATTATTTTACATTTTATTGGGCTATATATATTTCAAATTATACAAAATTAAACAATAGCAAGGCAGTTTGCCAATGTCTCTTAGCATGTCAATTGTTAACAGTCTCTTATTTGAAGTTTTTATAAGAAAATAATTATTCAGCGTTATATTGTAGCTCTACTGTTAATTCATAATTTATATTACATATAAAATAATCAAATAAAAAAAAATATACAAATAAAATAAAAAAAATAAAAAGATCAAATCGGATCTAATATCGGCGCGTAGACTCAAAATATCCTATTTTTTGCAATTTGTAGGTAATTACATGATTAATTAATTCAATAGATTGCAATAGTGAGTAGTATATCGTGTATTTTGTTCTTCTCGATTATATCAATTTATTGTTCAATTTGTTCATTCTGTTATTATCAGTAATTAAAGTAAAATGCAGAATGTCATGATCGTGGTATAACATTTCGTAGATAAGTAATTGTTTCTTATAATTATCAAAAGATAATTAATAATTTCAATAATTCATCTTATTGCAGTTCTGTATTTATACTTTATAATAAATACTATTTAGTTTATTTTTGTTTCAATGTTTTGTTTATAATCAAAGGAAATAAACTCTTTGTAAAATAAGCTAAAATTATTATATTATGGTCAACTACAAGCACACTAAATGTATATCATCGATTGTAACTTTTTTTTTTTATACTTTTGTTATTCCAAATTATAGATTCTAATTTACCTATTGAACATCGTGGAAATGTAGATAAATAGATAAATATAGATAAATAAAATAAATAAATAAATATGCAGATAAATTCATTGTTTGGAAAACAATTCTTTGTATTTTTATTATCAATATAAACATGTCAATATATTTTAGAAAGAGCTTATAATGTTAAAAAGTAATATCATTTTGTTTTCTATTTTTCTAATATTTTTTTTACAAAAAATAACAGTAAAAATATTAAACGTAATAGATAGTATTTTTGTATAAGCATAGAAATAGGCTCGGGTTAGAGGAAATTTGCTGACCTAACATGTTCGTGCTATTGCATAAAAACTTTCCATTGCATTTGCTATCTTTACTGTTAAATTTTCTTTTGTCATATGAGTATGAAGAAAGTCCGACATATTTCTAGTAATCAATTGGCAAAAGTTAGCTATCATTACAATTTTGAGAAACATGATAAGAGTTTCACGTTTTGAATCCTTTTAATGCTATTTTTTCAAAATTTTGGCATCAACCAACTTTTATTAACGGTTCGTGTTTAACACGCAGAAATACGTTGCAAATAATAATAATTTGTTAACCAAGTGCTTGGGTAATTCGACTAAGATTATTAAAATAAAGATTAATGTATTTTAAGTTATATTTTTGGCTATATATTAATAAAAATTGTATAAAAATATATTTTAAACACAAATATATTTTAAACTTTCGTTTTGCAGGGCAAACCAATACTTCTTTTTGCAAAATTTGTTTATTTCGTGCAAAACAAATAAGTTTAATTTTTGAGAGAAATTGAACATGAGGGAACTAAATTTATAACATGTACCGCTGAGGAAAATCTCTTTAAAGGAATAAAATTTTGAATAAGTACTATAAGAGTTGTCTAAATGAACCATACAGTTCCATACTGTGGTTAGTTTATTATCCTCAATTTATATATATATATATATATACTTCCTTGTTTTTTTCTTTTCTTAATATTACGTTATAATTGTTTTAATAACATTAAAAATAAATTGTTAAATATATGCATTGTTCACAATAATTCTAGTAAATACTGAATATATTCTATAAAATAATTATAATGTATGAAGAAAAGATAAAAAAAACAAGGAAGTATATAAAAACTAGATAATAATTTAATAGTTTCGATAATATTAATGATAACAATTTCGAGTGATAACATATAGTGTATATATATATATATATATATAAAATAGAATCGAATCCTGCTGTATTCTTTAAAAAACAGAAAGAAGTTTTCAAAAGTTATAATAAAAAGCATCATAGCTGTAATTTTCTCGTTGTATTTTGCTGTAATGGCGGGAGTATTTGCTAATACAATCGTAACGATTATTGCAATGTAAAAACATGTAAAATTAAAAGACCTCAATATGTTCTTACAGGTGGTTCTTTTCGTATTCTTACCGTGTAAATAGATTTCACTATATTATATGTAGATTACATATACATTTTTTTTAAGTTGAAAAGAACACAAAGTTTTTCCTAACAGGAAGTTTTGTGTTCTTTTTAACTTACTAAAAATATATAATTTATTTAAAAAAAATATCTTATTTCTAAATAAGGATATTTATTTTTCTTCTTTAAAAGATGAGATCGCTTTATAAGAGAGAATTTGACTTATATATTAAAAATGTGCTTAGCTAATTCTACAAAAATTCTATTATGTCATAGATATCATTGAAAACATGTAATAAATTGTATGAAATTGGCGTTACTAAAGAAGACAGAAACATAATATTAGCTGTACACAATGAACTGAGACAAAAAGTTGCATCGGGTGAAGAATATAAAGGAAATCTTGGTTCACAATCTAAGGCAGTTAGAATGCCAATGTTGATAAGACGTAACACATAACATATTTTTACAGTAAATTAAAAAATTAACAAAAAGACATTGAATAATGTTCCAATTTATTTGAAATAATTAAATTTAATTAAATAAAAATGTTTATTAAATTAAATTAATTTAAATTTAAATTAATTTAAATTCTTTGAAAAGAAGTAAGTCTTTGAAAAGAATATAAAGTTGTCATTAAATTATGATAACTTTAGCTTAAAGATTCATCGTTTTTTATAATATCTTTTATAAACTAAAAATTGATGTAATCAATGATTAACCAATACTAATTTAATTAATTTTTTCCATAAAAAGTTTAAATAACAATTTTATGTTTATTTACGTATCTAAGGCAAATAAAGACGTAATAAATTTCCTTCAAATAGTTCATAAGTTATGAGAAAATTTAAAAAGTGAAAAATTATCTATAATTTTATATGTATTTCATGCAATACAAAAGAATATACATATACATAAAAAAATTTATTTTATTTTAAACTAAAATTTATACAATACATATAATGATATATAAAATTATAAAACTTTTGTTTCGGATTTTTGGGACTCGTGTGTACCTGAATACATACATATGTGCAAATATATGTATATTGATATATACTACCATTTATAAATTCAGAAATGTCTGTATTTACTCACATCTTGATAATAAAAAAAAAATAATTTTAGAGAAGTGTTTAAAAATATGTTTTGAAGAAGCCAGTTAAAGCTAAATTCATTTTAAATTTTAATTTTGTTTCTACAGTATTTTATTCCTATTACGCAAAATTAAAAATTAATGTGTTTTCAATATTTGTGTTTTATTTTGAAACTGTAGTTTGATGAAATACTATCGAACAAAACAAAAAAGTATTTCAAAATAAGCTTCCTATATTTTAAAATAATTTCTTTAAAAAAATTGATACGATAATTTTTTACAATAATATCGAATTTTTCATTTTTACAAAATATTTTTAACTTCAAAATCAGAGTTTACAAAAAAAAAAACCAAAATTTTTGTTATAATTGATTTGTATATAAATTTTTCAGAAACTTTTTCAAGTTTTTGTAATTTAACTTTTTGTAAAATGCGCGAAAATGATTTCTGAACTTATAAGCAGTAGTGCATATATTTATGTACTTTTTCACATATCACACAATATTATATGCATACACACGCATATACATTCTCTTAGGTCTGGAATCAGGAATTAGCAAACATTGCGCAAATGTGGGCCTCTCAACGCAATTACAATCATGATGCATGCAGAGATATAGGTATATACCGATTTATACATTCACGTATAACTATAAATTAAATATACGATTTATTAATTTATTTATTATTTTAATTTAAATGTATATACAGATAAATTTCAAGTTGGTCAGAATATAGCCTAGTTATATTCTTCTAGAAAAAACAATTCCACTATGCGAAATTTTATTGAAGGCATATGGTACGATAAAGTAAAAAAGTTTGATGCAAATAGAGTTAAGCAACCATTTGAGTAAATATCTTTTTAATATTAAATATTCTAATTACATATAGATTTTAAATATATTGACAAATATACTATATAAATTAATTCTTCAAATTGCAAGAAAAACCTCTTACATATCTGCATCATATTTACATTATATAGAAAATAGAAATATGTATTGCATATAAAAAATTGCACGTAAATAATATTAAACTATTATAGTATCAATTAAAATGTTTTTAAAGATTTATAACAACATTTTTAATGCGATTATAAAATAAATTATTTGTAGAATGCAAGTGAAGACAGATAATTATATCCAAATAGTCTGGGCTAAAACAACAGAAATTGGTTGTGGATTTATAAGATATAAGAATAATCAATGGAATACGAACTATTTAGTTTGCAATTACGGTCCAGGAAATATAAGAAACGAGAGTATGTATGAAATTGCAAATTAAGTAACTCTGACAGATTAGAAATGTAATAAAAGAAGCGATACTGAAGAAAACAGGAAGTTACAATATGTATTGTCAATCAAAACATGCAGTTACAACTGCATAATAATATTAATAAAGAGTAAAATAATATTTTCTTCTTTCTTTTTATTGTATCTTTTCTGTCTTTTTTCTCTTTTTAATATTTCAAATAACATTAAATTCTTCTATTGTCTTTGTTATAACTTTCTAACATAAAATGAAAAATAACAATATACATAATTTTTGCTGTTTTAATGTAAAAATAAAGGTGCGTAATGAATAAAGAAGTATGAACTTTTTTAAACCTTAAGATAAGTTTTAATTTACAATTGCATACATAAATTTAAAGCAATGTTTTGTTTAATCTTATTATTCTAAACAAAATAAAAATAAAAATATAAGTATATTATATAATTTATGAAAATCATATTTTTATAAAATATGTTGAAGCCTCTCTTTGTCATTGTGTATCCTATAGACATCTATATATTAGATCATTGATTTGTTTAAATACACGGATGCAAAGGATATGTTTAGAATTCATGCATGTAAAGCAAGGGGGATACTAGTGTGCATATATTGTAATATATCCATGTATATATTACATACATCAGTATATCGAACATATACTATTATCTATCAATAGCATTTATATTTCTTGTTTCCTTTACACATATACAGGATATCAAACTGCCAAAATTGAAATTGAATTTAGGATCTCAAAAAAAAAACAAAATTTTCCTGATTTGCTTATAAACTCTTCATTTTTAAGAGATATTTAAGACTTTTTAAGTTGTTATACTAGAGAAAAATGAATAATTTTGTTAATAGTTTTAATTATTAGTTAATAAAATATCTACTTATTATTTAATAAAAACAATTTTTTAATTATTCACAAATTTTACGATTTTACAATTAGCGATATTGTTTTGTGGCTGAAAATCAAGAACAGAGATATTCGTTTCCATCATAATTGTAAAATAGAATAAAAATAAGAAAAAGTAAAGTAGACATAAATTATGTTAAAAAGTAACACTAGAAATTTAATGATAACGATATGATTGTAAAGAATACATAAATCATTAACAAGTAACTTTCTTATCTAAGATTTTTGCGCTGTAACTACACATTTTCATCATTTTCTCCTAATCTCATTTACTCGAATTGCATCCTGATCCGGCAGATCCCCTCGATTAACGGATTACACTACTCGCACCTTCTTCCGTTTACAAACTATTCATCCCCGGGCAGTCCAGCCTGTCGTGATGATGATTCTGCGAGCGATTCGTAACTTTCAGGTGCGCGCAACAACGAACGTCAGCGCGTATTCATCGTCTTTGAATTGCGAATGGATACAAGCGATCCATAGATCAGAAAGTCAGCGGCGCCCCGGGTGTGCCCGTGGCTTCCCGGTGAGCGCGAGAACACTCGTCCTCGCGCGAGAGAATGCGAAAGATCTCCCGATGAGGAAGCGATATCTCGCGTAAAGCAGAAGGAAAGGTGACTGGCCATTAGGGGTTCTAAACGCTTTTTAAAACCGGATTCTGGGAAAAACGTATCGAGTGTCAGACGCGCAACAATGACGCGGGCAAACATTCTGATATACAGGCCCACCCGCGGCGTCCATCGCTGCACAAGAGAAGTGATCTGCGACATGGACAACATAACGTGCAGGTAATGTTTGGACGCGCGCAAAAGGCGAAAAGAATGAACGGCGATGGCAAAAGCGGAAGAATTTGTATTCGTTGACAGCGATTTCCTCGGAGCAACAGCTATTAGACAGAATTGAAACGATTGTAAATTCATTGGGAATTTAGGATGTAAAAGTATTACTCGCGATTGCTGATTCCAATATACGCATAAAAATTGTTAATGTATATAATAACAAAGTTACAATAATGTATATAATAAAAACATTCTGCGTAAATAAATTGGAAATTGATTAGTTTTCACATATAATCCTTACAGATATAATAATACTAGCTAGAAAAACAGTAATTATATCTTATTTTAAATATTAAAGAAACTATTTAAATATTAAAGTTAAATATTAAAGAACTGTTTAGTATTTTTAGTACTTTAAAAAAATAATTACTATCTTTCAGTAATAAATTGGTCAGTGTTAAATTTCTGTAATTTCCTTTAGAAATATGGGGAACAAAAGATGTCATAGACATAAAACTCAATAACAAATAATTTATAAACTATATGGTGTATTAAAGATACTCTGTAAGTAAAAATTTTATACCTTTGAAATATCCCCAAGCAATTTATTGACGATACATTGATTAAGTTTTGGAGATATATTGGACCAATATTATGCCAATAATTAAACTAAAAAAATATCCATTATTGAGTCTTGTATCTATAATATTTTTTGTTCATTACATTATAAGATAGATCTGGGACACAATTTTTCATATATAATTAGAATCTTTTATCCAGTAAGTGAAAAAAAGGTCGCAATCTGTATGCAAATATTTCACACATCCTGTATGCTGCGTCATAAAACTTCAACTTCGATGATATAAGTAAGTCGTAAAATTAAACGCAAATAGATTATTGACACTTGAATAAAAATTGTAAATTCTTTATTTTTATTTTATTTGAAAAAAATAAAGATTTGAAGTAAAATAATCAGTTGTTTTTGTCGGTAAGTGCAAAAGTAGAAAGCAACAAAGAATGCTACAAATATTATTGACGGACATAGTCGACTTAATAATAATAGATTATCGGTGTAACCTGAGAGATTAGGGTAGGCTTTTCTAGGGCCATAATCCGGATGCATTTAAATAACCGTTTAACCCAAGATTACCCTTCGGTTATGAGATTTAGAATAGGTCAGATCAATAGCAAACCTGCCAACCTGCAGGAGACAATAAAGAAAGGAACAAAGAAAAAATCATAAAATACATTACTTGTAAAAAAAAGTTTAAAGTCCATGGAGTTTTTTCTTTTTAATTTAAAAACTCTAAAAAGTACTTAATGGAAAAATATCTAAAAGGATGAAATTTAATTGGCTATTAGAAAGAGGAACTTTTAGAAGAGAGAAAAGAGAATGAAGTTTCGTATCTTTGGAAAAGAACTACGAAACTTAATACAATAGATGAAGAGGGAGACCGAGAAGAAAGATTCGTACTTTAAAAAAAAAATTTTAGAGGGCTCACGATCATATATCTATAGGTCGATAGGAGGGTGTCAACGAGTCTGACAAAGTCCCAGCGGGGTTTCTGCTACCCGAATTGCTACCGGGACTCCCCGTGTGAGAATCTGGTACACTTAACGCTAAGCTACCGCAGCAGCTCCCGGATTAGCCAGTTCTGTCAGTTGCGATCGTATTCGTGTCATGTTCCGGACAGAAATTGACATTCGCGTGCCACTTATAATCCGCTTTGAATCTTTGCTTCTTAGCGTGTGCTCAATTACAGTTAAGGCTTAAAAGAAAAAAACTTAGAAAAAACTGTCGAAATATTGATGATTTTCCTAAATGATTAAGAGAAAGATACGCATTGATGAATTGTATTCTTTTAGGGAAGCAATTAAATAATAAAATTTTAATTTCATACAATATTTCATTAAAAATAATAAAATAATGAATATTGAAGTAAAATATTTAATATTTAATATATTTACAAAGAAAAATATATTTTATATAATTAATTTTGTGACTACTGTATAGCCATAAACAAATCATTTTGTAAACTGTAATTATCGAATAAAAAAAACGAATTCAAATCAAATATATAAAAGATTTCTGAAGGAATGAATTATATCCAATTTTTTTTTTAATTCTTTGATTTGAGTGAGCATATCATCCTTTCATACTTCCCTCAGAATCACAGATTCATATACGTGACCGCGAAACATCCCATAAAAACGTATTGTAATGAAAAAAAAGGCGGAAAAAGAGCACGGATAGAGAGACGCGTGTATGTTTCCGAGGGCGAAAGGGCGCAACCCACCATTCTTCCCCCTACGTCCTTTACAGTACGTCGCATAAACGAGCAAGGGGTTCTCTATTACATGAGGGGTTGCAATCGGTGCGGTTGGTGACGCCATCTTGAATTTAATCACCGGGAAAATGGTGGTAGTCTCGAGGCAACGTTGATAGACAAATATCGTTGCCTGATTTAAAATATTATAAATTCGATCATACTTATGCAAGAAATATTGCATAGAATTATCACGAAAATATTGCAATTACGATTTGTATATACAATATTAATATTACAGAGAAAAGAGTATAATATGATTATAAATTATTATAATAATCTAATCATCCGCTAATATTCGCTAATGTAATTATGAAAATATATTAAGAAGGAGATAATGATAGATAGAATTGAAAATTGTCATATGTAATTTAAATATTAAATTGTTGCAATAATAAAACACTGGTTATTTAATAAAAGTCAATTCATTTCTGTGTTTCAATTGTACATTTTAGAGAGTTGTACATTTTAGAGAATTTAAGAATATCTATTACTGCTAAAATAAAAATATATTCATGCAGAGCAATGAGCTATATTCAAATTAAACGCTGTCGATATATTATAAATATTTATTTCAACAATAAATCCCTCAATTATATAACAAATACAATATATAAATTTAATAAATATTTATAAAATATGCACTTTTTAAATATAATCAGTCTTTGATTATTTACATCACTATAACATACTATAAGTTTATGCACATATTTACAGTTAACTTATCATTTTTTCAAAATACATAATTGTTACACCTAATTTATATTAAGAATATATAATAAACAAGTCTAATTGTAAGGACTATCTATTTCAATTAATTACACAAAACAAAATACGGTAAAATTTTGTCTGAAAGATAAAAAAATCTGATTTAAGAATTCAAGGCAATTTTGGCAAAATGTTTCTAAAACTGTTCAAAGTTATAGTTAATAATAATAGCCAAGGCAATTGCCAGCATTCACTGAGAGGATATGACGCTAAAAAAAGAGATGTGAATATTTATATTATATTACATAAGTATATACATTATATTACATAAATATATACATTATATTATAAAAGAAAAATTGAGAAAAAGTAGAAGTTAAAATAGAAACGTGTACGGAAATAGAAGTCTTGGTTTGTAAGAACAGAGATAATAAAAGAGCAATAATTAAATTGTTTTTTACGTTAAATTAATTGTAAATTAGATAAATTGCAAATAAAAGATAAGTTAGATTATAAGTAGAAACAAGTATATAAATGTAACACAAAAGTCTAATGAAACCAATTGAAAAACAAAAAGATTATATAAGCGTACAAATTATACAATTATACTACATAAGTATTTTACAAATTAGAATAAAAGTATGTGAGTTAAATAATAAGTAATATGTTTCGAGAATTCATTCAATTTTAAGATGAGAACATCTCGATAACGTTAGATTAATTACATCATACTATTGTAGCGATTAGAATCAATTATATCGTTATCGAACTAGTATATTACACTGTAAAATACATGAATTTATTCTAACTTATTTATCTAAATTCGCAATTTATCTAACATGTAACGTTGTAAAATATTCGCGTCATTTTCCTTTTCGTATGATAAATTTGTCACGACAAATTCAGAGATTATCGAGCTCACAGTCTGTATCTGAAATTTACGATTACCATCGAATAAGCCTTTGTTAATTAATGCAAAATTCTTCGAATCGTTCTTGTCAAAATTCTCCAAGTATCAAAAGCTAACTGTACGTTTATTGTAAACATTAAATTTATTTATTGTCAAAGTGATCACTGTGTTCGACTTTCTATCAAAGATCCAACGTCAGATCTGATAAAGATATGGTGAAAGTTCGGTAGATTGTTGAAATGGATAACTTAGAGAAGCAATCATGCCTAATGCCGCTGTCGAAACGCGATACGAGTCGCGTACCTCATGAGTCCTCATGTGCTTCTTGAGGTGATCCTTGCGTCCAAATCGTTTTTTGCAAAAGACACAAGAGTAAGGCCGAACGCCAGTGTGAATTCGTTTGTGTCGCGTCAATTCCTCATTTCTGGTGAACCGTTTTCCGCAGGATTCGACGTCACACTTGAACGGTCTTTCACCTGTAGGAACGAAATCCTATATGTTCTGTCGAAACGATTATACGTTTTTGTCTAAATTTATTCGGATGATATGCAAAGATTAATTACCGATATTAAATGCAAATTAGAATAATTATGAATATTTGCATACAAATTTATACACGAATAACGTAAGCAATTAATCTGAATCAAAATATACATAAATGGACGTAGAAACTCTTTTTTTGAATGATAAATCTCTCTATGAATATGCAAGTATTTTAAGTGGAAGTATTGTCTATGTAGGAATTACAAATATTTTACAAAATACTTATACATTAAAAAAACGATATAAATATTATAATAATGGATTTCCACTGCGATAAATGTCTTTTTTAATGACGAACAAAGAAAATATATGCTAAACTTTGCAATAATAAATTAGAAGAATTCTTCAAAAGTTTTCAGTTTTCGTTTTTTTATATTTTTCATTTCTTTAATTAGGAAATTCTCTAACAGCTTTAAATAAAGTAAGACAAAAAAAGTAAAATATAATAAAAGTAAAATAAAATAAAAAGAACAATTTGCCAAACTAAATTTAAACGTTCTGTCTAGCAAAATATTATTATATGAAAAATAAGACTATTTTTATAGAAATGTTTAAAAATGTTCTCTAAGAAACATTTCTTATATATGATTATTTTTTACTCGTACAACATTGTAATAATATTGTATATTTGTATTGTAATTATATTGTACATTGTAATTATAAATTTATAAATTATTTATACTAAAGTTTTAACTAACCAGTGTGTATACGAATATGTCCGGTAAGCTGGCCGCCGTTACTGAATGCCATACTGCAATGTGGACAGTTGTGTTTCTTTGGGCGCATTTTTTTCATCTCTTTAGCGACAACATCCTGTCGATGCACCATTTGCACCGCTTCTTCCATGGAATGATTATAAAGATTTAGAGGAAGGATTCCAGGATAAATCCCAGATTGAAATCCGGAATGTATCCCTGAATAGACACCGGGATGTATCCTGAGAACATCGGGAAAGCGTGATTCTGAGCTCGTAGTCCACGATCCCGCGACATCTGAATTTGCGGTCATCGAATAAGTTCCGATAACCGAAGTAAAATCCTCTGATGGTCGAAGTTCTCTGAGCGCCGAGAGATAGTTCGGTAAAATAACGTCACTAGAAGCATTGTCCGAATCTCGAGTAGAAATCACGCGCGACATCGGAGACATTGAATCCAGCGGTTGCTGCGGGTGGAAGACACGTGAGTTGTCCTTCGCACTTTGCACGATGCCAGTGGAGGCATCTTCGTCTTCAAGGGATGGCATAGTTCTAGTTGCTATCTTATCGAAGGATTTACTTCCTCTTATCCGATGAAAACCTATCAATGATGTTGAAGTCGTCGTTTCTTGATCCAATAAATTGCCATCACAGTCATCAGACGTTTCGGTAGTGTTCGTCAAAGTTGTCGATGTCGTTGAGGACACGACTTGTTCATCATCTTCCTGCCTGCTGCATGGCATACTGTGGAGTGCATTGTCAATTGTGCTAGCGATTCCGGAAGTCTCGTTTGTTGTTTCTAGATCGTTCCAAGGTCGAAATAAACCTATGGTCTTCGGTTTGGACATCTTGAGAAAAACTAAAGATGTTGAACACTTTACTTCCTCTGTCACGTAAAACTCCAGTGTGTCATATACACGAATGGGACAGTCAACACGACAGTAAGAGCTGTTCAAAGGTAACTGAAATCTAAACTCACCCCGATCTTATACTTATAGAAATATTTTCCCCTGCCTATGGCCTTTTGGGGGTCGAGCCAATCCACTTTAGGGATGGAGGAGGGAGGGATCGTCCTAAAGCATCGGTTGCAGGAGGATGAAAGCATGGACGCCGTTGGCAGTAAGGCTGTAGGTGGGTTTAGAGGGGCCTGTCGAGGGCTCGATGCGAGATACGCAGCCCCTTTGTAGAGAATTAATCGGTCGCTGCGGCCACGGGGCTCTCGCCCCTTTTGTTACGAGGGAGCACGAGTGCAGGCAGAAGGAGGGGAGGAATATGAAACGATCAGCGTGGAAAGTCAGCACGGTTGGAAAGGCAGAGAAAGATGCAGAACCGATACGAACGAATGATATCGAAGGGTCGCAAGGCCTACAGTAGGCCCACCCCGTTCACTCGAGCATATCGCTTTCTTCAAACTGTTTCGACGAGGCACGCCCGTGACACAAAATTTCACATCGACGCCGATTATTATTGGTTACAGAAGGGTTATAATTCCCGACTATTTTCATATAAGCGTGGGAGATATTATTGCTACAATATATTCGAATGATGTTAATTCGATTATTATTGTTATTATTTTTAATAATGCATACTATTATTCATTAAGTGATATAAATATTTTTATTCATGTTATTTATTGTATGCTAAGTATTTTTAATACTAATAATGTAAAAGAAAATCATAATGAAGACAATTTTTACTTATTACATTATAAGACATAAACTGAGTGCATTTGAAATAAATTTATAGTGCTTCAAGAATAAATCCAGTACAAGTAAAATGTTCATGTAAGTCTCTCTGCGGTTATTAATGCATAAATTATATTTATAAGGCGTAATTAATTGTAATTCGCAAGCATTAGTTGTACGCATTTATTAATGAAGTTAATTATATTTGCAGTATGTTCATTCTAATTGTGAATTATATCTTTTATCTTCTTATATGAATATATAATTCATGCACTAACAATCGGATTTAAATGTTTATCATAATAATACATCTGCAGCAATATTGTTATTTAAGTATTTAATAACAATATTTTTATCTCTGTGGCCATCTATCACATTCAGAATATGTTCACTCGCATTTGCGAAATAAAGAAATAAAATATTTTTGAAATTTATAAAATTAAGAAAACTTTAATATCAAATTTTCAATAAGTTTTTCATTTTTTTCCCATTTGATTTTAGTAAGCTTTGCCTCTTATGAATAAATTAATATAAATCTTTTAAACACACGTTAAAATACGATTATGTGAACACATAATAAGAATTGCAATAGACAATTAGGCTATCATATGTCCAGTTATATCTGCGAAATCAGATTTTATAAAATGTCTTCTGCAAAAATGTCTTTTTTACCAATTTTGTCAGCAAAATAATAGCAGAAATATAATATAATAGATTCTATCAATATAATGGCAGATTAATTACCAAAATCTGCTGAAAATCTGCTTATATCGGCAGATTCTGTTGGAGAATATGTTTTAACTGCCAATTTATCCCAATACCAATTTATCACAATTTGTTCTATTTGTTTACTAATAATTTGCATATTGCTATAATATATATTTTATTTATAAGATAATATACTGATTATTTGTATATACTAAAAATCTTTGACGATAGTACTTTGCAAAAACATGTCATTGATTTATTGTAACGAAGAGACAAAGAAAATGAAAGAGTCGACCCTCAGTAACAGATAGTCACCCCACTGATCACGTCACTCTCTTCTTCTCAACTATCGGCTGTTTCGCTTGCACTAATTGTAACGACATTCTTCTGTCAAAACGATGTTTCTATGAAATCGGCTGAGAGCCATTGATGGGCCTTCGACTGAGCCCTTCATCGCATTCATCACACAGTGTCGCTCATTTTGCAAAGGTCCTGTCGCTTGAACTTTGCGCCATCGTACAATCTTCGTGATACCATGAGTCAGACAATTTTAATAGTATTAATAAATAGATCTTAATGATAATATTTACAGGCTATGTAACTTGTTAAATAAACCTTCTCCCTGGAATTTTCTTCCATCATTTCTTTCAATTTGTCAATAAAATGTAAATTAATAATACACAATTGTGCAAGAATTATTTGCTTAAAAATAAATAAGTAAATAAACAAATTGTGATGTATATTTATAAATTCTTCTTAAAATACAGGAATATCATTAATTAATTATAAATATTTAACCATTAATAAATATTAATTTTATATTTTAAAAAATCATTAATAATACAATCAATTTTTAAAGAATTTTATCCCGAATTTATTTATAATCATTTAATAAAAAGCTAAATCTTTAAAAATCTCAACTCTCTCAGCTGTTGCATTTATCTTTTCTTTTATATTTATTATTGTTTCCTTATAAATTCAGTCAAATTTATTATCATATTCACGAGATAATGAAAATTATTCTAAAGGCTGAAAGCTCAAATTTTTGAACAATTTAAAATATCTTTTTCTTTTCTTTTCTTTATTTACGTATATTCTATTTGAATAGATGTCAACGTGATGATGGATCGATCAGATCTGAGAAGTTCAGTTTCCTTTTTACTAACAGTTCTCGATTCGTCTTACTTAGAATGACGGATTTCACAACAGCCGATTACGGCTACCGTGCATCAAGTTGAAGTTGCGGTAAAAGGACAAGATTGTTGACTCAACGACCGTCGCAAGTTTTTGCTTGCAGTCAATGAATACCTAAATTTTTTCTACCTGCCATTACTTGTTACCATTTCCGGATTTCACAGAGTATTCACTACTTGCAGAAGTTAATTCTAGAGCAATATCATATAAGTTGACATTTTATTATATAAATACATTTGAAACTAAACGATCCTTCTTATAGTCTCGAATAATTTGCGATTCTTAAATTTGCTTCATAAAACAAATTGAAAATATTATCTAAATTATTTATTAGAGTTTATAAGCATCAAACTCCGAAATCATCAAATCGACGTCGAAATCGACGTTGATTCGACATCGATTTAATTTTCATTTCTCACAGAGTTATCTGATCAAATTTCTAATTTTAATCCAAGATTAAGCTCTTAACATTTTGCATACCATATGTTGATGATTTCATTAAAAAAACTAACAAGAAGTAGCAGACACGGCTATTTGAATGTCCGTGTTTTACTGTGTATTAAAAAAGAGATCCATCAAACGAGTGCCTTTTGCGTAATAGTTTTACGCCTCATGCACTACAATTGTCATGAATTGGTCTATTCTGATTGAAATAAAAAAGAAGAATATGAGTGATCGTGGGTGCATCGCTTTCATTTCGTAATATCGTTTCCTGGAGTTTCATTGTACGCCCGTCAATGACCGATGATGGATCAGGCGTCTACAAATATCATGCATTTCTACCCAATCTCGTCGAATTTATTGAGAGCACATTTTTTTGCGGATTGCTGCGGTTTAGAAAGGTATTGTGTTCGTAGTAAGCAAAAACTTGCGTCACACGAAAATATGGAACGTTATGACTATCCGACGGGCTTTGCTACACTTAATATTTAATTGTCATATATACTTCATAACTTTTTCCAACTTTTGAAATATAAAATATAAAATCATTGAAATATAATTCTAATATTAATATTACATTAATTCTATCATTATTTATTTGCAATTAATCAATATGTAGATATTTACTTGCATCGTATAAAAATGTGTATAGAAATGTATTTATTTATTTTTTTCTAAGGCATTTATGACTAAAAAGTCACTAATTTTCTCAACACACACGCGCGCGCGCGCGCGCGCACACACACACACACACACGCACACATTATATATACATATATCTCGTGTGTGCGCGCGCGCGCGCGCGCGCGTGTGTGTGTGTGTGTGTGTGTTTGTGTGTGTGTACATATAAGAACGTTTTGTTGAGAAAATTCCTCAATTGGATTGAAAATCATACTATTTCTATGTAATAATTTTCCATGTAACTATTTCCATGTAACTATTTCTATGTAATAATTTTCCATATAATAATGGTATATCTATTATACTAATTGTAAGTCATATTTGATTTTTAGCTACGCAAATTTTAACAAAATTTACAAAACAAAAGATATACCTACACCTATGTGTATATACATGATTTAATACTTTGAATATTTAAGCCTTAAGCAAACATAGGAAAAAATCTGTAAAATAAAGTAAATTATAAAATGTAAAATACATAAAATATGTAGAAGAAAATAAATATACTAATTTTTACTTTCAACCATTCTATATGATACATTAAAAACGATGGAAATACGCTAGGGTAGGGTACGCACGCACGGCAGTCAACGACCAACAAAGACAACTTGTCGCTGCGGTAAGGAGAAAAAAGTAGCATAAATCATTGGCGGGTACCCGCCGATGAATCTCGTCGAGTTCATCCACGTGGAAGGGGCATAATCAAATTTCGCCCCGCCATGCAAGGGGCGGCGACTCTTGCGGTCGTGCACATTTTCAAGGCCTTTCTGTTTGCCAAGAGGGTGGGACCTGGTCGAGGGCTATTATGGGGCTCACCCTGGGTTCTCCGTGAATATTCCCCTCTCCCTCTTGGTGAAGTGTGGGGTGTGCTACTCCCAGAAAGTCATCCAGTCATCCAACCATCCAGCAGCCACTAGATTGCGCGTGACGTGACGTGACATGGTACCACGCTGTTACGCCGAAGAAATGTTACTCTTCGTCAGAAAATAAATCTCATAGAAGAATCTTATTTGTCATAAAGCAAATAGATGAAAAGTGTGAATGTATTTTTGTTTCATAATATAAACTTCAGTAAACTCTGTCTACTTACAAGATCTAGAGACACTTTTTTTTGACAGAAATGTAACTATTCTTTATTGCAATAATCTATAAAGTATAATACTCGTTTGCATAGTACCCGTTATTACTTTCACTTTCCTGAGTATCATACATGAGTATCATACTCTGATATAACATGTCAGAGTTGCCTATATATTATGGGAGCTTTCATAAATCGACACAAGAGTCATTCTGTCTTTATTTCTTACTGATTATCGAAAAAGACAGGATTTTGTGTCAATTTGTGTCTCTCATACATCATATACATGTTTTGTTTCTGTAGGGATACTCATCTGTATCTAGTGCAATGTACAAATTCTGTTTTATCTCTTTTAGGACTTATAGTATATAGATTTTGTACATTAAATATATTCTGATATATCGCTTTCTGTATGAAAACAACTTTTGTTGAGAATTTTTTAGTATTGTTAAAAACATCTATTAATGAATTTTATTCATAAAAATCGACAGAATAATTAATGCTATTACCGTTTTTAAATTGCGGCAACTTATGTTGCGTTTTTGTAACTTGTTCCTGAATTTTTATTTATAAAAAACGACATACACTTCTAAATACTTTCCTGAATAAGTAAAATAAGGGAACAAATATTTTTTTTTTGATG
>Ga0157364_1000241_pt1 | contig 31656 bp, 18 predicted proteins | sample AttsexASBM2_FD_111476 | JGI IMG/M metagenome (GOLD analysis project Ga0157364, IMG submission 111476) | Fungus gardens microbial communities from leaf cutter ant in Ribeirão Preto, State of São Paulo, Brazil - Atta sexdens ASBM2 | ecosystem: Host-associated > Fungi > Mycelium > Unclassified ...
TCAATATCGTATGTTAAACACGTTTACTTCGAGTAAGTTGCTGCATATTGATATCAATTTAAAGAGATATTGTACTATTACGAATCGATTTTCAATTGTGCATAGTGAATAATAATCAATATGTATCACACCACTTGAATGACGTAAAAAATTTCTACAAATGCATAAATAAATCTATAAATTATTGTTATTTTTGGCTTTATCATTTACAAATATTATATTTTCGATGATATTTCATCCTCAAAAATATTATCTTCAGCACTTTAAAGTCATTACTAAAAGTAAAATCATCTCTTAAAAATCTTATGTATCCATTTTTTTTGCAAAACCATTTACTTTGACAACATCTCAAAAGTAATAAAAAAAAAATGTTTTGCTAACATCAGCTAATCAATTTACATATTTTTAACCCAATAAAAAAACAATAAGTTAATGTAAAGTGCACCGATTACAATGCTATTTCTTTATTCTAATTTGTACATGTCATTATATATTCATATACATAATGAATACATTACGTTGCATTGTCACGTCCAATGTATTCAAATTAATCAGTGTTAAGTGTATTATTGTTTAATGAAGATATACCTACGCATATTATATGAATATATATGCATATACGAATTAAGCTATGTAAACATCTTATTTAAATATATATATACATATATATGTATATATGTATAAAAAAATTAATATATAATATAAACTGACATATTATAAATACATGTGTATTTATAATTCACATTTGAATTATAGAAATATTTTTTGTATTATTATATCGAAGTGCACATTATATTATATTTAAAATATGAATTAAAATAAAATTTATTTATTTCTTGTAGATTGATTTGAATAATAAAATTGTTATAGTCATGTCGATAACCAAAAAATTATCTCTATTTCTGCAATCCCTATCTTTATGTTACGCAATTATATTATTTTACTTTGTATATTAATTTTGTGTGTTTTTGTTAAAATCATTATGTCGATTACTTATCATTAGTACGAATATAATTCAACTCTTTCACGAGAAATAACTATCATAAACTTCACAATGTGAAAGGATCGCAAAAATATTGCAGACGAGGTCTTTCACTGGTCCCAGTCAGGAACAAAGCCAGAGAGAACAGGACAATTCAGAGAAATCGAGTGACTCGGGAATATAGCGTGTCTCTTTAGCTATAAACGGCGATCACGCCTACGAGTCCTGGGTTCCAGCCGGCGCTAGTTATGAGGATTGTACGTGCGGAACAAGTTGCCGATTGAAAACGAAGGAACAGCAAGAATGCAAAGGGAGGAACGTGATAGTGGCCACCCCCTCTTCGTCCATGTAATAGTCATGAGCCGCGCGTCCGTTCTTCGTACATTCGGTATGTACGTGGCCTCTAGTTGCTGAGCAAGCCCCGACAGTCGAGGAGAGACGTCGCGCGCGATCCAGCCGATCAACTTGTACCGTTTATTGTGAGCGGAATCTGAATGCACGGTAAAGATGCATACCGGAATGAGACGACGTTCGGGATTCTACTGGTTGACAATAACGCTGCTTATCATCGGATTTCTCATCGGCGACGCCGGCAGTGTTTGGAAGAGACGGGAGGATAAGACTAAGTGCCCGAAAGTGAAGGGAATACGCAACTTTGACATATCCGAGGTATAGAATCTTTTGCAATTTATAACGATTCAAAATCAAACGATATAAATTTTCCGATTCATACATTTTAAATGAAAATTGTTTACACTTAAACATTCCATGTATAATAAATACAAAGATTGTCTCATGTACAATGTATGTAAGTCAACAAAAAATTTGAATTCTTCCTTGTTTCCGGAACTGTGGATTCCAATTATATAAAATTTTGTAAATCGCTTTTTCATTAAAAGAATACTTAATGCATATACTTAATGTGACTATAAAATATTTATAATCACATTTATAAAATTTTTACATTCTGAAATCGCGAATATTTAATTTTTATAATTTGACAAAGAATTAGATTTTCTCGGAAAAGTCTTTAAAAAATCGATTCTACATTCTTCGAAAGAAATAAGTTACATTATAATTAAGTTTTATTAAAAAGTCTTTATAATATTACAATTATTTTTATAATTCACAATTAACTCTTGTGTTAATTGTAAAACTTGAAATTGTCACCAAAATCAACATTTTCACCATTAATAAGGATTTAAACGTATTTTTGCCGCTTCATTTAAATGTTTTATATAAATTAAATGGAGTATTTGATGCATTTCATTCAATGTACGATATTGATGCAAAATAATATGAAATATATTGACATGTTATACGTCGCTGATGTGATTTCGGAAACGGATAATGAACATTTACATTGCCGAATATGTCAATTGAATATTAATTATATGGAACATAATTTACAATTATTCATTAAAATTAATATGCAATAGCGATAGAAACGATCGTTTACCGTATAATTAACAATAACACATAATTTGACATGAAAGTAGTAAAAGCTATCAAACAATTTATACATATTATATTAGTATTCCCACTAGTAAACCGTGAATAAATTTAACACACACTACGTGTTGTTAACTTTTAAAGAGGTTTTGAATTAAATGAAATAAAAATTTAATAACTACAGTATACAGAGAGAAAATTGGCCAAACATTTTGATGACCAAGAACGAGTATATTTTACTTTAATTTAAGTTTTAATAAGCAAATAAGAGTTGACAAATGACTTTGCAGAATGTACTTTTGCTAAATTTATGAATTCACATTTAATTTCTATAGGAAATTTTCGAAAATGATATCATGTATCAATTAAACCTATCACTTTGTTTTTTGTTTAAATAGTCGCTCGGTTCTGTTTTAATTCTGTTTTAAAAACTATGGAAAATTGGTCGATCTAATTTTCTAATGTAATAAAGTTGCAATACAAACTTGACAATAAATAATATAAATGCAGTTGCAAATTATAATATTTAATATTTAACAATGTATGTACTTAATTATTTAATAAATTTTAATGAGATAAAAAAAAATGAGGAGAAACCTTTACAAGAATAATACTTTGAAGAATAATACTTTATAATATATATTATTTGCGAATATGGAATAATAGAATATAGCAGTACTTGCATAGACTTTCTTTCCAGAGCTACGTTTGGCGGATTTATTTTTAGATTTGATACGTATTTATAGGAAGACTACAGACTCACATAGAAGCGACAATTTCCGTTTGCTTTTGTCATAAATAGTGATATGTACTTTAAATGAAGTGGATTGTATTGCAGATGCGTTTTAATTTTTATATCAATTTTAGAAAATTAAAAGAAATAATTAAAGCAAGATGAAGAACTTACATTTAAATAAAGACTGTGGCTTTCTTTATGAACGTAATAGATAGTTTAATTTCAAATTATTCCTGTTTTATTGTTTTTATTTGGCATGAATTTAGATCAAAATTTTAATGAATTCGAAAAGATAAAAAAATTTTATATATATTGAAAATATTACATTGCGTTTTAAACCGGTGTGACTTTATAACAGATAGGCTCTAAACCCCAATATATACATATATCTTGTGATAACCCAAAACTTTGAAGTGTTTCACGTTTCCGTTATAAGTCTCAATTTGTTGCATGTTTTTGCAGATAAGATAAAGCATATATTTTTGTATTTCTTCAGTTTTATTTTTTAATAGTAAGAATTATTATTTTATATGAAACTAATTAATAGAATTTCTTTATATAGAATTTCTTTATATTTAGCAACAGTTAAACATTATTATAAAAATAAATTTCTTATAAAAGAATCAAGAAAAAGATCAAAGCAAATTAATAAATGTTACATCAAAATTTAATGTATTGAATATAGTAAAAGTAATTTATACAAGTACGTTTAATTGATATAATTAAACAATATAACACATTGTAAAAAAAAGTTAAACGAATTTATAAAAAATACAAGAGAATTTCAATGAATCATGTCTTTGAATGGAAATAAAGTGATAATCATCTGGAAAATTTTTGAACATATTTCTAACGCCGTTTACTATCGAGTGCAATCGCTTGACCCATTGGCCGCACATATTTATTAGCATACATTAACGTGAATAAAATCGGCACGGCATGGTAAACTGTTGTGCCTATTTCACGCGTGACTTCATGCCTACATACATTCGCACGTAACAGACATCTTGCGCTTCTTGCAGTTTCTCGGATTGTGGTACATAGTACAGTACTATGCAAGCTCAGAGGAAGCCCTCGTGTACAGATGTATGAGAGCCGAGCTCTCAGTTTCGCCTGAAAACGCTGAAGTTACCATGAATTTCACTTACAGCTTTACTGACGATCCTATTAACGAGCTGCTCGTTGGTAACATCACGTGGAAAATCCCTTCGCCAGACTTACCTGCTCATTGGATGCATGCTGAGTTACCATGTAAACACAGAGTTACTTATCTCGCAATCTAATTTCTTTCAATTTTTCTATTGTAATGAAAAAAAAGTTTCATACTTCATTTTGCTCTGTTTTTATGATTTATTCTAATTTAATTTCAAAATTTTAATTAGTTAATTCTTTTCATTAAATTTTTTCTTTTATTCATTTTTTAAAAAATTTATCATAATGTTAAGCCGGATCCAGATCAAGCAAATGACAATAAACAATTTACATTCGATACCGTTCGATTTTCCTTGAAAGTTGTTTATTTGTGTTTGCTCATGTCGTTAGTCATCTGGAGCCAGCTCTAGATGTAAACTTCTTGCAAGACATACTCTCTGAAAAATATATTTCCTGAAAGAATCATTAATTATAACAATTTAATTTGGTAAAAATAAATACTTATTTTTCATAGAATTATTTTATGGCGAGTTCGATATTTTCCAGACGAAGGAGTGTATAATACATACGTATTAGATTCGGATTATAAATCCTGGGCGTTACTAATGCATTGTGCTGAAAAGAGTAAAAGCCCAAGATATTTATCTAGCTTCATCATGAGCCGTGAAGCGAGCCTCGGGGCAAATGTCATTTCTTATCTTCGAGAGAAACTGCCTAGGTATATTTCTCTTAATATTATTCTGATTACAGTAGAATTGTTTCTTTAAATCTTATTAAACATATACATATATATATCTTTCGAAAAATATTTTTTTAAATACAATAATTTTTAAAATACTTCAATAAAAAGAATGAAATTTCGTTAATTTTAAAATCATTAATTTTAAAAGTCATCTATTTTTAAGGTGCTTTAATAGTGTATGAAAAGGAAACGATAATTTCTTGAATTAAAGCAAATATTATATTGTCGTATTATTTTTTGAGATTAAAAATAAAATTTTTAATACGTAGATATGACATTGACTTGGAGTATATGTTCCCTATGGACCAAAAGCAGTGCAATAAAACAAACAATTCGGAAGATGTGCTTATACCGGCAGTGGCACCAGCTAAAAGAAGCCATATCACCAGAAGGCATCCGTTGAAACGAAAACATAGAGGCCAATAAATTTCGCTCAAATTAAACATCTCTTCGTTACTTTGGGCTAATTTTATTAATTCAATTAACAACGTGTTATAATATTCTTCGTCTCTTCCTCTTATTTATAATTACATAATTATAATGAACATGTTATTGTTTTTCTTTAGACCCGTCGTCTCTCTCAATATCTTAGCACAATTCATTCAAATTAATTGAGACACATGTGCCGCAGCACGTACGGTCTTCATGATCACTGTCATCATTAATCATCATTAATCATCATCATCGTTATCATTAGCGTAACAGTCGTCAGATTATCACTCAACGCACCTAGTACTTAATTACTAGATATGGCAGCTACAACTTATAAGAAATATTACAAAATCACTTGTGATTCATGCTTCTCGCGTTTTCGCAATGTTTTACGCATACGAACGCTATCACACCGACGGGCAACCTTTTTTTCTTGTGCGAGCATTTTCGTTACTCGGCAAATTCATATCTGGCTTTGTAAAAATCTCTTTCTGTCTCTGATGTATAGTTACCGATTCTCGCAAACGTGACATTGCGTGACAATATCGTGATCCTCCCCTTCGTTTATATGCGTTTCTAAAATATATAATAATCGAGCGCTTCTGTCACGATCAGTTCGTGTTATCCTCCGTGGTTGCGCGGAATAGGAAAAACGCATCGGGGGAGCGAGACGCAAGCCTATATAAATTCGCCTATATGTTTCGAGATCGTTGCGACGACCGAGAAAGAGAGAGAGAGAGAGAGAGAGAGAGAGAGAGAGAGAATGAGAAAGAGAAAAACAGACTGATGAAGTCAAAGCTCCAACAGATCCGTGAGAAACGCAACGTTGTCAATTTTAAACTATCATACCACGCCCGCATGTATACACGCATTCATTCCTTCGTTCTACGAGCATATACATATGCAAATCACCTATTAGTCTCCTAGTAATTTTTTTAATATTAATTAGTCGTACATTTAATTTTTTTTTTAATCCTTTGTAAATTAATTACCTAATTTTTAAATCTGTATATTGTAAATCTGCACTCGCGCGCATGCGGTTGCGTACGTAATGTGCGTATGTATGTATATTGTGTGCGTGTGTAGACAAGTGGGCGATGTGAATTGGTGTATGGGGACGCGTGAATGCACGTGTGTACTTCTCTACTGAAGAGATGTGTGTCATTATTTCATATAGCTGGTAAACTATCTATTTATCTGAAATTTACGTTTTATAAATATCCTATAAGTAGATCCGCATTTTTGTCATTTCGTCATTCGATTATACGCTTTTGTACGAAGGTGTAAGTAATATGAACCGAGTGACATAGTTTTGACGTGTGCCCATATGTGTATATATGTACTTGCGTGCGTGTGCTTGCGTGCCTGCGTGAGTATGTGTGTATGTAAATGTATATGTCTTGTACAAACTTAAATAATTTTATACAAGCGCTTCCGAATAGCACTTATATAATTCTCACTGCCGGATCGGTATCCGCCGTCTATGCATTCGTCTGGGATTTGCAGTACGGCTTCGTGTGTTTGTGTATATAGGAAATATAAGATCGTCAGGTGCATCGGTGAATATTTGATTTTACGATCGAGAAGTCTCGTGAGCAACGACGAATAGCAATAGGATGGGCGAGTGCACGAGCGAGCGAGTAGATGAGTCGTTTCGCTCCGACGGCGGTCTCGATTGTCGAAAGTAGAAAGGTGAGAGAAGTTCGGCGGGCGATAAAGAGAGAAAGAGAGACAAAAAAAATAAATAACAATCAATTGAAAGATACAAAAGGCGAAAGAAGCGCTTGCGTATATGCGTAAATTCGTCGCGGTAGTAGAGGTAGCCGCGACGAGAGATGAACACTCGTTAGATATTAGCAGAAGTACTAGATGAAACCGGCGAAGTTCTCTACTGCTTAAAGTTACTGTTAAATGACGGACGGCCGGCAGCACACCAGTTCCTATTATTCTTCTATTGTTCTTCTTTTTCTCTTTTGACTAAACGAGAAACGCGAGAGAAACGCGAGTTTCGATTATTGCGACAGGACCATCTTTCGCTATATATATACACATACATACATTTCACACACAAACACACACGCATACATACATACATACATATACATACATACGTATATATGCAATTATGTACATATATACATGTATGTATATATACACACAACATACATTATATTCATGAGCACTGCCGTGCCGCACGAGAGAGATCTCTAGCTTCTTTTCGTTAAGTAATTACGATAAAATATGATTGGAGGCAATTACAGTTTGCGGAAATCGATAGATTCCGCAGATAAAGGGTACGAAGATGCAGCCGTTCGATTGATATCCGCGCGAAAGTATGAACGACTATTGTTTCTCATTTTTGGTTTTCCACATTCTGCGCGACGTTCTTTGATTCTTGTTATCGCGTTGCCATATCACTGCACATAGTTCGCGTTCGTAAACGTGATTGCCTTGAGCGTGGAATCACGAGAAATTCGTATGTGAATTCGTCGAAACCGTGCCAGGAATGTGTCGAAAGAAGCGACAAATTGCGCGGAATAAAAAAGAAAGACACGCATTCGTTCAGCAGTCTCATTTCAAAAGAAGTCCCAGCTGATCAGTGTTGCTCTTTGTCTTATCTTTTAATCTTCAAAGGAGGAAGACGGAATAGAGGGAATAGGAGATGAAAGGAAAGAATTGGTGGTCCGCGAAAAAGCGTCCGTTTCTAGACGCACGTGACGACATTATTGCCGTCACTGATCTTCGTCGTGCTTCGATGATGACGCGTTCCATTTCCGGATGATCCGACTCGGTAGCGGACGCAACAGCGATACTCGATGGATCAGGATGACTACGATACGTCGCTGGTCTCCTCTCGTGTCTTGCGACTGATAATAACAATTACGCAGCGATGGAAAGAATTTCATGAACACACGGCCATCGTATAATCACGCACTTTGATCGTTTTCACCGTCGAGCCGATCGACGGCGAGTATGTTTACTGGTACGTTGAGTACGTCCTACGTACACGGCGTAATTGTCTGCGGCGTATTCCTGTTGGACGCCGGTGACTATTGACGTCAAATCTTCGCGTCGAGAGGACCGACCGTGATATGATGATCGTCACGGCACCAGCGATCACTGTTTCATCCTTGATGAGCCATTGCAATCCGTGGTGACGATGTGACGAATCGGCGAAGACCGCTGTCAGTAGACCCAAGAAACAGGCACCCATTGTGGTGTCGTGTGAACGCGTTCAATCGCAGCCTCCAATTGGGCGATTGTCTCGTCAAGATCGTTGTTCACGATGGTCAAATCGAAGAAATGCCCATATGCCTGCTTCAGCATGTCCGACTCTTTCGCCAAACGTTCTAAACTACCGTCGAACTGAAAGCATAAGAGATGTTTATATAAAAATCGTACTTGTATGCTTAATAGAAAATCGATTCAGTTTCACATATTTTTTTTTTTTATGAAAATGAAGTAAATTTGATTTCAATCCAATGTAGAATACAGAATGTAATAGTCTTTACTTATATGTATTTATATGGATTATATTTATGTCATCATCAAAATCTTTTAATGATTTCCTTTCAAGTGTATTAACGGACTGCTATCAGTCCGATTAGTCATTCAGAACAAGTGGAGCGGTAATTGTTTGCCCGATTAATCCGACAAATTCATGATTGAAGATCACTGAACGATTTGCTTAATTGCTTAATTGGCGTGCCAAGTATTCCTACTCGCATCACACATCAAGAATCAAGATACGTTTAGCTTAAAGGGAATATTTGCTGACATCGGTGTTTTATGTATACGTATTCTTCGATAAGCTTGTAACTTGCCGTTGTATTATGTGAATTATTGTAGATCCTGTTAAACATTAATCTCAGTTTACATGGTAAACGTTTTAAGGCGTACGTTTATGTTTTAGTTAGAAACGTATACTATGGAAAGGTAAATTAGCATATTCTTTCTAGACATGCCGTCTTGATTAATTATACATCGTTGTTTAATGCGAAAAGTAAATAACGTTTGCAATTTAAAATTATCTCGTTTTACGTAAAAATAAATGATTAGCAATTGCAAACAAAATTTTAAAAATATATATATTAAACATGTATTATATATTAAATATGTATATTAAACAAAAAATATGTAATTAACATTATCAATTAATAATGTACATAATTAATATACTTCAAATTAATTATTGTAGAGTCATGATTCAGAGAGAGAGAATGGGAAATTTTATTCAATTTTTTATATAACTTTATGTTTTTATATAAATTTATATATATTTTTTATTATATATGTTTCTCCATGTGTATCAAGAAATTTTATATTATAATAAAATGTATTCGCTAAATCGTTATGCGAGCTACAATTTGCGAAAAATATTCAAAATAACAGTTTAATTTTTTTGTGAATTAATTTTTATACTTACATCCGTAACATTTGCAAATGCTGGTGCAGCGATGAAAACGACGTAAGGTGCAAATTCAGCAGTCCGTAAAACTTTCAGTGCCTGTGGTTCAACATCCAATATGGCCATTCTGCCTTCTTCATGAATTTTGCGGATAGTTTCGAGCTTAGTTCCGTACATAGCATCTTCATGCGTACCTATTCATAAAAAAAAAATAGGTTAAATTTTAATACTGTTATATTATATAATATATACTGTTACTATTTAATATATATTGTTTCAAAATTGTGAAACTTATTATCTATACTTCTAAATTAATAATTCTAACAATTAATAATAATCAATATTCTTCCATTAATTATCAATTCTAAAATTAAGAAATTATTAATAAATAAATTATTTATTAACCAATTTTAATAAATTAAATAAAAATTTACTTTATTAAATTTATTTAGGCATAATTTACCGTATTCGAGGTATTCATTAGCAGCTATATCTGCCATCATTTCATCATGCGATACGAAATAGTAATTACGACCATTTTCTTCGTCACTTCGTGGAGGCCTCGTTGTATCTATAAAAAGAACATATTTAATAAGTCTTCCAATAAATATATCATTTTTAATTTTACACATTTTTAAAAATAAAATTTAATTAATTCAGAATTATATTAAAAAATTTGAAATACTTACGCGGAATAGGATAGGCGTATTTATCAGGATGCTTGGAAATAATCGTATTTTTTATGTGTCGTCGACCGACACCATGTGCTCCCAATAATACTAAAGTTTTCCGTTGGAAGGCAGGATCTATATGCAAAGAAAAGTAATATATAATATTCAAAATCAATAATTATTTATTTCCTGTATACAATAAATGTTATAAAACACATTAAATTATAGCTCTAATTATATTTAATATAAATTTTGAGACATTTTAATAATAAAATTATCACTAATAACACAGTTCGATTAAAAATCACTTTTTCACCGAAGTGTAGGAATATTAGGTGTAGGAAAAAGTTCATGGCGTTTTTTTAATGCCATCTAACGGGAAAATAATATTCCGAAGATTTTTCTTGTGCTGAACATGGTGCCATTGACAGAATTTGCATGGCATGTCAGGATGTTGAATAAATTGAGGGGAAAATGGGCATTTTTACCCCGATTTATTCAAAATCCTGACATGTCACACAAATTTTGTCAAAAGCATCGTGTTGAGCGCAAAAAATCTTTGGGATATGTACTATGGCATTTCGAAAAGAATTTGGTATTAAATTGTGTAATGTATAGAAAAATAAGAATTACATTTTTTATATTACGAATTATTTTTATTGTTTATTTAGATTTTTTTTAGAACTGCAACTAAAACTCACAAGGAAGCTTCACGACCTCTTCGTAGGTCACCAGGTCCAGCTGGTCGAAAACAGCGTTGTGCTTTGCAAGATATTTATCCTTGTATTGCTTCTTTTTCCGGCCGAATATTGAGCAATTTACTGCAAGCAGAAAAGATTGTTAATATATATAAATGCCGCGAAACCGAAGATGAAACTATTTCTTTTCGAAAACCCGATGTAAACTTGCAAATTATTGTGCAAGTGTCATGTTACGGAATCCATTATCCGTGCTAACTAACAAGTTACGTGCCTTTATAGTGTCGATGAACGACCGCTAAATTGATCTTAAAGTACGATTACAATGACGTAACCGTCGCAACGAAATTGGCTCGCAAAATTCAAATGTGTATACGAATGTGTAAGTGTAGCAGAAATTATGTCAGCCAATGATGGTTAAACTCTTTACGATGCAAGTTGTAATTTTCTATTAATGAAGTTCTCTAGTTTATATCGCCAAAATATAATGAGGCACGACAGATATTTTCCATAATTACGCAAAGAGGGTCGTTCACGTCGCTAAAATATTTCCTGGTATTACTTCTCCTAAACATGTATCACCCAACATAGTGTGTTAACCTATTGGAAACATAGTACGCATCGACGTGTGCACTTAATATTAGCAACCCTCCGGAGCATCTTGAAAATTAATGCTAACACGAAGTGATAAACTACTCTGCGAATATTGGTTCCTGGATCAAGCAAAATCTTATCTATTGATTATAAAAAGAATTTCATTCAATCAGCCAGTTTGAAGGAAGCCATGTCCAAACGCATTTGGGGAAGTCCTATTGAAAAGGGTGTTCCAGCAGGTCACAAGATGATAACATAAAGTCGATGATTAATTGATGCGTAAGTTGTTAAATAAGTGACATAATAGGGAAACCATGGTGAATTGCCTCGTGAATATTATTTTCGCGATCACAAAACTACTGTATACTAGAATATGTATACTAGGGAGATTCGTGTGGGACTACAATATATCGAAGCTGCGGATGATTGCTCGCGTGATTGTGCAAACCATGATATCTTGCCAAAATATCTAGACAATTGAAGATGAATAAAAATATGTATATGAAAAGAAAAGATTTATATTTCAGAATCAAGAGATTGAAAAATATCGTTTCTGAGATTTTTGGCAAGATATTCTCAAAAGTATCATTATTCGCTATATAACATTTAGAACAATCAATTAATTATCTATTATAAGCTCCGATTGTAATCGTGCTGTCGCGTACGCTTGCAAGTGAAATCGTGCGAAATAAGCATAAGTGTGCGTTGAATGTTTTGCAGCGAACGCATGCATTAAAGCACGCATGTGTAAAAGCATCTATTAATTTATAATGCAGAATATACCACAGTACCCATATTAATAAATTATAATCAGTATGATGCTCTCTCGAAATATTTCGCAACGTTACAAAATTTTTTATTTTATCAAATTTGGAAATTGAAAATTTTTAAAGCTTTTTTGTTATTGATTCTTAATTCCATATTGTTTATATCAACTGTGAAGAATTGATATAATAGCATTCATTTTTATGGATTGCGTGAGATATTTTTACAATTGTGTAATTTAATAATACAGTTTTATGAAGACCTGTATCAAAATCAATATCTTTTAAATCAAATACGCAAAGTTTATTTTATAATAAAATTGTTATAGATGTACTTTTTTTGCCTAGTATATGTATTATATGAATATTTATTCAATATCTAATAAGCGTAATACATTTATTACGTATACCAGCAATAACATAGCTCTCGGAACTTCTTATTCAGATAATTTTGTTAATGGTACCAAGTCATTTGCTAATTGCAAGTTAAAAACTTAAATGTATTACACAATTCTTCGTAAATACTTCGTAAATATTAATACAAATGTTTTAAATAGTCCGTACATTTATATTATAAAATTACGAGAATAATAAATTTCATCTATAAAATGAACTTAAAAGTAAAAGCTTCGTGTGTCCGTTTCCATAAATCGCTGAAAGACGATTATTCCGTTTTTTATCTTCTCTCTCTATACTGATGCGTGTGTTAGAAGCATGGATCCAGTCTGTACTTCATGCGTCTAAAAGTACGTCCTATGTGACTCTACACGTGTCTACCTGAAGGCAGAGACGTACCTGTCGAACCGTCGCAGCCTTCGGTGTGAGAAGAACATCCACCTTCTCCTTCAGCATCTAGCCCCGCATAACACATATAAACAATAGATATATCACTGCAACTAATTATTCTTGTATGCGCTAGCTCTCCATTTGCCTATTCCTAATCTGTCCGTCATGCCATCCATTTACGCCAGCAGGCGCATAGAAATATACGGCGACCGAAACTTTCTTACTACATGTTCTAAAGCATTTAAATCTTGATTTGCATATAGTTCACTTCATACAGTAGACTTCATATAATTGCAATTTGTAATTAAATTTTAAATTTCTGGCTTTTAACGTTACATCTTAAAAAACGTTACATCTTAAAATCATATAATTATTCCTTCTATTGTATCTCATTTGCTGCTTCATCGTGATCTGTGTTTTTTAAATTAAGTGATCTGGCTAAATGTGTATTATGAAAATATGAAGTAAACAATTCTTGTGTAAGTGATAAACTATCTTGCGTATAATTCGATATGCTTTTTCTAACATTTTGTTGCTTTTACCAACTTATAATACTATAACTTATATTGTAATATTATAACAGCATCTTTTCTTCAAAAGTAAAAGATTTATGGTTAACACAAAGGCAATGATATTTTAAAATTTCATGGATCGATAACTATCCAAAGTAACGATTACGTTTGTGCTTTATTTCTAACGTCTGCAGATGATAGATGCTTTTAGCCAAACAGAATGGCTTTAGGAACGTTCATATCCAGCTTTGAGATTCGAATCAATACAGCCTCATGCGGGATTTGAATTATAAAATCTCTTCGAATTATATAACATTTAAAAACTCAGCCTCTCTCAGAGTAATTAATTATACCATTTAATAAGATATAAAAAAATCTTTAAGAATTAATTTATATTTAATAAGATATATAAACATTCTCTCCTCCCCCCAATCTAAATATCTAAATATGTTTATTTAATTAAAATTTAAACATAAAAACTGTATTCGATTAACTATAATCGCATTCAACATTAAATACGTGAGATGTGGATTACAAAAATTTATATATTTTAAATTCGTTAGTCTATTTCTATTATCATATACTGTTGTAGACATGCAGAATGTATTAGATCATTCATATTACACTTTTCCTTGGAAATAGTAGTAGTACAGTAGTTGAGAAAAAAATGTTCATTCCTAAAGCTTATCTAAATTATTTAACAATGTAGATTTCAATTTTCCGGAAACTACCGGAAGTAGGGTAAACCTGAGTCAAGTCTAAAGTATTAAATAGGGAGATAGGTCATGTAGAGTATAAGATAAATTTTAATTTAAATCTCTGATAACACTTTTGATGTCTGGATAAATAAGTGACTCATAATCTGTAATGTGTTCTTATCTTTCTCATAAATCATAGGTAATATAAAAAAATTTAAGCAAAAATTGTTTATTTTTAAAAGATTCAACTATTTCAACTTATGTTTTTATATTAAAAATTTCAGACTTGACTCAAGTTTATTCTTTTTCGAGAAAAAACCGAAATGCTTAGATATAGTTTAGAAATGATAAACTAATAAAAAACAATGAATATTTTTAGTAGTAACAATTTTTTTTTCGATTTACGGTTACTATTCATTTCCGACAAAAAGAGATGATACGGATGATCTGATATAGATTCTGTATAATATTATAGAAATGTTAATATTCACACAAAATACATTAATATCATAATTAAACATTTATTATTTATTATTAATTGTATGCACTATTAATTGTTACTAATTGATACATACTATTAATTATTAATTTCGTTTACATATAGATATTGTTACACTTTGAAAGATTTATTACAGTTTAAAGAATATAATTAATGTGCGTTTTATATTTTTTCAAATCTAAGGAGTTATTCTAAATTTCTTTAAAATATTTCTTACATCAAAAATAAATAAATACATTATGTATGAAGTAATATCATAAATATCAAACACTATTTTGTTTCTGTTCGAAATATTTTGTAAATCAAATCGTCGATAATTATCTAATTAATTCATCCTGAATGAAAAATAGTACACTATTAATATGCATCTTATCGTACAGTATAATTGACTGATAACAACGATATCACATGCTCCACATCGAAAACCTGTACACATCGAACAACACACAGAACGACATCGTGTTTCATCAGCACATTCGTATTTCAGCAATGATTTGGTGAAAATCAGTGGGAATTGAGTGGAATCATCAAATGTGATTGGATGATAATGGATCGATTATGGATAATGGAGCGGTAGTGAAAGAATGTCACGTAATAACGATTTTCTCAATCGGCGAAATTCTGACTCTCTCCGTTCTGTACTCAAAGATTCTGCGATCTGCTGGAACCAATGATTATCGTATTCATTTTACTCGAGTTTTTAACTAAAATTATCCTTATCCTAAAAATTTAACGTTATATTTAACGCCAGAGAAAGAAAATTATTCTTTCAAAGAACACTTAAATAGAGGATCAGCATTGAAAATATTTTATTCATCAAAATCATCAAGAAATTTTATCCTCAAATGTTCGATGAAATGAAGAAGATTACATTATAAAACAATATTTTTCGTAATTGCTATATCGAATATATTTTCCTTTTCTTTTTAAAGAACTTCATCTATTTTACGAGATAACAATCTAAGATAAAACGTGATGAAAAATGATCAATCCCCTTAAAACGAAGAAAAAGAACTTCGAACTGTACATCGTTTTTACATATCAGATATCGAGAACAATACTCGTGTTCTACAGACGAGCGATTTTACACAAAAACGACCAATATGGATAGCAAAGTTATGTTACCTTGTTCTTGCTTGTTCTTCTCCATAGACATGCAAGCAATGCGCCATTCCTGAAGTTCGGGCGATGGGATAAGACCCGCGGAACCAGCCGCGTTATCCTTCCTCGCTTGCCACCAATGATGATCATCCTTGCTGATGATCTGCAGAATGTCACCGGTTCTAAAAGCGATTCCAGCCTGTGCGCAGGGTATCAATTCATCTTCTAGTGGATCGTAGTCGAATTGCGCTCGAACGAAAATCTGTTGGTGCACCAAAGATCACGTTAACATTTCTTAGAGATGATTAAATGTCGTTAATTTTATTAATCACTGATAAATTCGACGTCAAGGATTTCACTTTGCGTCGATATATTTAATAACGAGAGAAATTATATATGTATAATTATACATTAGAAATTACTACAGAGTGGAAAAATATATGTAAGATAATTAAAAAAATAATGTGCATTTTACATGTGAAATCATTAACATCTATTGGTTTAGTAAGGAAAACTTTAATTAACAACAATAGGTCCTCGACCATGAGACGTGACTAAGATATCGTTCTACGGCTATATCGATCGCTGATGGACCTACACAGCGCTGCGCTAGACATAGCGAACGAATCTAATGAAATGTTGCGAGGAAAGCGAAAGATGCGACGTAGTAAGCACTGGCAATAGCTCTTGCAAAGAGTGACAGTACAATGTAGAGAATGTACAAAGTATCAATGGCAAATGGAGCGCTCGCAAGTTCGTCCGAATTTGTAGTATTGATTTGCAGTACGTTACATGGCGCATAATAGATCCAGTAAAGTACAAATGTATACATTGTCTCAAGATAACCAGCGATCGACTCGTAGCTCGATTTCGCCACATCGCTTAAAAATTAAAAAGGAGAGGGCACGTAAATACGAATTTCCAGACGAAATATAAAACTCGCCCGGTCTCTGAACGTCGCTGTATGACGTTTTACAGTCGGTACGCAATTAGGTCATCGACTTTAGTTTAGGAACCTGCACGGTTTTTACAGTCATCTCGATACACTCATCGGCATTGGGGGCGGGAATTCGTCAACTGGAGGGACACGGGAATTGTTGTGCGAGCTTTTTGTCGTAATGCCACCAGCGACACGATTCGGTCATTTAGCGATGCGCAATACGTAGTACGTGTAAAGGCATACATAGATATATAACGTATGAGTGATTCCGTTTCACAAGAAGCTCAAGCACTAGTTGCTGCACATCGCGCAAGGACAGACGCACACGTATACGCACGCACGCACGCATACCGAAGATATGCACGATGCAGATATGCGCGCGGCCACTACATGAATGTGTGAGTAAAGAACGACGCATGAGAGAAGGTATAATGTACAATAAATATAATGAACGATATGGTTGTAGACAATGACAAAAGTGACTTCCGGTTAACGCACATGTCATTCGCAAAACAGAGCTGTGATTTTTAATAATGTGTGAAGAGAGGACGTAGAGGATGAAAATGAGTGGAGGAAGAGTGAAGAATGATTTGCCATTTTGATTCTGTACGAATATTACATGTCTGGTGGTGTATTCGTAATTGTATCGATTTTAATTACACATTAAAGGAATTTTCTGGATATATCAAAGTCATGAATATCGACAATTCTGAACTAATTAATGCGTACTAATTAGGGTGCGTACTAATTAGAATCCGTTACATGAATGAAAATTTGCGACTACGAAGTACTGGTTAAATACAGTCTATGACTTTATTTAGCAGCAAATTTGTAATATCATTTTATTATCATTCCTTTGCGCTCGATAGCTTGACTATTAACGCATATGGCGTGTCTTCATTTATAATTTACTAATAGGATCGATTTAATATTCGTACAGATTTAATGTCTGTGATAATTTTTTGCATATCGATGAAATTGTACAGTTATTTAGGGTCACTTCTGATGGATTTCGACAAGTATATACGCCATTAGTATTCTATTACCGTTCATAATTGTAAAAAATAAATATGATGATATGTTATATATGAAAAGAATTAAGAGTTTCATGCGTATTGATAATAATTAAATGTTTTGGAAGTTAATAAAATTATAATACAAAATAAATCAATATTAACTTACGTTTATTCCTAAATCTCGTATGGCGATTGCAAGATTTTAGCAATTTTGGAAATTTCGGATGTGGTAATAGAATGTATAGAAATTTTTTTTTTTTTTTTTTCACGAGACTGGCGATTAATCGTAGCATTGTTCTGCCAACGTGTAGCCCATTTAACCGTGAATACATTTTCATCTATACGTTTCCGATAGTAGTATGTCTCTATTGGCATCATGTCAGCAAATGTTCCCTTTGAAAATATCGAAACTTGTTCGAATACGAAAAAGAGCCACACGTTTTCAAATAGGACGTTTCCATGAATTACGTCAAGTGCTTTGAAAAGCGAAAGAACTTCTTTTAGTAAGAAATACATGAGTGCTCGGACGAAAGGAAAAATACTATTGAATTTATCTGCTGTCAATACAAAATAATCCCTTGGGTAAAAATAGCTATCACAATTATTTGCATTCGCAAAGTTTAATTCAACAAACTTTATTTTATATTACAATTTCTCGTAGACCATTAATAATTCAAAATAAAAATGGCTTGAATAAAATTAAAATATTTTTCAGCTTCGCTTTTAATGTATATAGTCGAAAGATACAATGATAATTTTTATATATAGTACAATGACCGTATGCGTTTTTTACAGGCTTTTTTTTTACTTCTAAAGCATTCTTCTGAGCGTCCATGCGAATAGGAATTTTTTTTATATGGAGGCATATGTATAAGCGAACATATCGATACTCGCACTTGAGAACTCCTGTCATGAAGTAGAAGCATTGCGAAAAAAAAAAAGGGAAAAACACGCGGGATTAAAAAGGAAAAATTGATAAATAGGAAAATCCGAGTAAAGATCCTACTTTTCAGCGATGGCGTGTATAGATAATATAGGAACAGAGACAGTACGAGGCATGTATATATAATGTATGTGTAAGTATGAATATAATATATAAGTATATGTACGCATAGCCTTCTAACTACAGCAGTCCAATCACACCAGATCAAGTGGCGGTACTTACTAACACTGGCAGAGGCTTAATCCTGAACAACTAGAGTGTTGAGGAAACAGAAAAAAAGGAAGATCAATTAATTAATCATATTTCAAAGTCGCACCAAAGCGTAATACGGATTAATCGAGACCCTCCCCCACGCGTACGTCGCATGAGGGGAGAAGAAAAGTGAATAAGAATGACATAATCAATGATAAACAGCACCTACGGTTGAGTCGCACGCGTCAACGCTTCCGAGATGCACGGTGCGCATTGCTGTGTGGCACATGCAGGCTTTACTAAATCTTCTCGTATTATTCAACAGATGTCTTTCGTACTCTCGACATCTACGAGCGTTGGGCTTCCACGCGCAATCTACGCGTACAATATCCAAATTGATGGTGTGAAACCATTGTAGTTTCGAAAAAATCTCAATTCCCCGGATACAGAAGAAAAATTTTTTCGCGAATCATTTTATTTTCGTAATAAACATGGAAATGGTATTTTCGTGTGTCTGCAGCATCGGCTTGCCGGAAATATATCTACTTTTAATCAAAGTACCACCTGTAACAGTATTCTGTACTGAATCAGCGATATAATTAAATAACTCGAGATTTTTAATTCTTAAAGAATACAATGTATTAACTGGCAGTAGAAAAGTTTTGTTGTTTCACTGAAGTATAGAGAAGTGTTTAGAATATTGATTGTTATATTTTATTTATACATTATACATTTCATTGTGTTTTGCACTATGCAAGTTATTGCTGATAAAGTATAGAGAATACCGCTATTGATACGCAACATATCTGATTAAGCAAACAATACGTTAATTATTGATCACTTATTTAAATTTTATACAAAGTAATATTACACGCATAGATTATCGTAATTTAACAGTGTGTGCCCAACACCTGCTGCGAGTCGAATGTACGAAGTAATTTCGAGCTCGCAGTTCTGCGGCACGTGTGATGAGCGTGGCGCGGAAATGCAAGTTTCGAGCGAGAACTCTCGACGCTTCCCGTCGGGAGTTGGGAGGAATCAAAGCGGACTGGTACAATTAGCAACATTCTAATGCTGAGTGGTACGCCTCGCGTTTTACGTGATAGATAAGTTTCCTCGCACATTTCGTTGGAAATAGAACACTTTCAAGCGGGAGCAAGCCGGTAGAAGTTCTTGTGGTTCATCTCCGAGTATAAAATCTGCGATTAGATTATCGTTCCAGTTAAGCAAAAATATGCGTTTATGCGATAAGCTGTGGTTCTGAGCTTTTTAAATTTTGTACCAAATGATTTGTACGATTTATATCAGAGACAAGCTTTCAGAGTCTCAAGTGTTCATTGTGTTCGCAATGATTAAATAGTTACGCTGCGATTTCGTTAATATGTGTGTGTGTATATATATATATATATATATATATATATATATATAGAGTCACTTCTGTATTAAATGAATAATGAGATAATGATTTATAATATCGAATGAATGTGAAATAAGGGATAATGTCATTCTAGAACGAACAAAAAAATAAACCCATATAAAAAAAGCAACAGTAATGTAACACACAAATATAATAAAAAAATTTTGCAAATTGGCTTGATAATACTGCTGGCTGATCAATATTTCAACTTTGTCTTCATTTCGTAGATTCAAATTACACTGGAATGCCCGGAGATAGTTTGTCGACTAATGATTTTAACTATTTGGTAAACAATGTTAGTTAAATATAGCGATGTCCTTCGTCAGCAAATTACATACGATATCATAAAATAATGTAGGGACAAATTGAACGATGAAGTTAATTAACTCAACAAATTAGAATTTACTGCGTCATGAGCCAAACATAAATTTTTGACAAATCGATATTGTACTCCATTTCCTTCGACTCCATATGCTGCAACACGGAAATTTCTATCCTATCTGATTACAAATTCCTATCTCGCTTCGATTCGGACGAGAGGAATAATGACGCGAGTCCCTTTTATGAAAACCGATTTCGCAGAGCTCGGCAGACGCGTCTCTCCAAACTTCAGGCCGTGCTGTTCGAATAAAGTCACCGCGCGATTGTGTGTCCCATCCCGTTTCTATAGTAACGTAAAGGACAGTGCATGGACATAGTGGTACGGTATGTGGATTTCCGACGTGCATTGGAAGCTGCGCTCTACTTCAAAGAAGAAATGAACGGGCGAACGATGGGGAAGATTTGATGATGGTATGCCGCTGATGGGATTTTCAGGCGACACTGGGAAAGACAATTCTACTCAGTGATATAGCAGGTACTGCGCTATCGACAACTCGTCTGGTGGACTGACTGCTGCTGATGCTGCTGAATCCTCTTGTCGATTTCCATCGAGGCTGAACTATCTGCTTCCGAGCGCCAAACCAGAAGAATCAGGCTTGCTCTCGGAAGGGGGAAAACAAAGAGCTGGATCGCAGTGCAGAATAAATTCGACTGAAAATTTTGCAATGGTCTATTGCGGTAGATTACCCGATTCAATTTCCAACGAGCGTACTACCGCCGGTGCTTTCTATTGTTACTAACGATTTACAACGCGATAGAAAAAAAACCAAACCTTTTGAACTATTATCAATATCTCGCGATAATATGATATGATTGTTCTTAAATTTTAACGTAATTTTGAAAAATCTTGTTGTACAATAATAAAATCAATGATAAATTAATTAATCAATAAATTAATTAACACGCGACAGATAATTCATACTCTTATACGCGTTAAATGTTTCCTAAGTTGAATCAATATAATTTAGCACTGCACCGCGATACATCTCTTAAAGAATTGATTGTGCTTTTGTGGAATGATTTTTCACTCGTTTCATTGTAAGGACCAAAATTCTACACATATGAATGACATAGATATGATCATGACATAGATAATGTTAATTGGATTTGTCAGGACGAAGAACACAGGACATATAAAGATTACCTATTTCATCCACGCATACTGCAATTAACATGTATGTGACGTGGTACAATGTGAGTGAGGGTAGGGAACATGAAGAGCAACGCTGTGATGTAGGGGTGAAATATGATTACAGTTACCGAAGATTTTTCTATCGTTTTCGCGGATTTACCCGAGAAACCAGCTTCGCTTCAGGTTTATTCGGAGCGTCGCCTGACGACAAGAAATTCTTATAGACGCCTCTCTCGCACGCGATCGTAGAAATGTACATCGAGTCATATATTCGTTTCCCATGATATCTTTCACGAAGGGACGTCATAAATCGAAAGTACAAACCGTCGGCAGGCAGAAGATACGCGCGTGCTGAGAATGAAATCCGAGAATGTCGCGAGATCGAAGGATCAATTTCGAAATAGGATTTCGGTGCATCCGTGTTTAATTCGCATTTTGTATGATAAAATAATCTAAAGGAAAATATATTGAAAAATATCAATATTTCATTAAAAAGTATCGAAAAATATAATTATAATATATTTAATCTATATATGTTTTTAAATTTCTAGTAATAAATAATTAGAAAAAAACAATAAGATACTTTCCTGGTATTATCAAAAAATATTTACATATCGACCGTGGCCTAATCGAATCTATTTATCTAATACACAAGATCGTTAGTAACAATTGGTAGAAATTCTCTTTTTCTAAGATATTTCAACAGCTGACTTTTTACGCGCTACTGAATTCCGATGAAAAGGATTGAGCTAATTTTCTCGAGACGTTTAATGAGATCTATGAGAGAACTTTCTCGATGGCATCGCTCAAGATGCCTTCGTGCAGGGCAATAAAGTGCCAGGCGCAATCGTTGCAGAGTGCAAGAGCGACAAAATGGCATGTAAGGAGAGTGACAATACAGGAAGAGGGTCATGTCAAGCACGTCGGTGTGCATATGTAGGTATGTGTGTACATCGAAGAGACAGAGAGTTCTTGTATGTAACGTTCGTCGATTCTATTTCTACGGCGGACAAAAGATCCGTTACAGGTGACGTGCGACGACTCGTGGTGTGTTCCAGCGGTTCATGCTTTATTATATCTTCGTACAATGCTCTGTGGAGGGTAACAACGCCGCTGCCGTTGCGCTCGCTGATGCTGTTGCTGCTCTCGCCTAAAGGTGCAATTGAAGGACGGGGAGTGATGGCTTTGGAAATGCAACGTGGTCGGAGCGGGGGGGGGGAGAGGGTGTGCTTATCGAGGGTGTCTCGCTTCCCGTGTAACGCACGAGATACCCTGTCGCTTGTCGTCGCGAAACGCCTTGGGTTACATTGTCTTATTCGTATCATACCACGTAAACGGGTTGCCGCACATTCCGACAGCACGATGTGTTTGCGCAGTGATTATTAGCCGTAAATGCTCCCTTTTAACGTGACAGATATAGCACAGACGCACGAGACAGAGAACAATTAACTCTTGGTAAGCTCATTTTTTTGTAGAAAGCGAAACAGTTGTCGTTAGACATTAGGATTTATTGAACATTTGCAGACTTATCAAAAATAGCGACTTTTCTCCGCAGGCAAAATTTTACTGCATAATCTTAATCTGTTGTATACGAGTCGTTCTCGCTATATCGTCGTTTCCTCGAGCTCGTAATATCTTTCTAATGTAGGTGACAGTTAACGGTTCATCTGTCCCGTGTCCTTCTATCTTGCACTTCCGAAAGTTTAATGAAATTGTATATTTCGGAAAATATGATCTATACTATGCAATCTCATATACAGATATTTGTCACACCAACAATTTGAAGTTTACATTGATAAGATCTGCCTTGAAACATCCATAGACTCCCAACACATTTTGCAACGCTTTACAAAATCTAAATCCAACCAAGCCGTCTGCACACACGTATATATATGTGTAGTATAGAGTGTGAAAGGAAGTAGGTAATATATCACGTTCTTAACATATCTCCACTTCCTTTTGCATTTCTACGTGATGCATAACGAGAAGAACGAGAGGCCGGGCGCTACGTTAAACACATGTATGAACATAAGCAGATATACAAATACAGAGTATTTACAAATGAATGCTACGTCACACCAAGATATCGAAATTATAATTCAAACTGAACCGCACGCGATATGTTTAAACAATATCGGCTGTAACTCTATTTTACTCTTTCAAAACTGTGAATTATGTATACACAATTTCTATAGAAGCTACTAACGATTATCATTATTGTTCGACAAATCGCAAGATTTCTAAAATGGATTCGCAATTTTTCATCAGGTACAGAATATGTAGAAAATAAATATATTTATTCAGGTACGAAGAAAGAGGGAAGTGCCTTATTACTTTGAAGCCGTTAGTGCATGTTTTACTAATATACTTAGAGAAATATCCGAAAATTTATCAGTAACTGCGCCCGTCAGTTTAATCATACGAATTAAAATCAAAATCGCGAGACTTATATTAAACAACGATTCAGATTTTATCCGTGCCGGAATAGATGACGTTATTTGCGATTTACCCTCAACTGCATGTACGGATATTTTTGCACGGTCAGACATTCGTCGATAATAAATGTTACAAGAGACTTTAAGAAGGTGTGTGTTATGCATCCTTTCTTCAGAATAGAGTTAGTTTACATTGAATTATCCAGAAAGATAACGTGCCATTATTTTTTTATCACACGATAGAGTCTAAATATTATTAAATTTCTGTTATTTAAATAGTATAACAAGTTTTTATATATTCTTTAAATTTTTATTTATAAGATTTTAAATAGAAATTGATTTCTCTCGTTTTTTCTAGATAATTCAACAATTATGAGACAACAATACGAATTGCCAATAAAATAAACTAAAAAAAAGGAAAAAAGATTAAATTACACTGCTACCAGGCTTGCGCGATATCTACACAGTCGCGAGTGAGTCCGTGCAAGACATGATGATTAACGAACTGCCCAGAGAGTTTTGCAGTCTCGACTAAAACCCATCGATCGACTTATATAGCTTTACGTGTATGCACTTATGATGCAAAGGGCTACATTGGCCAAAAAGAAAAGCGTCAATTCGCAAAGATGTCCTTCATGCAGGTGAGGGTATAATGAGGGGTGTAACAAAAGCTTCCTTATGACAGAAACACAAATAACATTCCAACACATGTGGAAACGAAAGTGTGCATTCCTTATATACTTCTTTCCCCCGCAAAGTGAACTATTGTACTATCAGTAACGAAGTGTTGTCTAATCCAACGTCGTAAGAAAAAAAATCAGAGAAGGAAGGAGAAAAAGATAGAAAGAGAGAGATAAAGAAAAACTGGGAGAAAGAGTGAATGGAACAAAATTACGAGAGAATGAGAGAAGAACAGAACGGGAGAAAGATTGAAAAAGAGAAAGAGTTAAATTGGAAAGAGAAAGAGCGAAAAAGAAACATGCACGCGCCGTGGACTCGAAAGCGCCGACCAAAGCGTTTTGTTACACCGCTCGTATCGACCTTGTCTTATAGAAATACAGATTATATAATATATATGTGTATATTTTTTAATACATATTCTCTAATATGTATATCATACATTATTTTCTAACAGCATCGTCCCATTTGTTTAATTAGAGCTTCCATCACACTGGCCTGTTATTCGCAAAATTCACATTAACCGAAGATATCACATTCAATTATAACAGCTCTCACATTTGCGATGATAATCCGGCTAATCTTGGCTAAACGAGCATCGTCTTCTTATGTTAATATTATCAGAGCAAATCATCAGTTATGCTTTATCTTATTACAGAATTAATATCTGTGAAATTAATGTGAACTTTGAACACAACACAGATCAGTGCAAGGACCATCTATTGTGTACGGGACATAATATGCAACGCTACAAGATTGACGACACAATCAACGAAATTTATCACAGCTAAAAATAAACAAAAATACATCATTCTAATAACAATTAAATCAAGCACACAACTATGTTGATGTGTCACTTGTACAATTTAAAATTCATATATTTTGATAATGATTTTTCTTGTCGATTATATCGTCGACTTTGCAGCGACTTTATATGTAACACTTGCATACTGCAAGCGCAATGTAATCCTCCAGAAGAGAGAGAACATTGTATGTCATGCGACTATATATAGCATATTGTCCTATAATTGCCGTATAATTACAACAATCGTAGAAGATTCGTTATCTATATAATGCGATATAAGCAATTAAAGATGGCAAACATTCTTTATACAAATGGGTACGCGAAAAAGGGTATCTATTTAAAGAGCTGTACATGTAACTGTATATTGTACGAGCCTTGTGACTAGTTTGTAAAATTTGAAGTATATACAATGTGCCCGAAGCACAAACTCGCGACACAGAATTGTGAACTATGAAAAATACTGCGAACATTGCAAATATTGCGAACGTAAAATCGTTTACTTCGTCAAGTGTTCCATCAATCCCACAGATTGATCGAAGAAGCAATCATTTCACGCGTACTGATGTAAAAATCAAATTTTGCAACAACATAAAAGCAGCTGTACCTAATAAAATCTTGATCCAGGAAAAAACTCTGTTTCCTCAATTTGATTTTATGCGATTTGGCGTTATGCTGAAAGAAATTTCTTTGTCTTACGTGGTATTGCTTGAGCACTGAGAAATATGGTAAAATGAAAATAGAAAAATTTTTTTTTCCATTTTATAAACACGATCGTCACGAACGAACGTTATATTTCTCGGTACGTCAAACAATATTATATCTAAATTCTTTTATTATTGTAACAGTAAATTAGTTAATTCAATAATTCTATATATTATTATTATATATGTGCATGTGTATATGTAATATAGATAACTGCGGTGAAAACCTCTGCAAATATCGATCACGTTTATATCTATTTATATATATTTACTAATAGTCTAGCATCTATTATTTCGACATATAGCACGATAGAAACTATTTTGCGTTTAGTTGAATCATATAAAGATGAGAAATCGTAACAAATTCATTGGTAAATACAAATTGCAGTACGCGAAGATATTCTTCCTTTACTTCAAAATTTGTAGATAATAGAAGGAAATCGCGCATTGTAACAATTCGGATTAACGTGATTAGAATTACGCTGATTTAATTTCGGAATTACTGCTTCGAATATAATCTCGATTCTATTACCGCTTTTATCGATTACGCACATTGTGCGCTATTGCTTAAGACTCTATGACTTGGATTAAACGATGGAGCGTGATTGCGAATATAAAGTAAAGTATTCACATAAACGTCTCTATTCTGATTTCAATTTCGCAGAAAAAGCAGAGCTGAAAGTTTATTGGTTTAGACATTAAACTCTCTCATTAAGAGAGAGAGAGAGAGAAATCTATAAAGTATTTTATAGTTTACATTTAGTTTATATTTTATTTCATGAATATATAATTTATAGTTGCATACATAATATGTTTTTAAACATATACATATAAACTAATAAAGAAGCATTGTCAGTCTAAAAATTTCATAAAAAATTAAAGAATTTACTGATTTTTATTAAAACTCGTTTTTAAAATATTTTAAAAACAGATATATAGAATTATCAAGTAAATAAATGAGAAATATAGCATCTTATTACATATTTATTCTTTTGTAGGTTAAAATATTTATCTTTGGATATCTTTGGATTTAAATAAATAATAGATATATCTGGAATATATATATCTGGAATAATAAATATATATATATCTGGAAATAAAAAAAATCGATTACTAAATAAACATTTAACAAGTAAAATAAACAAGAAATAATAAAATAAAATTTTATTTCATTATCTCTCAGTTGATTTAAATAAACACATTTTAATATTAATATTTTCTTTACTTCTTCTAATATATAGCGATACAAATAGAATTTTATAAAGAAAACAATATTGAAACAGTTGAAATATTTTTCATAAAATTAAAATGTAGCAAAACATATATCAGGCACTGGACATTGCTCGTTTTTAAATTCTAGAAACTATCAGTCGATAAACGATTTCCGGAAAAATGCTGTTCACAGTGGTTTTACTGTAAACGAATTCAATTTATAAATTTTTATCCAATTTCATTCGTTTGTTTTGCAAAATAAAAATAAAAAACCGCGCCGACAGATCCATCAATTTATTGACATAGGTGATGTTAAATAAACTAAACCGCCCAGCACGCTATGACTCGAAAAGAAAGAGAGATAAAAATTCATAAATTGTACACGGACTGGTATTTGTAATTAGTCCAAAACACTCATAAATCATGGAAAGGAAAGTTCTTGTCATTTGCCTCGAGAATTCTACGTTCTCTAAGAACTTGCTCCCTCGGATGAAACCTGCGCACTAATTACTGAAACTTCAAATATGACCGGACACTGAACTATAGTAGAATTTGTCGTTGAATATATTCAACTATTCGAGAATATTGCATTTAAGCTGGCGCACATAAACCGCCAGATATCAGTTTCCATTCCCTTCATCAATATTAACGAAGATTAGCAATGAAACTATATTCAAGTTCAAAGTTATTTCAGAAATTTAAAGCGAATATCCTTGTTTGCTCTAAAAAATTAAGATAACAAGTCGATTAAAACATATTCCTGTTTTATACAACAATATAATAATATACAATATAAAAATTAAATATCTAATTGATTATCTAAGAAAGTACACATTTAGAATCAATTTTTTATTATAAAATTTTTTAATTAATCTGCAAGATCATACTAATTATTAATTTTAAAAAAGAAGTAAACAAAAATCTATATTAACCTTATCAGAAAATACATCTCTATTAATAAGTCATAATTTTTTAGGCTTATTGCACATATATGTATACATATATGTATATAAATATAATGTGTATAAATATTAATTAGGCAATAATGGCTGTCAAAATAATTATCAAAAGAAATATTGCATATACGATTATTTTTCATTATGTTATTCCATAAAGATCGCTAAGTGAATTCTGACTAATTTCAAATAAATTTGGAATTTCAATAAAATTTTCGAGTTTAATGAGATATATTCAAAAATAATTTTAAAGCTTTCGTAGAAGTTTATATTCTCGTTTCTTTCGTTGCCAATTACACGGTACATTACAAAAATTTTTCTGATAGTGGATTATTCTAAACGTAATAAAGTGGACACTATTAACCGCCTGTCTTCCTGCAAACTTCTTGTAAACTTCGTGGTCTACCTTAGATGAAATTACGCGAGAAACTATATATGAACTGCAAACTATTGAGGAACTAATCGTATATCCCTCTGTTCATTATCCAAAACTTTCCTAATCGCGAAACGGATAATAGGCAAAGACTTCGTACGTTGCGTGAGTTCTTTAAAGTAATAATCGTACAATTCTTTATAAAATGTGAAATGTCATTTCATTATATAATAAAAGTATGTCAAGTTTGAATCATCTAATCGAATTAATTGTTCTTTTCCTTCATAAATAATTATTTGTAATAATCTACATATAAAACACAAATTAGTTGTTTATCGTTGCAAATCTCTATTATCTCTATTATCAAAGTATGACTTATTAAATTAGAAGATTGATTTAAGAGAAACTAAGGCAAACTATTTTATCGATTGATAGATCACTTCATGCGTGGAATCATGTCTTTGCGTTATAATCAATAATAATATCTGGAATATATAGTGCTGATGTGACTCTCTAGAAGATAAAGTTACATAATTCAGAGAATATTTAAAGGAGTTTCATTGAATAAAAATAAAAGTTTACAAAAATAAAATATTAAAGAAATTGTTTGTAAATCATTTCTTTCTTTAAAATTAAATCAATGAATAATAAAAATAAAATAATTGAATAATATGTTTATCATGTTTATACTCATTATTAATTAAATCTTTAAATATATATTTTATTTTAAATATATACATATATCACATATTTATCATTGAAAAAAAATCTATAATAGCACTGATATTATAGAAATTTGCATACTTCCAAGAAGTAAGCAAATTACGTAATCAATATAGTAAAGCGTACTGGGGAAAAAGCCTAACATGCATAATTACTGTGACTACAAAAACTACCTACCATAATTATTACCAACTGCGATAAGAACTACCTACTCTATAAGGCCTAAGTTCGTCAGCAACTTCGCTATCTCAGTAATTAATTCAATGGTGTCGTTGGAAGAAGGCATAAATTTTTGCTCCGGGATCTACCATTACGTCTAGAAGCAGTTCGATGTGCTTCTGGCAATTCTATGAATACACGATTTAATCGAGCGGACTACATGAAATCGAGATCGATCGAAGAGTTTAAGACTTTCGCGATCGTAGAGCCGATAATGGATTTAAACGACGTCTAGGTGTGCTTTCGGTGGATGAAGAAGCGCTCTTAGACTTGGAAGTTTTTGACGCCTTAGGCGTCTTCTCTTTACTTGTGACCGCAGAGGTTTTCACCGGTTTCCCGGATTTATTCACACCGCCTCCAGAGCTCGCGCCCGTGGAGGCCGTGGAAGATGTGGGCTTACTAGACGCGATAGTGTTTTGGGAAAGGGTTTGGGTGTTGGGTCTTACTTGTACCTCGCAGGGGGGCGGCGCGCTCCTGTACGACGGCACGATCTTGAAAGTCACCGACCCACGTGCCTCCCGCTGTAACAGTCGAAGAGAACCGGACTCTTCAGAAACTACGGTTACGAGTAGAAGCAAGTCGATACTCATTCATAATAAACACAAAATTTTGCGTACAATAATGCAATGTACAAATTTATAATCCAATATCGAAATCATATTTTACTTCAAAGTATAGTTTTTAAACTTTATAATAAATACTTGTTTGAGAAAGTTATAGTATATTCCATCAAGTAATTTCTTTGATAACGTAGGATTAAGAACTTCTTGAAATAAGTTCCCAGATTCCGCTCGCAGTTATGAAAATAACTTTATAATACTCACCAGAATCTTTTGCAAGGCATTAACGGATTGATTCTGAACTGGTATACCGTTGATCTCTCTAATCTCATCACCGACGTGAAGAGTGGCTTGTCTATGGATCATCCCACCGTGCATAATCCGCGCTACGAAGCATTGTCCATCCTCATTCATTTTCAATGTAATTCCCTGAAAAACAAATAATGTAAAGTAAATTAAGAGTAGTAAATGTAATGTTTTATCGATAATAACAAGTTAAACATTGCTTATTTCAAACATGGCGAATGTCCGTGTTAAACCATATGAATAATAAATAACAACGCCATAAATTAAAAATCAAAATTATCATAATAACAAAGTTTATTTTACAATGCACGTAAAAATTTAATATTTATTATTATCCAAAATATAATCCTGCAAATCTTTATTAAATGTTTTATTAAAAATTAAAAAAAATATTAAGATAATATTAAATTACTTTTTTATCAAAAATTTTCAATTCCTCA
>Ga0157364_1000242_pt1 | contig 31654 bp, 20 predicted proteins | sample AttsexASBM2_FD_111476 | JGI IMG/M metagenome (GOLD analysis project Ga0157364, IMG submission 111476) | Fungus gardens microbial communities from leaf cutter ant in Ribeirão Preto, State of São Paulo, Brazil - Atta sexdens ASBM2 | ecosystem: Host-associated > Fungi > Mycelium > Unclassified ...
GTGTGTGTGTGTGTGTGTGTGTGTGTGTGTGTGTGGAAAATAATTATTCCGCGCTCTGAATCTCTCGCGCGCGGAAATTCGTGCACGCGACGTGCTTCGTTGTGTGTGAGTAATCAGACGTTGATGAATCACGCTATGACGCCATCGTGATCTCCTATACGTTACCGTGGCTATATTTATATAGGAAAATTGCACGAATCATTACGTAAATTAGAACGATCGCTAAAAGATTGTCTGGTCTAAATATAATACGAAACTCTGTAACACTTGAAAATCAGGCCGTTTATCACATAAAATAGAAACATTAATTGTAGCAATAAAATTAATTAACTTTGTGTAGATCTGCTTGTGGAGATTTCTTAATAAAGACGTCTTTTCACGACGTTTAAGAGTATATTTATCGTCTTCCATTATTTGCTATGTAGCTTCGAGTTTTCTTCGTGAGTAGATAGATCATAATCGACTTCCTTCCTAGTATCATTACTCCATCAGAGAGTTACATCGAATTCTCATCGCCAGTAGGCAAAATTGATTATCCAGGCTCATGTAATGGACATAATTGAGCTGACTTACGGCCACAGGAAAGGCGAACACGGGAGAGAAGAAATAGGATTCTGCGATAATCACAGAAAGAAAGGGAAGGTGAGCGGAGAATGTAATTTTCTGTGTTTTGTGATTGCGCATGTATTCCACCTGCCCTTCGTTCTTTGCTAGAATCCGCGTGGAACGATCTTAACTGACTATCGTCCCGGAATTAGAGGGAGATCCGTGAATAATGTGAGCTATAGCTCCCGCACTAACATGTCCATAACGGGAAAAACATGAAGGCATGAACGATGGAAGATTAAATGTTTGCCAATGTGTGTTGGAACCTTCCTTTCGAGGTAGATTTGCATAGAAAAAGCTTAACTGAACGCGAAGACAATTCTTTACGACCGAAGATGATTTATGAAAATGAAATAATGCCAATTACTGTATTCCATTTTAATGATATTGCCGTTGCTAACAGAAGACTCGTCTATGTTTATGCTTTATTAAAAAATTGCACGAGAGATGTTTGTGCAAGATTTATTGTGAATTTCGATCTGAGGAAATTTTATGTGCATAGATTTTCATAATGATAGGGTTTGACGTAAAATAGTATATGATTAAATTATTCTTTTTTTAATTACTCTCCGTCGACAACTGACATTTTTAAAGAAATAATCGACATTTTGACTGAATTTTGGTAGATAAATTTAAATTTGTAAAAAATAAACAAAATGCAATTCCTATATAATAGTTAAACTTATTAAAAGCTTTACAAGTATATATATCAGAATTTTTTCAGATTTTTATATAATCCGGAATAATAATAAAATTCTTTACACTGTATAATAATATCGTAATAAAAATCTTTTCGGAGTAGGGTGCTTAAACATATCAGTCCGTTCTTGCGGTGAACGCGTGTGAGTGGGAGAAGCATGAGGAAAGAGAAGGTGAAATTCGATCTAAGTAGCTCACCGTTGTTGCGCCTTGCGCTTTATTCTCTTATTTTACCGCCATTACGGATATTAACATCATACTTAATTGCTAGAGCGCAAATGTGAATTACAGGTATTCAGTTCCGTCTGCTGACGAAACTTATTTATTGTTTTCAGCGTGTGGCTGTGGCGCGTAATATCGGTGAATGGACGATAGATTTAAAAACAAAAATCAACAATTGGCAAAGAAAATGGAGTTATGCAGAAAATTGACGCGCTCTGTTAAAATGAAATGTCAGGCCGCACTCGCGCGTGTTCAAGGATAATGAGATTTCTCGCGGTTTTAAAATTATTCGCTTCCTATCGTTTTTGTATGGCCGTTCTTTGCGGAATTTTTCCCATGCGCGGCTCATGAAGGTCGATTTATTCATTATCTAGCTTGGAAACCGCATGGAGTTTTATGAGAAAGCGAAAACGTTCGCCGAGCGGAAAAGGGATAGGGCAAAACAGTTCCACCAACTCGTTCGTGCTCTCCATAATCGCGTTCAAACACGTGGCCGGGAATGAGAAATAATGCGACTAGCGAGGATCAACCAGTTACGTACCCAGGAAGTTGTAAGCCCACCGTTGAAATATCGAGACCTGTTTGAAGTAGCTTTGAACGTTAAACGGGACGGGATCAACTCGAAGAAAACGGAAGGGTTGCACTTTACGTATATTACTGTTATAAATTTTACTTTACAAATGATAGGAATATTTGTAACATGAGAAAGAAAGAAGTTTCTTGTTAGAACAAATAAAAGATCAATTAACTCGATACATTGCTCCTTTGTTTATTTAAATTATTTTTCGTTTGGATTGCGGAAAGAGTAGTAGCACGATTATCTTTGCGATTAATTAATATAAATTTGAAGATAATTACCTATTTGTTAAAAAATGCTCTGCAAGAAAAAATATTTTCGATCAAGTAATCGTTAATTAAATAATAATAATAATAATTTATGTGCCAGTTTCTTCCTCTAACTCTGGAAGATATTAAAAGGACATTAAACAAATATTTAAATCAGAAATACACGTTATTCGATATAAAATTTTCACATTGCAAAATATGTCACTAATTGTTTTTATCCTTAAAAATATTAGTTCGAAGCGAGATGTAGGATGATGACACCGTAATGTTACAGCACTGTGAGAGATGAGGATGTGGGGTATGGGGAATGCAGAGGATTGGAATGGGAAACAGAAGTGGGAGTGAGAGTAGGAGTGAGGAATCGGTTGGGAGAGGCCATAGGAAAACCGGTTGCCAATCTACACAGACACATTGGACAGAGCGCTGGGGAGATCATCGAGAAAAGGCCAAAAAGACCGAGCTCCGGTTTCCAGTAATATGACTGGACTTTTCTCGGGTTGTAGATTTTTTAATCGATTCGTGTTTATCGACGAAGTCAGCCGGAAAAGGTCAAATCATTAAAATCTTTTTTTTTTAATTCAAATGGCATATGCAACAAAATAAAAAAAAGATTAATTAAGGCAAACAGAAATTTGGATGCACATAAAGGGAGAAAAAACAAATCTTTCAATGTCTTCATTTCTATTGATAGTATTGAGTGGAGTAATTACATAACTTCATTTGGTTTTTAGAGCAAAATTCAAACGCAAAATGTTGTTAGTTGAAAATACTTTTAATTAAATACACAGCATTTAGTTAAGTATACACCATTTTATATGACAACATTCTGTCATTTATCAAGCAATCTCTCTTTCAAAGGTCGATCAAAGTATGAAGCATCTTCGAGATCCATTTCTTCTGAACGAAATTTTTTTCACGGCAAAGATGTAACCGAATATATCTATTTATCTTTTCTTGAATTGCATTCGTACCTTTATAGAAATAAAAAGCATTATATATCGAAAAAACACGTTTCCTTCCATCTTCAAATTGTTGCCAAAATTGCCAACTGTTGTCAACTGTTGTGCGTTCAAATCATTTTTCAATATGTATGTATGATATTTTATATGTTTGAAAGTAAAGATGAGTTTTTTGAATCATCGAGTGATCAATCGCATTATGCAACTTTGTTTCATAAAAACAGTCATAAGACTTGATCAATCGAATTAAAAACAATCATCTTAATGATTAGAGAGGTAAGGTATTCAACACCTTCTAGAATAAAACGGAATGTACTTACTTATAGTTCCATTCAATGTTTAGACGATAAATAATTGTTCTGTTTGAAAAATTTTATAATGACGATTTATAAACTCTGACTTATGTATAATGCGGAGGTAAGCAACAGGAAATTAATAAAATAAATGTCTGAAGAGATATACGTGGGGCGATGGCTCGCAAAAGGGATGCACGAGCGTGACTTGATCTATTAAAATGTCATTAATCAAGCAAAGAAATCGAAGTCTCGAGATGGCTATCTCAAGATCGATTGCCGCACTGATGTACCAGATAATCGATGTTGCACTGTCGTGCACATTTGACGTAACGGCAACACTTTTTTCAGTCAGTCTATCTAGGCGTGCTATCGGCATGGATCTTTTTCCTTCACTGACTAGACAGAACCTCCCGTGCTCGGTTTCTTCGGCATTTGACGTATTTCCTTCTCAGCACCTCTCGTCACACCTTTCAATGTTCTCTCGCTCGATGACCCTATAGTTTCATGAGCTATTCGAGAACAGACAAACGTTTCCTATGTAATTATTTATACACGAAAGGTAATCGTATGCATTCTATCACAGGCACGTTTTATTAAAAAAGGAAGTGATCAATGTGGCATATCGAATACGCCTGAAGTGGCAACGACAGTAAACGTTCAATTTCTCGTAACTCACAAATTAAACGACGTCTTGAACAGTTATCTTGACGTGGCAAAAGAACGTGGATGGATAGTGAACCCTGACACGTCATTTTTGCGATAGCTTTTATGAATGGTGACCCAACCCATCGAGAAAGGCGAACCGTTCGTCACGCGTTTATCTCAACATACCCAAAGTCTCATAAACTCGTTATCTTTTTGTAATTATTTTTTTCTTCGCAATATAGGAATGCGTTCCCTTTCTGATTGATACTTCTCCATATTCGCCGTTAACTACATAATAAAATTTTATCTATTAAATGGGACACAATCATCTGATATTTTAAATTTTAAACATAATTTTAATTACATGTTTTTAAATATTAATTATACAAATTTTATATTATAATTCTTATGCATCTATATTCAAAACGAATATCACATTTAATGTACATCACTATAATTATTTCTTTCCATTCTCTGACTAATAAATGTATCAGTTAGATATTCACAAAATTGCAGATTGTACATTTTTTTTAGATTTTTTTTTTAGAGGTACTGAGTTATTGCTTCGAGGAATATTGTATCTTTATGTCGATACCTTTCGTGAGCATGACCTCTTCTCCCAGGAGTTCTTATGTTTGTACATCACATGTGTGTGTGTATACGAGGCCCAGCCAAATATGGCGGATACCGGTCGAACCACTTGCGTGCACGTGTGTCACCCGGTACACGCGTAGCGTTACGGATTCGCGCGTGTGCACGCATCGTGCGTATCATGTATGTCTGTGCATACGTGAAGATACGATCGACAAGGGAATAAATTCTCTGCTTCGTGTTAACGAATATGATTTTGCAATCTTTGACAATAACTAACACAATCTTTTATTGCTCCCTTTCATTTAAATAATTTAAATAATGTTCACTCATCGACGTTCGTCATTTGGAGCAAGATTATATTTATTCTGTGGATTAATCAGAGACTGATTAAAGTAATATATAGAAGCAACAGTCTTAAAAATTCTTCAGAGTTCACGATGAGTTAAGAAAAAAACGATACTCGATTGAGGTGATCAACCATGTTCAAGTCATTCATTTTTTTCAGTCAGTACATTTTTTTCGTTTTAATTTATAAATAATTTATAAATAAATGTTTTACCAGCGCTGGATTTGTTATGAAGAAATAATATTTCTTAAAGCACCCGAAGAATGATTTGATCGTAAAATCTTCTAAAAGAAGAAGTAGCAGAATTCTAAAGAATCAACCTTTCGAGTTTACAATAACGGCAATGAAACAATTTTTTTCATTAGCATTGACCGCATGACCTCAAATGTACCCACTTGCTACCAGGAAATGTACTGCATAAAACATTTCCTGGTAGCAACTGGATGCAGTGAGAATACGTGCCGATAGGACCGAAAAACTTTGATTTTACGGTGTTCCGCATCCGCGGAGCATCAATCGCGATATAACGAATGATGCGCGGAACGAAATTGTTTGCTCACCGAACTTGTGTCATTTATCACGAAGTGTTATCCTGCTACTTTCCTCGGTACCGGTTCGCTCCTCTTCTCGGCAAAAGAACTAATTCATATAAATCGCTGTTTTCCTTACGCCCTGTGCTCTCTTTCTCACTGTCAGGAACGTTCATTTTCATGATTGATAATGATCCAGCGAGCAGCGAGCCAGGTTACACGCGAACTTCGTCATTAGACACGTGTATAATCAGCTAATCATTAATCACGTGATCTTTTTTTTGTCGGATGTCGTGTATCACCAGGCCGAATTTACTGCTTGCTCCCCCTTTATTAATTAAGATACATGATGTCAAAGATCTAGACTAAAGACACGTTCGAAAACCAAATCGATTATAATCTTTGCTTAATTGCCGAGATTTAACTAATATAAGCATTAGAAATTTATATAATATCTGGTATCTGGATTATGTTAATTAGATTACTTACTTTAATATTAATACATGCGTAAATGAAAGCAACGAAAAAGACTCATTAAACGCTGTGACGTTTATAGAATAAATTTCGAGACGATCGCTGTGTTTTCATTCCACAGAGGCATGCGTTGCACAAATGCACTCAGCTGCGCGCATTTACGATTATTTTCAGTGTAACCGTCTGATAAAGTTATGGAATTAATCGAAAATTAATGCTAATGCAGATAAATAATTGTGCGGCGTTTTATACGGAAGCGGGAGATAGACATCATAAAAATGCGAAATAATCTTAACGAAGTAGAAGTAAAAGTAGAAACTTGCGCAAGGGAAGTGAACGTTTATACTCAAGGCCGCTCGAAGCGAATAGCGATTATTGATCGTTCGTGAAAAATGATCGCTATTACTCTAATTGGGGAGAAAATGACACGACCAGAGTGCGCACTCGATTTAACAATTTAATAACTGTGCCAGAAAGACAATGCTATTCCGTAATATGATGAATCTGTTTTTTTCGCGAAGGGTTATTGATCTATTGATTATCGAGCGGTGGATAAAAGTGAGAATGATGTTTCGCGCAGGAACGGAGGATCGTCATACTCTGTTATTTCAGGTTTATTATCTATAATTATTCCTATCATTCGTCATTTGCACCTACCTCGATATCGCAGCTATGTATTTACTGACATCTATGTCTATGCTGTTGCGTACCGCGATCCTCCTTTCCCTCCTTCCGTATGACGTATTCGTCGTAATTCCAACATTTTTTATATCTTTTTTCATGACTCACACTCCGTAATTATCCCTGCATCTTATCATTATTCCATCAAACGCCATGGTCCTTGTGTACATTTTATCTATATTCTAATTGTAAATTCAAATAATGATCGTATGGCAGTTAATCAAACGAGCCTAATAAAAACGAATAAAATGTTGAAGTTTTATTTAAAAATTTTATTTTATTCTTTGTGCAGTGAATTATTCTTTTTAAAAGCACTTTGCTTTTTTTGCGTTTGAAAATATTTCAGTAGTTCAGTAGTCGAGAGCACGTAAATAGCACAGAATATCATTAGATAAGGTATCTACGCGTTGTCGTTAGAAAGGAAAGAGAATGAGAACGGTTTGCAGATTTTTTTTTTAAGTGTTATATTTTAGATAATGCATCCACACGTAGAATCCACGTTACCGCGTTACTAAGCACTTACTGAGCACCTCCGCGGGAAAGAGGGATTCGAGGAAACAATTAAATTCTGTGATCAGATAGCGCTGCGAGTATCCTCTGGAAAATGTATTCCGTGCACGGACTGCGTCTAGCACAGTACGGATAACAAAGTGGTCTGCCGGAAGTTAGATAAACTCGGGGACTCGATTCGATACCTTGGAGATGACAGCCGCGTACGCCTGAAAGCATCCAGGATAACAAAGGATCTCTTCGCGAGATTCTATCTCAGCCAATCGATTTACTTTCGAAGAGTAAATCGATTTTAAATGACTGATTATCAGATGATACTTGTCAGTGTAATACCGACAGTCGTTGTAAAGTAATAAACGAGAATTGTGATTGTGATCACAGCTACCGTCATAGAATTATACTAGTTGAATCATTTAATATCTCAAAAAAAAAAAAACTGACAACATCGCGAAATATGAATCAAAATTCATATATTTATGATTTATGTTTTTTTTTACATTTTATAATGTATAAATTAATAACAAGCTATAATGATTATTATTTTGATAATCAATGAAGTAATTGATGATTTCTACTATAGAATATCCACAAATAAAATGAAAGAAATTTTACATAATTCGCTACGATTTGCAGATAGAGAATCCAGAATCTAGATCTGAAAAGTACACAATGGACTATAAATAACGATATGTGCGAGCGCTTTATGTATTGCCATACCGTCTCGAGTCATAAAATTGTTTAAATAATCGTGCAGCTACGCTCTGCGGGGCGTCGACTTAATCGTCGTAGGGATTACCGAAAACGCATGTATAACGGTAAGCCTCGGTAGCGCGTATAATTTGTATAGCGCGTGACGTCATAAATAATTCATTACTTTTTCACAGCATCCCGTACCGACGCGCTCCGGGAGGTAGGAGAGTCCCAACAGGAAGTGGAATATAAAACATGTTCCAATTGTTATCTTAATTTAGCTTAATACACACGCTTGTCAAAAGATACCTAATTTTCGTGAAAAAATATTTTATCGTTTAGAAATACATATCTTGGATAGGACTAAGATATTTTTCCATAATTAATTTTTAAATATTAAAAAATCATAGAGGCAATGTGATAAAATTGATAAAATTGGTCATCGGAAAATGATGCTTTCAAGTTAGAATAAGAATTGAAGTTTCGTTTCCTGGAAAAGCTTCAGTTCTCTGATTCGCCTTATCTGCGTGTGACTCGTCCATCTTCTCTAACCGTTCAGGGCTTTCCAAGAGAGTTAGTATGTGATGGACGATCGATTGTTTCCGCGCTGACGATTACTCGCGACGGCGATGTACGGTAGCGCCGATATTAACGACGTGAGAGACACTGAATTCTAAAGATGACCGTCGCTTTTAAAGGAAATCTCTTTTCCGCGCGATTTGTAGTCATTCGATGCTTGCAATGTTCGCCTTCTCGGCTTGTCGTGATATCGAATTGTAATGCTGTCACTGGACGCGCCTCACTCCTATCACGCGATTCTCCTTGCCTTTTGCGTGTGGCGTGTCCAGCTTAAAAATAAAAATTGTAACACACGCAATACAACTTACAGATTCTACACGATTGGTCGGTGTTTATCTTCAAAAGACATTGCCAAAGGAAGATGTTTGCTTCGTATTCAGATTTTTATGTAGAAGGAGAATAAACACAGGATCTTAGTCAAATAAAAAAATAAATGTGATGCACGCATACTTTTAGTCAGAACAAATCGTATGATTATTGAAGAGCTACCTGGAGAAACGTTATAACCATTATTTTTATGAAAAATGATGCTTTAATGGAAAACTATTGCTCACGTATCAACTATATATCTCTTTTCAATTTCCTGTAAAATTAAAAAAATATTGAACGTTTTAGAAACTATCCTTCGAATAAGAAAATCAAGATCGGTATATCGGATGTAAACCGGTTAATAAATATCCAATGCTAACATAAACTTACTGTTAAATTCTTGATAATCATTAAGCGATGATTATTTAAACTAATCAATCAGTAATTAATATTTAAATTAATCAAAATTTAAATCAATCAAATTTATTACATTATTATCATATAGAGCGATTTATCTCATAATTATCGTTCGCGGAAAGTTTTGCCATGCAAACTTGCATCGAATCATCAGACCGTGCCAATCCGATCGCAACCGAAACATCGTTTTCCCGGTGGGCATAATAGCCCAGTTGGATCCAGGAAGTCGGCAGAGAAAGTACCGAGGAAGGCACTAACAAGATATCCATCGATGTACGTGCCTCATTCTCCACGTGCTCTAATCCTCGACAATCTGTACCCGGTTGTAACCGGTCCCCCTCGCCACCCGGCGCGGCGATTCCGTCGTTTCTTCGAGTTTCGATCGACAGAATTGTGGGCCGCTAATGATCACTGATGATCAGTGATTTACCGAGTTGGCGGCCCTTGTAATCGGTGTGCGCGTATTGCCGCGGCAGGCAGAAGCAACCGGAATGGAATCACCGTTATCGCGTGTATTCGCCATGGCTTGCCTACGTTCCTCTTTTATATATCATTCAACGTAACATTATATTTATTAAGAACTTTCGATCCTGTTATGTAACCCTTCCCTCGTTATGGATCTAATCGCCTAACACCCCGCGAACGATAACGCAAGTGATTCCTGATCGACAAAGATGTTGTGATCGTTACGATGGAATCCCATGTTTACCACGTATCGCGTAACCGCGTAACCAATCAGTAATCAACAAAATGCGAAACCACAATAGCGGATCGCTTCTGATTGATTACGCGGTTACGCGGTAAATACATCTCATAGGACTGCACCCTTAGGATTATAAACAGTGATTGAATTTGCCACGTAATGATTAACAAATGTTTTGCAAAGAATCAGTATGACTCATGAATTTTGTTGATCACCGATAGTATCAGTAAAATTGATAAAGAGTCTTTCCTGAAGAAGGAAAAGGGAACAGTACCCATGTAATGTTTAATAAATAACTATTAAAATTAATAAGATGAAATATATAAAAGTAGGAAATCAAATCTGATATGTAATTATGTGATTTTTGTGCCACTTAAGCAAGACCGTGAGAAGAGAATAAATACAATCGGAGTAATAGCGGTTGAAAATTATACCGTTTAATGTATAATTACAAAATGAGGAGGCGTATCATTTAATGATTTTTATGTTCATATTCGTTCTCTATATTTTTTCGAAACCTATGTAAGCTATAACAGAAATAAATAAAAATAAGCCAAGCGAAGATCAAAGCACATTCTACCTATAAACATTCGCGAAAATTAAATGACGAGCAAATGTCATTCACCGAGTATTACAGCCGGTATTGCAGCGAATCAGGGTAATAATTATACATACTTAGTATATTTGTAATCTTAATGTAAAAAAAGATATATATTTTCTTCATATTTTCTGCAATCGTTATCGTATTTCGCGCGATGCTATCTTTTTTGCGACATCGATTCGCGCTGTTGATGATTTGTGTTTAAAAAATGAAAAATTAATTTCTAGGTTCGAAAGATTAATATTCAATAATAAATGTAGGTTGAGCTTAGCTGGTTTATGATAGTATAATTGCATGCTATATATATATCACGATAACTTGACAAAATTATCGTTAAATATGCAATTACTTTATTTTTGCGTTAATATGTTTTAACGTTTCTATTTGTTTATATTATAATTATTTAATTCCATCAGCAATTGAAGATGATCGCGTTTAAGTCGAAACCTTAGGCCTGTTCTTTTTGGCTGAATTTTTGCCAATTCATCTTTCTTCCTCTTCTTTTCTCCTGAGAGAGAAAAGGAAGAAAGATGAACCGGTGCAAAAGTACAGCCAAAAAGAACAGGCCTCTTGTAATCAATTTCCAACTTCCAATATACACTAGAACGAAGAACTAGTTTGGCATCAGTTGTCATTTATTATCTTTGAGCTATGTAATTTACAATAGATAATGCTAATAGATAACATTAATGGAAAATGTTACATCATAGGGGGATTTCCTATGTCACATCATTATATCGCTTTGCTCGCAATTCGCAAAAAGTCTGCAGTGTGCAATCACTGTTCATTTTTCTCCCTCCAATCATTCATCGGTACTGTTATCCACAGCACGCGATAACTCCCCACGAATATTAATTGATTACTGTAATGCATAGCCGTCGCGGTTACCGTTGTTCGGTTTGTTTGCTTTCGCAGGAGAAAAATTGACGGATTGTTTCATTACACGACGTAATAAGTACAACGAAAATAACTATCTCGTGAAGAAGAAGAAGAAAGAGAGGAAGAAGAAACCGCGGATCTTCTTACACGAATATTTGTGCTCCAGGACCAACTGATCTAACATACCTACGTTATTTGAAACTTAATCGCTTCCGACAACAACGAAGTATTCAAGCGTAATAGGTAGGCAGCGCGTTGATTTTTGCCTCGCTGCAGAAAGCGGAAAAGATGTTATTGCACGCAGGACCGTCGATCCTACATGTTCGATCTTCGCGGGAGCCCGAACATAGCCGTGCAGAAATGTAATTATTCATCTCGGTTCTCATCTTAACACTTCACAGTAATGACCACAAATTATTGTAATTCCGACGATCGTAAATTGGCGCAATTTACTCTCTGCTTCTTCTCGGTAGCACAACGAGGTAGCCGTTTGCGAATCCCACGTTGTACTGAAAGAAAATAAAGTGTCATCGAGTTGGTAGAAATTGGCACTGTTATCAGCAGCAAATTCGGTCATCGAATAACCGAATTGCTAGTTTTATTACTATAGAAATATAAATTGAAATAGAAATCAGGTGAGCCTGAAGAAAAAGGGAAGAATCCTAACTACTTCTCTTCTTAGGATCAAATCTTCTTAGGATCAATTATAATTTTTATTTTGAGAGAACGGTTTGAGACTAAACATAACGTAGCGTTTTACGGCGCGATGGGCTCGTTACTCTTGAGAGGATTTAGGCGCGTTAACGGGAATGCAAAAACGAAAGTAAAGTGGCAGTGCGGTAAGCTCGTCGGGCAAAAACCGCGTCGAAGATAATGGAAGCGAATATAAGAGAGTGGGTCGCGTGAATCAGGTCATAAAGAATCAATGAAGAACTCATTTTTGGTCCTGCGAATTAAATGATGAATCGACTTGACGAACGTATGAAAAGCGGAAGCCCGTGCGTTGAAGGTATACGAAGAAGAAGAGGTTGAAGGTCGCGAAGTCTTCCTCATCAGTCAAGAGGTCATTATCGGTTATCTTGCGGAAATCTTAATCTTGCAAGCTGAAGGAGGCGCGTCGAAGTGCGCGAAAGACGACGGGGGGTGACCGGTAATACTGCAAGCAGTATATGTTGTAAAGAAAAAGGAAGAGGAAGAAGGAGGAAGGAAGAAGAAGCGGAACTCTCCCAGGATCGACGGGAGGACCGGAGATAATATGTAGTACCTTCTCGAGTTTAATAGTAGAAGAAGAGCGCAGGAAGAAATAAGAAGCGTCGAATAATAAGGAAGGATAAAGGGAGCAGAAACGTGAAGAAGGCAAAGGAAGAAGGTCAGGTTCACGGACCTCGCGCCGAGATCGAGGGATTAGCGAAGTGCACCACATTTGAAGCTGATAATTACGCCTGATAATACGTGAGCGTGAATAATCTCAGGCGGGGTAGATTCGCGTTCGGGGCGGACAGAGCGGCAAAGAATAATGTTACGAAGGGATTCTACCCTGACATATTTTGATTAATTCAGAGTTAGCTTCATCAACGTAAGTTTATTTCAACCTTGGTTTAATTAATCCGTCATCTCTGAAGCTAGGATTGAAAGAAGATGAAGAATAAATTAAAGTACATTTTTGAATTCTCTTTTTGATTTCTTGAAAATGTTTTGTAACGAGAAAAGAAGAGACAGAGCAATCAGAGCATATCATCTATTAAATGTCTGTAAAGCTGAACTTTCTTGCTCAAAGATTTTTTTGCGCATTGATGGTTTCCATTCCAGTAGCTGATTTATAAATAACTTTCTGACAGAACAATACAGACGCGGAAGTAAAACTGAATCGTTGTTTTCGAAAATGGTGACCAAGCTGAGGAAAAACCGCGTTGCCGTGGCAAGCTCGGGAAGAAGGAAAGAACAGTGGGTGAAGGAAGATAAAGAAGAAGAGGAAGAAGTAGAAGAGTGGTAGCTCGGCGGGAAGCGACGGCCGGGGAAGGGAAGCTAAGGTCACGGACCTCCTCCGAGATCGGCAGAAGATCAGCCGCGACTCGCGCCTTCGCTACCTTCGCGGGAACGCTTAACTTGCTAATGGAAAAGACCGCCATGGCTTCGTAGGGATATTTAAAAACGACACGCTGCGCAGTCACGTAATTTACGCGTTAACTGCGTGCGCGGGACGGCCTGACTGACAGACGTTGCATAAAGTCTGTCTAGATAAGCGCCTGGAACGGGAACCAGGGTGACGACCGGGAGAGAGTCATTAGCGGTAAGGGAGGGGATGAATATTCGCGACACGTTTAGTGTCAGAGGTGATGGCCTCCGTAAAAAAAAATAAAAAAAAAATGAAAGTGGCTCCTTCCGCTGTGAATACGGAGAAAAATGCAACGACGGCGCGTCACGTCGCTGGCTGTCGACACCCAGCGAGCGAGTGAGTATGCTGATGAAAACGAGTCGGTGCATATTAAGTAGACAGAACAATTTCGAGTCGAGAAGAGAGGAAGTACCCTTCGACCGTCCTCGCGCGGTGGTCGTTCTCATGCGTGACATGATTGCATTGCGTGGATAAAGATGAGAAACGCGCTCGAGATTCGAGATAATCTCTCCTTATGTTCCGAAAAGATCCGGCCAAGGAGACGTATGGTCCCGTTAAAATACTCCGGTGATTTCCGCAGCCTTATCGTCGATGTCATTTCGGTCCGCCGCTCGTCACCGTTGTCGGCAACGACGCGCAGACTCGCCGGACTCGAGGACTTGATCAACGCCTGTCAGATAGTACCTGCTAATCCTTTCGAGTGCTGCAATCCGAACGCAGCGAGTGCGCCGGACTCCCGACCGGCTGCCGCTGAACATCAATTTGTCTGCCGTGGAAATAAAAGAAGGCACCAGTCTCCCTGTGCACTTCCTGATGTGTGCGCTCGCCTACAATGTATATTAAACATTCTACCGGTCGTTCAGCGTCTGTCAGCCGACGTGGCGCTTGTTTATCTTTGCCTCGCGAAACGACTCCTGCGGAACATGCGTGAAGCCCTCTTCTCTTTCTCTCTGGAGTATGTCCTCGAGCGATCAAATGAGCTGCTAAACCATGTAAAAATTCAGCTCCAGGGTTATTTCTCATTGAATCATCTCGGTCACTAGTTGTATTATTTATCTCTCCATCGTTAAACCTGGATACAATCATGTAACTTTTTTTCTTAGGACAAAAACGTGTAAGATGAAAATTTTTATCATTGAAGTTAATAGACAAATTTTTTTACTCTAAAGAAAAAGTTGATCGGTACCCTGCATTGTATTCCTTAGACACATATATAGAAAATAACTAAGATTGATATTCATAATTGATTCTTATTTCAAGATCGCCTTAAGTAATGTTTTAAGATGCTAATACTGCTTTGTGATCGGTATTCATAGTCAGTTCTATATTTAAGATCGTCTTAAATATAGAATCATTATAATCTTAAGGTATCATGAACTAATCAGAAGGCTGTATTAGTATCTTAAGACATTACTTAAGTCTTAAAATAAGAGTGGACTGTGAATACCGCCTTATTGGCTTGTGACATCTTGAGACTATCTTGAGATGATTTTAAATATAAGATCCGACTATTAACTTAGTTATATATATGTTGAAGTTATATGTGTGAAGAATCAGTAAAAGAGGAAAAGAAAAAACTTTTAATTTAATTGGCTTGTCTCGAGCAAGTCAGTGCCTATCTAAAAGGTCTAACAGAAAATTAATGATACCAGCGACGTTCGCAGAGCGTTATTAAAACGTCAAAGCTCGCGATTGTTCGCTCTGTCATTCATTATCGGGAATCGCGACATGACGGAAGGCTTGGCCGGGTGATTGCCAGAGGCCAGCTACATGTTCCTCCAGGATGCAGACCGAGGGTCGGTCGGATGCATCGCGTGAAACTCGCATAGGTCCTCAGTTGCTTTGTCGTAGGGGAACGTTCGTCACGTTCCCTATAATAGTTACGCGTTGCGCACGTGACGATGATACCACACCGTGAATTATTACCTGATACCTCGCCGAGCTCGCTGCAAAGCGCGTGCGTTAGGTGTGAGGAAAATATTGCCACCTCGCGTATCTTCCGAGATTAATGTTGAATTATGCCTGTGACGATATGCCCGGGATTGTTCCTGCTTCCTGCTTTGAAGATTCGCGAGGACACAATCTTCGACGATATTATAGATTATTAAGGATATCTCTGGTGTTTTTGTTAAGCAAGAAGTATATGCTAGAGTAACACGAGTAGAGTAACACTAATTTAAACAATGATAAAAGAGTTTAATTATGACTTGGTCTCTTATTGTTACTTTATTTTATAAGTTTATTTAGTATGTAAAATTGTGTAATATTAGATTTTTCTATTATTTAAATTGTTGAAGATAAACTGATGAAAACTTTGTTTGAGTATTAATATTTTAAAATGTATTATGTATACTATCTTATTAGATTACTAAATATATTTTAATTATTTTAACATCTAAGAAAGAATCTTCTTTGAATTAATAAAAGAATTTTTATTCTAATATAGAAATACGAAAAAAATTGCGGTACACTTGAATTATTTTGTAAAAATTATAAGGCTTTTCTATACTATATATCTCTCATTGAACTTTCTTCATTATATTAGAACGCGTATATATTCCTTTCGATATGTGGCTTGACGTCATCCGATAACGGTGAAAGTATCTCATAATGTTCTGTGAATAAACAGGGTCTAATCCAATAGGATATACATCACCGCGTATTTTCCGAGCGCATCGCTGCGTTCTTCACTTTTCAAGGTCGGACATTTACGACTTTATGGGGCAATTATTGTGGTATAGCAATTTAGTTTGCGGATACGGCTAACTTCTGCTCATCCTTCCATGAAGCAAAATCGTTAATCGTCTTGAAAATTTTTTTCTCTTATCAAGATATATTTTTAAGTATCGAGCGTGATTAATATTAAATGATTCAATTAATATGTACATCGTAAAAGAAAGGACAAACAACTTTTATGTCTACAAAGACTAGTTTAATCGTATTTCTATTTTAGGAATTAGCTTATCGTTCCTCCATTTTATTTGTATTTTTGGAATTAAAATTTTTGTATAATTTTCCTATTTTTTCCCTGTAAAAATTATAGAGACTTTCTATATTATATATTTCGTTGAATATCTACGAGAATAAACGTTTTAAATCATATATATATATTGCAAAACTGTTTTCACGTCTCTTATAGAATATTTATATTTACATTTCAGTGCAAAGCAAAGTAAGATGTACCAAGCAATTGATGGAAGTGGATATAGTGAGGAGTAGTCCACAAGCGAAGATATATCTCCAACAATTCAAACATTTTCCGGGTGAATATATTTGAACGTTTTACCTTAGACGCTGCACATAAATCATAATTATGACTTACATCGAATTTCTTTTGCAGACGAGGCTTGTAAGCCGCAGTTTCACGATGGCGTAGCGACGTTTAAATTATCCTTGCTGGAACAGGACATGTTACGGTGCGGCATCACGAGAGTCGTCAACAAAGTCACGGTAATAATTTTATTTTACATAATACTCCGGTCTCAAACTATTGTGCATATTACATATTACATTTCGTTTTAATTTTGGATTTGATGAAAATCTTTAAAGCCCATTTGATTTATGTTAATTAAAACTAATTAATTTCAAGGAACCAAGATGATAAAACTAAACTCGTATCAAAATCTGAATAATCTAAATTTGTAATATTACTTAAAAAATTGAATTGTTTAATAAATCAGAGATTAATTGAGTGAGTCCAACAAATCCTTCGTCATCTCCGAAGGATTAACGTTGCACGGAAATTCTTGCGTTTATATAATACGGGATATAGCGTCGTTGTATTGAGATTATAAATTTTGATGACACAGGGTCAAAAGATGTACTATCATCGAGTTATAGTAGAGGAGCCTGCGGATTCCAGCAAACACACGTTCACGGTGAAATGCGTAATCACCGAAGTTGTCGTAGAGCCAGAAATCGCCATCGTGGCCAATCACACAGCGGTACGGCGGAGTGTTCTTCCGGCGGGCTTTCAGGAACCTGAGTAAGTCATCAATCATTCGACATTAAAACGTTTGATATTATGACACGAAGTATCCGGCATGATGCGAGCGCAATCGTATTCGCTTTGTTGCTGCGATAAATATACGTAATTCATCGTGGCACAAATAATAACACGCAATAAAGTCGAAGATTGTGAGTAACGTAAATAAAAGAAATCGCAAGGAGGCGCATCCTGCTAATGAGCGCGATATTTATCAAATCTATTAGATTGACTTAGCAGTCCCAAGAGATTCTCAAACCTCGCAGCTTTTCATTTCTCGCCAGTCATTCGACGGTGTTAATCGCGTCGTACGATAGACAAGACTCTCTCACACTTTCCTCGTACGAAATGATCCCTCGACGTGGGCAAACGAGTGAGTTTAATTACCCGGAAGTTGCGCCTCTCGAGCGCAAGTGTGAGAGAAAAATTCCTCTTCGTACGGAAGTCTGACCTGCCGTTTTGGCGAACATCACAATCGCATCCTATCGGGTCAACGAGTCTAGTTTTGCAGAAAACACCATTTATTATTGATTAGCCATGCTTTATTACAGACTATTTAAAACAAGAACATTCATAATGTTAGATTGCTTGCTTCCCAATCGATGTTTTTGTTACTAAAGATAACAGCAAAGCGAGAATACACAGTTTGTTAAGCGATACACGCCTTCTTCCGTTTATCTCCGACAAAAAATTCTGAAAGACTTTTATATTATTATTTCATATCTCGAAATGATGCTATGTAATAAATAATTTTAAGTTGTATAATGAAGTGCAATTACGTCATATTCTGCGCCACCCAAATGGAATATAAACGTTATCATTTCCCGCATCATCATAAATGTAGAGCTTGTTTACGCCGTTATCTTCGCAAAACGGGTATTAACTATGAGACTATATCTCATTAAATTTATTATCAGGCGATCTTCTAGGGCATGTCGAAAAAATTTTTTTTTCAATTAAACGGGCGAGCCGGCGAAAAAATAAAACTGGTCGTCGATCTGCATAATCCTATAAGACAGACGGCTATAAAGCTTTATTGAGGACGGCAAAATTGTGTGGAAAATTCGATGATTGCAAAATGATTGACCGATCCACATTCGAACGAATAAACGTCCCACCTGACCTGAATGTACATGCAGAAAGTCAGTTAGACCACTGCGGGAGTTATCATTGGGAGTTCATAATTTGTAAGCGAGTCGAGGATGTAGCCGTCTGATTTATTTGCACAACGGGTCGAACGCATGTTGCAGCTGCTGGAAAACCAGTAATATATTTCAATCCGCGAAGCCTATAATCGGCATTCCCGTTTTTTTCGTTTCTTCGCCTCGAAAATCGTTTGACGGGTCACTCACATCCAGCTCGTGCCGTGCTATTTCACCTGATCTACGGTTTACTCCAGAGAAACGTGCGATTCGACGTGAGTACGCAGAAATAGACGAGGAATGGCCGACGATTGAGATACAGGGAAAATTGCATCGAGCACGGCAAAAGAGACGTTGCGATGTATAGCTCGGCATAAGAAGATGGAAGGAATAAACGTTGATTATGGAAATGAGCTTCCGCGACGTGATTAAATAACAAATTCTTCCTTCAGCCTCAGATTCAAGTGAATTCTAGAATTATCATTTGAGATGCCAAGGAATTTGAAGCTGAATGCTAAACGGTCACAACGCAAGTGACGGCCTCTCACGAAATCTTTTTCCAAAGGGGAGATCGACATTAAGTAGATACTTATTAAGCTCGCCGAGGAATTTAATAGCGGAACATTCTGTATACATATAGTTGAGACATGCGGTGACACTATGAGAGTCGATTTTATGGTGCGACATACGACAAAAAGTTCATTGCCCAACGGTTTCTTTATACAGATGGTGGAAAAGCCACAACATGAGCGTGTGAGCGATTTTAGCATTGGCCAAAGTATTAGAGAGAGAAGAGAAGTTTGTCGGTAGATCTCTTGTCTTCTCCTGAACGAAAGTCGCTTCGTCGGTCGACATTCTTCAAGTACCCTCCGGGGACATGCTCTCAAGAAAACATAGCGAGGAATTTTTATCGCGACGGCCGTCGAGATTCTAATTCATGGCGGATGATTCCCCTGGAGTCTCCTTTTTCAAAAATATTTATAATAAAATGTTTATACAATATTTTTAATGTTTCTGTTATGCTTAATTATAATTTTGATATTTCAAAATATTTTTCCATTTTAGAAACTTTTAAATACAAAAAACATATAGGTTCTATTATATTATTCTTTTTTATGTTAAAATAATTGTAAATAAAACGTTTCATAAATTATAATTCAATTTCATAACAATAATCTCTGTTGTTGAATTATTAAATAGCGACATTGTGCTATGCGACAATCTCGAATCCGAGTCGCGTGATCTAAAATCTCCATTAAATTGATAAAACTGCACGACTTTTGCATTATGCATGCTTTTTTGTGTTCCGAGATGAATCTAATTAATTTATAAAGTATAATTATTAGTCCTTCTCTTTTCTGAAGAAAATTTAAGCGGACACTTAAATACAAGAAATTGTAAGCATTCCTCGAGCTAATGACTAACGACGGCTCGAATGAATTTCTCTCTGCAATGAACATGCCTGGCACATCCCGTGTCCTTTTCAATAGAAAATAAGTCATGTAATTAAACAGTTTTTATGTTGTAAAGCATATGCGAAAAGTCGTCACGCGTCGAAAAGCAGTTTAACAAAGCTTATTTTGTGTTGAAAATAATGAAAAAGGAAAACGATTTACAAGAAAGAAATGTAAAATAACACGAGTCACTGTCATAATAATGACTAATGATTCCCGATGTACCTGATACCTTGTTATCGAATATGCTCATCCTATGCTCATCAGGTGTGAGCGCAAACTTTTTATTTTAAAGAGAACTTGATCTATCAGGATCTCGCTCCTCTTTGCCGTGTTTGAATTCTTCGCAGTCTGGTAATTTCACGGTCTATCCATTCTGGTAAACATTCGTCTTCATTACTTCGTCTGTCACTGCACGTGATTTCAACGATATATGCCGCCCGCATACTATGATGCCATAACGTCGCGGAAGCAACAGAGATGAGCTTGCACGAACTGGAGCACATGTATACCAGCTTGGAATTGATTTACGTATGCGGAAAATATAACGAGCATGCACGAATGAATTGCTTTTTTTTTCGTTAAAGTAGATCGTGCTCGGGTCGCGCATAATCTTCCGCGATTTTGCACAAAAACCATAAAGTGGGTCGAATCTTCCTATGGAGATAACTGCGATGGCATCGTAGGTCATCGTGATGTTCTTTGGCGTGTACAAACTGCCGCTGGTTTGGAATTGCATATTTGGATACGCAACATTGATCACCGCACCGGTCAGGTGCTCGCCCTCATGACTTCATTTAGAAAGTAGGCAATTGTGACCTTGCGGTTTTTTTTATTCTTTCCGTTTGTCATGCAGTTCATTGTGGATTCGACATGTGACAATCAATAATAGATTTAAGTTTTAAGCGATTCATAACAGTTGAATCTATAAATTAAGGCGCATTGCATCTGTAAAGAAAGTCTAAATTATAAAGAAGAAAAGCTTACAAAAAGTTTCTAGAAATATATTATTTGAAGTCAACTTAAAAGCTTATTATAAATATCGTTTTTAAATAGCACTTGTTTATATCTGGTATTTATAGTTTCTAAGGAATCTTCGGATTTTTAATGAATTTATTTATCTGTTTTAGAGTGATCGATATACGTGAGGAAATTTCGGGAGCGGCACCAGTTCCTATCCTCGGCGTTGGAGTGAGGCAGGGTGGAGTTTTGGTGACCGGAGAGCTTAATGTCAGTCCTGGTACGCCGTTGCAGATGGAAATATTTTTGGACAACGATTCAGCGCCGATATACGGCCTGCTGGTGACTTACATGTTGGTCACCGATACCAAGACGCAGGAAGAAACGATTATTATTAACGGGTAATTGATCCATGTTGATGCTGTTGCAGCGCAATTGAAAATATATCATATAAAAGAAAGAATTTCATTTTCAATCATATTTTCAATCAGATATCAGATAGAATCTTAATAATATTATAAAGTATATAAATTTTTGCAAACACCAGCAATCACAAATTTAAACTAAAATATTAATTAATATCCCAAGTTAAATTGATCATCAATTTAATAATAAATGTTCTTTATAGATTTTTAAAATACTTATTAGCATCATTATTAAATTGATTAATTTAATTTAGAGATATTAATATTTCAGGTCCCAAGTTTATGATTGCGTTTCAAGTCTGAATCAATGCGCAATATGTAGAACTAAAAAATATATTTGCAAAAATTTGCGTACAAATATTAAGCACCAAGATCTACTTCGACCAAACATAGAATTTTTTCTCGAATTTGACGTATTCTTATCAGTCAAATTTCTTATCATAGCATAATTTTCCCGCAGGTGTTCCGTCGATCCTTATTTGTTCGAAAATTTCAACACTGTCGACGGTGATTTCCTGACGGCGAAATTCCGAGCCTTCAAGTTCCCCGAAAGTACCTACGTTCAGTTCCGCGGTACTGTTAACGTCTGTTTGGATAAATGTCCTGGGGTATGTTTTCATCATTCTTTCATAGTGATTATTAAACAAGCGATTTTTAAATTAAATTATACCATTTACAATGGTTCTTATCTCTTATTTTTCCTCTTCATTCGATGTCACTATTTACCGTCTTCTCAATGAGTTTATTAAAACATATGTTTACTTCAGATTGAATGCAGCAACGGTCAAGTCGGTTTCGGCAGAAAAAGGCGAGCCATTGAAATGTCCAGCACCGACAAGAATAAATTATTCGAGGTAACCATGTCGACGTTCATCAAGGTCGATTCCGTGGATGACATCATGATTGATCCAGGTATATATCTTCATCTCGTAAAGTAAATGAACGTTTGAATAATTGTCGTGCATTTATCATGTTTATGGCTTCTATTACGATGTGTATATACATCTTGTACTGTGTTACTAGTATTTTCGGGATTCATCAGAAAGGGAAAAAACAGAACACACACGAAAGAAAGGGCAGTGATCGCCGAAGAAGTCAGGGAGCAATCCGATCCGACGACAATCAGAACGCATGAAAGAGCGTTTCTCGCGGAAGAAATAAAGGAACAGTTTAAATATAAAGTCACCGAAGTGGTACTCAATGGTTCCTCATGTAGTACACTGAACTTATCTCTCCTTCTGATTTTTCTTTGCTTTTACAAACTCCTATAGAGAATGAGATTTATGTTTCCTGACAAATAATTGCTAACTGTAAATAAAACGCAGTCTGCGATATATTAAAAACGTGAAAAAAAATGAGAGTGCCGCTTTTGGAAATGACAGTTAACTTGCTCATTAATAATCGAGAGATGTCATAATCGCAAATCACTAATTATATTGTGATCATAGACTGTATATAATCAAAATATGTCTATATGTGTCTAGAAGAGCACTGAAATTTGATTTAAAATGTTGATGTTCCAAGCGCAATAATTTTCTCAAGAGGAAACTTGTGTCTTCAATGTAAAAAACTGCCGTCCATATTAAAATATCTTTATGCGTGATACTAAAGTATATTTAATGAGAATCAAATGTACTAGGCAATAAATTCGATAAAATAAAATTATCGAATTTAAAATTAAAAAAAAAAAGCTTAAAAAAGTGAATTAATGGCGTTAACATAACAGTAACGTATGATTTCTCCGTTCTGCGACCGCCGAATTTTCAATCACGACGTATCAATTTTTAGTTTTATAATACTTTTTTAATTATATCATAACTGCTGTATCTCTTGATTGAGTAACTGCCAAAAGAAAATTGGCCTTTGCGAGCGGAGAAAGATGAAGACCTAGTCGTGCGACGAGGTGTAATATTAAAATGCGACTTAATTAATTACTAAGTAATTATTAATTGCGTATTTGTAATCTCAGTGTAATTATTACGTTAAATAAATACATAAATCGATAGCAGATATAATATAATGAATATCTTTTAATCATAATTAAATTATCTCTTCATATATTCATTACAAATGAAATAAAGAATGCATCCATCTTTTCCTTTATCTTTGAAGAATTTTAACCAATTGTATTAAACCAAAGTATAATGCACGTTTTACTAAAAATAGCAATATATCGTAAGTAGCAAATTTCAGGTGCATTTGCAAGGAAATATAAACATAAAATTATAAACAAGCATTATAAATTAACAGCGTAAAATATAATAAAATATATATTTGGAATGTATAAGAAATTTAACAAAAAATATTTCTTTTACAAAATATAATTTTTGGCTTATAATATCTATATATCAGATATAAATTTATATAAAATTTAACAATAATGTAGAGTACTTTCAAGCTATACTTTCATACATTTCTATATACTTATATTACATTTGGAAAATTTCGAATTTAATATTAATGATAAAAAAATATTTTTACAAAATACGACTTGATTTATGTATATGTATATGTATAAAGAGACATAGTTTAAGACAAAGTTTAAGAATAATATGGAGTATTTTCAAGGTATACTTTCATACGTTTCTGTACTTATATTACATTCGAAAAATTCCAAATTTAGTATCAGGTATAGGCGCGTTCAAACTCGCAGACAAACTCAAACCGAGTACGACTCGCGTGTCCACCGGATCAATCACACCGTCATCCCATAATCTAAAAAATATTAGAATATTTATAACACAAAATTAATATTTTTTGTATATAATAACAATAATTTACCTAGCACTAGAATAATAAGGATTGCCTTCCTTTTCGAACTGTTTTATAATCGGATTCTTGAGATTCTTTTCTTCTTCTTGAGTCCACTGCAAAATTGAAATACATTCATATGTGAATGTTGAAGAAACAAAAGTTAACAAAAATCACACCTGTTTGCCCTCTCTCGCACGTTGATCTTTTGTGATTTGCGCTAATACGCTGGCTGCTTGTTCTCCTCCCATTACAGATATTCTAGCATTTGGCCAACAATAAAGGAAACGTGGAGAATAAGATCGACCACACATTCCTATTCAAATTGTATTACTTTAAATTCTTTTTCTTTCTCTTAAAAAAAAAATATTAAAATAGCTAAAGAAAAAATACCGTAATTCCCAGCTCCATAAGATCCTCCGATTATTACTGTGATCTTTGGTACCTGTGCGCATGCTACTGCTGTTACCATTTTGGCACCATTTTTGGCAATACCTCCCAATTCTGCGTCTCTACCCACCATAAAACCTATATTCATAAACTTGTACATTTATATTTTGCTTTCTTAATGCGCGAATTTTTAAAAAATTAACATATAAATGGATGGATTCAAGTAATATACCTACCGGTAATATTTTGCAGAAAAATAAGAGGGATTTTTCTTTGAGCGCAAAGTTGCACAAAATGAGTTCCCTTTAGAGCACTTTCCGAAAATAATACACCATTGTTCGCGACTATGCCAACAGGATAGCCATAAATCTTGGCGAATCCAGTGACTAATGTTTCGCCGTATTGAGCTTTAAATTCGTGAAATTTCGAACCATCCACGATCCTCGCGATGACTTCTTTTACATCATATGGACGTTTTAGATTCGTTCCGACGATGCCATAGATATCATCAATGGCATGCACAGGCAGCTCAATGTTTTTACTGATTTTTACATCCATAGGCGGTTGCAAATTTAAATCTCTCACAATTCGACGCGCGAGATACAAAGCATGCGTATCGTCTATCGCGTAATGATCGGTTACGCCAGACTGTCTAAAATTTTAATTACAACTAAGCATTTATAAACGTCTATGTACATAGCGTTTAAAATAATTACCGACAATGAAGCACAGCTCCACCTAAATCCTCTGCTGAAACTTCTTCACCAGTTGAAGCCTTTACCAATGGTGGGCCAGCTAAAAATATTGTACCTTGATTGCCAACAATAATATTCTCATCTGCCATAGCAGGAACGTATGCACCACCTATAATAATTATACAATTGATAAATCACACGTAACATAAAAAAATTAATGTATTGATGATATCAATACTCTCTAAAAATTTGGAGCGAATCTCATTCTGAAGAATGAAACTTAACTTTATTCTTACAGATTAAAAATTGAGCCACTTTTTTTTAATACTGACCCAATTTTAACTTTTTAAGGTGACTCCACTCCAACAAAATAATGACAAACCTGCTGTGCAACTTCCCAAAATCACTGCGATTTGAGCTATTCCTTTAGCACTCATGTTTGCTTGATTATAAAAGGTTCTGCCAAAGTGCATTTTATCTGCAAATACATCATCCTGTCTGGGTAAATTTGCTCCTCCACTATCAACCAAATAAATGCAAGGTAACATATTTTCCTCTGCAATTTCTTGAGCTCGTAATTGCTTCTTGATCGTAATAGGATAATATGTACCAGCCTTTACAGTAGGATCATTCGCAATTATTATACATTCAGTGCTAAAACAAGATATTTAAAGTGCTGATTCCAAAAGAATCTAAATTAATTTTGTTATCCATGACCCTCATCCATACCCTTCTATTCTTCCAATACCAGTAATAATTCCACCTGCCGGCACCTCTTCCTCGCCATACATCTGATACCCTGCTAATTGTGAAAATTCTAGAAAAGGCGAATTCTTATCCAAAAGAGTATTTATCCGTTCTCGAGGTAAAAGTTTTCCTTTGCTTATATGTCTGTCTCTGGCTTTCTGTCCACCACCTTCAACTATTTTCTCCACAGTGGTTTTCAATTGATCAATAAGATTTTTCATTTGCATGTAATTCTCCTGTAATATTAAAAATAATTATACATATACAATACATATTTGCAAACATGCAATTCATTTATATTACAAAATGTGTATAATTAAAGCAAGAAACACAAACTCAATATTATTCATAATATCAAATATTAATTTTTACATAATTGACATTATGATATTATTAAGAGAAGTGGCGCAACTATAGTTATAAAAATAATGAAACAAAAATATATAAATGTACTTCCTAACCTGATACACCGGTGAGCTGGTATCCGGCGTAGTGCCGATGACAGACGCCTCCTCATGATAAAATCTCACGAAGGGTCGAAAATACCTCAATAAATAACGATTTCTCTGTAACATGTTATATAAATATTTTTTACCGCCAAGAGGAAAATGACAATCGACAACAATTGGCACGTTGTAACATGCCAATCGAAGATATCAAATTTGAAAACTTCTGACGCACAAAGAAGATTCGTGTTAACGTCTTCTTATCGCGATGACTCGGCCACTTGTCGCTACTTGTACACACATACGTATCTGTGCGTGTCGATGCGTACGAACAGAGCAGATCAGAGAGAAACCTAAGAGAGGACATAAGGGCTTTTTTCCTGTAACCACAAAATGCCTCTGCATATCACTGCCCTCTGAAGAAGTGGATGCAAACTACACAACAATATCCATTTTTTTTCGGTGTTTCTGATGAAAATAAATTGTTGAAATCATTAAAATCTCTATTAATTTGATAGATGTATTTCAGAGATTTCAGCGATTTACTTCCATCAGGCGTACCTGATTTATTTCCATAAAGAGCATATATAATTTATTATAAATACAACTTTACAAGTATTTTCTAAACAAAATATACGTAAAAATCATATAATAATTTTTATATGCTTGTAAAAATAAAGAAAATTAATCCAGAACAACGAATGACCCAACATGTATATAGTAATGACATCCAAAATTAAGATGTATTAACTAAGAAGGGTTAAATAAAGTTATTTAAAGTATATATTTTAAATAAAAAATATAAAAGAGTTATTTGATATTTTATTTTAAATAACTACATTTCTGACTTATTTCTTATTTAGTGTTTTAAATAACTTAATAAGTTTTCCGAATCTATTTTATATTTTTTATTTAATGAGTCGTATCAATTTTTTTACCGTAATCTTACGATTTTATATTTTAAATAAGTTTCTTATTTTATATTTTATTAAAGAACTTATTTTATATTTTTTATTTTAAATAAATCGTAAAAGTTGCTTTACCGAGCCATAATCGGCATATTAGTTTAAAGAATTTTTGAAATCCAAAATAATTTGCAATAATATAATGTCATAAATTAATTTTTAGTTGAAAAATTAAATAATGACTAACAAGATATTTAATACTTTTAATCAAAACTGTATTAAGCGCAAATTTTGCAATAAGAAAATAATAAGAAAACTTGCATATATCTTTATATGCATATAGAATATTATCAACCTTTATTTAAATATGAATTATTTAAGAGTATAATTAAAATTGAAGCATATCAAAAATACCTCACATACGCGAATAATTATCAATTACGTTTAAAAGAATTGCGCCAATAATATAAGATTAAACTAGCCAGAGATGCCACAAAGCAAAGCGCGAAATGTACGACGATACATTTGTCAAAATCATGTAAAGTACGAATAATTGACTAAACTGTGAATAATTTTCATACGCAATAGTTGAGTTACTGGGTATTCAAACGGCGTGCGGCGAACGGCGAGGGTGGGGAGTGGGGAATGTGCTGTGCGGCGTGGTGGTTGACGTCATCACTTCGGCATTCGCTCGGCGATCTCGCAGAGAGACAGACGTAATACGAATCGCTCCGCGTGTCGAATTAATCCATGAAAATTAAATACGTATCTACGAACGCGAATTGATCACTGTATAATTTGCAACCCGTGAACTGTCGTTCGTCGAAGATGTGTATATATTTATACTATATATATTTATACTATCACATGTTCGAAATAGACATCAAAATATATGATAGCTTAGAAATTACAAATTTATGTTTATACCGGTACTTGTTCTCTTTATGGTCATAATAGTATATCGATAGTATAGTCGATAGAATAGTATGTCTTTATTTTTGGATCGAAAGCAATAATGCGTACAAATAAATTTAGATTTATTGAATTATCAAATTACGATTTAAAAGTAACAAAAGATTAAAACGCGTTAATTTTTTGTTAACAATATTGTGCGGGTTTCGTGTAACGAAAAATTATTACAAATTAATCGCTTATTGTAACACAATTTAATAAATATCTAAGATATACAAGTTGTGTGCGAAACGAATACAAGAAATACAGCAAAATCGTGCAATAAAGTCTATTCATTGAAAAACGTAAGAAAGTAAAAATATAATGACTAGATTATTTTACTGATTTTGTAATATGCATTAATATTTCGATAGTTAGATAATCTTGGCGCGCAACCTTGGGTATTGTTTTGGCGCGGAAGGGCGGGCGGGCATCATGTTTATGCGAAGTTACCGAAATTATTCTATTATCGAAGCTTGTACAGGCAGGTAGCCATGTCGCGTGCTGCTTTTTACATTTTTTTTTGAAACATAATCGCGACAAATGCTAAATAATATAAAACAATGTATTTTACTGAATACCAAAAGTATATGATTACTAGCTCGCACGAATTATTCATAAAAGAATCGAGATGACAATCATATATCACGGGAACAGACATTTCGTACGGTTCATTTATTTGGAATCAAAACGCGATGGAAAAATAGAATTTATTATTATTTCGCAATAATTACGAACAACAATTATTTTTGTTAAATGGAATATTTTTGTCTCGCTTGAGTATAACTCTCGATTATTCTTCGAACGGTATCATACGAATCATAAAAAAAAACTACGTTAATATTCTCATGCAAATAACGCAATTTATGTGATTCCTACTTTCACAATTAATTTGCGTAATTAATAATTTAATTAATTTTTCGTTTTCCTGTATTTTTCATGACATGATAAAAAATTGAATGTAACTTTGAAACTATTTGTCGGTAATAAAAAAATTATTCCTCTTTTTTATTAATCTCTAATCCATTCCATTGACTTTAATTATAACTTACAGACATCGTAATAAGAGATTTATATTCGTTCATTCATAGTCAGGCCTTATATTTAAGGCTTCCTTAAATTTATCTTTAGATACTCTACGAATTATTTCATTGGCTGCTGAGCATCTAAAAGTAAATTTAAGAAAGCCTTAAGTACAATGTCTGACTATGAATACGGGCATTAGTCCTTTTACCCACTCTGTATTTCGCGATGGTGACGAATTGACGTGTGTTTGATATTCATTTCAAAGGTCAATTGCACAGTAATATAAATAATAGCTGTATATTACATTTTTCAGACGATATCTTCCCTCTCACGGGTATACCTTAACGTGATGAGAGGGTTCAGGAGGATACCCGGAGGAGAGTACCCGGAGGGTACACACGAAAAGAACGATTTTTCTTAAGTATCTAAAAATTTTCGGATTTATCTAAATGATATATCTAGATAAATTTTTACATATGGAGTAAGATTGTTCTCTTCGTGTAAAAATTCAATGATGGAAGTTAATGTACCCTCGTCCGCCGATTTAATTGAAAGTAAACGAACCGCCGGTTCGCCGCGTCGTGCGTTTGCTTCAGGAATGTCGTCAAAGTTGTCGGACTAATAGACTTTTGACAAAACCCATTCGAATGGCGTTCTAGTTCGACGATGGAATCATATCTTCGATGTTTCGACAGGAAAGCGGAACTCTCTTTGGGACATTGCTGAGGTGGTCACGTACTCTGGGCACGAGGTGATGCCGGCCGCGTAATGTCACGCACTTCGCAATGATGCTGTGTTCACGCAGTTTAACAACTACTGTTGCTGTCGACTAATTGAGGACTCGCTCTGTCTGTCGGCCAACAATTCATCTCTTAGCGGTAAAAAACGATCGACCGACTTGGATTCTTCTCTGGGCCTGTATTTGGTAACTCGAGTGAGCACATAACGAGTTATTGCATAATGAGTTACAAAATTCCACTCTGATAGATCGCCCAAAAAGGAGTTATATATAACTCTGATTAGGGCGTTCATTTCTCTGTCATTATCTACCAGCTTAAATCGCGTTTAATCTGATTTGGTCAGAGCCTAACTGTAGTAGTTTTTTTTAAAAACTAGCTCGTGACGAGGGGTTGGATCCCATTTCCTGAATTGTCTAGATTGTTAAACAATCGGCAATGGTACCAACTTTCCTCTTATTAGAGGCACTTGTTACGTCTACCAGCCTCTTGAAATCGCTGGTGGTACAGCATCACTTGTGTCCTACTAGAATTAGTAGTTACGGTATGACTGAGTCAATGTGAAATGTGATGTAGGCGTAAACCAGAGGTGACGGATATGATCGATTTCGTCTTCTTTCGTGTGGGATTTAACCTTTGTTCGGTATTCATCGTGTGTTTCGCTCATCAACGTGATGTGTTGATTTCATCGATCGAAATAGTAATCCTATTATGGGTTTTGTAAACGTGGAGTGCCGCAGTGTTGTGCGAAAGACTTTTATAAATGAATAGTCCGCGCGCATTTATAGTGTATTATTCGCGAGTGTTTTACGCGAGTGTCCTGTGCGAGAGGACATCAACTCGATTCTGAGAAGAGGAGGAAGTCTGGGAGAAGCATCGGGCACTGGCGGAGCAACCTTGCAGTAAATATCATTTTTTGCTTATGTAAAATTAATATATTTTTTCTATTTATTCTGAGGCGTTTTATTTTAAAAAAGTCGATGCTTACAAAAATTATATGATTATTTTCAAGAGAACTTTGCATTTCGCAAATATTTTTTTAAATATTGCTTGATTTTTTTGCTCTGTTTTAATTTGGATTTATATTCTTTTTGTTACAGAATCATCGTAGCGACGTTGCAGATATAACTCCGCTGTTGCGCATCGGGTTGGTGAGTGATAAATTAATATTTTTATTGGGGTAATGGATGTGTGGTAATTTCATTAAAATACTATATATATTTATATATGTATGTTTGTATTAATTTAATAAAAATATATAGATATATATATATATATATATATATATATATTTATCCGTATATTTTTATTATCCGTATATATATATCTATAAATAAC